>OCVV011160572.1_pt1 | contig 10220 bp, 5 predicted proteins | sample 1539721 | NCBI WGS metagenome assembly OCVV01 (sample SAMN02144230, study PRJEB22623) | gut metagenome | biome: sheep rumen | host: Ovis aries | place: New Zealand
CCGTAGTGTGCTGCGAGGGCTAACCATGTCCTCACTAGCACACTTTACGGTGTATAGTATACTCCCACGTGGGTGTTTCTCTGTCTGTTTACTACTAAGGCTGTGGAAGGCCACGAAATCGAACAGGCAGATACAAGCACCCACGTTTTTCTTATGTAGTCCAACTTGAATAGCAACTTTCCGTTTTTGGGTGCCAGACGGAGCATGTATATACAGGGGCCAAGAATACATGAACAGTCTCCTGAAAGCAAAGATGGAAAGTGGCGGTTTCCATCTGACAAGCATAGATTTGTTTGCAGGTCCGGGTGGACTTGCAACAGGTTTTAAATGGGCAGGCATCCTTCCGCTGATTGCAGTCGAGTGGACAGACAGCACGGCGCAAACGTACTCTTATAACCACAACGCAGAGATATTTGAAATCAGCAAATACCAGCCTACAAAAGACAAGAGAGATGCCTCCTACCTGATGAGTTTTTGCCAGGAATCCGACAAAAGCGTTTTAATCCACGGTGACATCAATCTGGTAAGCAGTAAACTTATAAAAGAGTTGTTGTTGAAACGCTTTGGCATAGACTGCGAAACGGAAACTGTTGACATTGTTTCAGGCGGTGCTCCGTGTGAAAGTTTCAGTTTGGCAGGAACACGGACCATTGGCGATGACCGAGACGAGCTGTTTAGCAATATATCTCGCATAGCCAAGGCAGTAAAATCAAAGGCGATACTTTTTGAGAATGTAAAGGGACTGTTCTCGAAGAATAGCAAGGAAGGAGTAAAGGGTGCTATTTTCCAGTACATTTGTGACACCTTTGAACGCGGAGGAAGATACAGCCTGATGTCGAGAGACCCAAATAAGGTGTTGCTCAGAGCCTGCGACTATGGTGTACCGCAAATGCGAGAGCGACTTTTTCTTATTTCGCTTCGAAAAGATATTGCCAAAGATGCCACTTACGAATATCCCCTTCCTGCATACGGGCAGGATTTGCCCCATCCGTATGTGAATGTAGGTGACGCCATTTCTGATTTGCCTGTTGTGGAATCAGGCCAAGAAGCAGAGCGATATGCTTATCCGAAGACGTTCAATAGTGAGAATCAGGAGAGGTTTGTAAAACTGATGCGAGGCATAGACTTGCCAAACATCAACTCACAAACGCCAGAATATTTGAAAACCTCTTTTGACAGCCAAACCACACTGACCCTTCACAAAGGTCCCGGTCACGTCAAGAAGAAGATGGAACTACTAAAGCTGATACCGCCTCGCAGCAGTATGAGGGCAGTTTATGAAACATTGGAGAAAGAAGGCAAGCTGACTGATGTACGCCATTTGTTCCCCAATACCATTTATGGGAGTCGCAATAGGCGACTTCTTGATGACCAGCCCAGTTACACCATCACGTCCCACTGCTTAGACGAGATGCTACATCCCTACATCAATCGTGCCATAACCCCACGTGAAGCAGCCAGACTTCAGAGTTTCCCAGACTGGTATTACTTCGCAGGCCCCTATGTGCAATTCCATGGAAGCAAGGAAGAAGACAAGTACGAACAGATAGGCGATGCCATCCCGCCATTACTTGCCTACGCTTTAGGGAAACAGTTTGTCAAATGTCTCATATCAAGATAAAGCTATATGAACCAACTCATATTTGATTTCACTCCAGACCCACGGGTTCTCATTGCCCTGACACAAACGCCCATCACACCGATGGATGCCTTGTGCGAATTGATAGACAACTCTATCGACTCATTCTCCAACAGCAAGTTGCTTGGGAAGAAGATAGACCACCCCAAGATATGGATAGAACTGCCCAAGAAGACGGATTTGGATAAGAATGTAGGCATTGTCCGAATAAGGGATAACGGCCCCGGCATGACTACAGAACAGGCAGAGAAAGCCATCAAGGCTGGATACTCAGGCAATAACTCCATAGACACGCTGGGACTGTTTGGTATGGGCTTCAATATTTCTACCGGTAAAATGGGTATTCAGACCAAGTTCACTACCGCTCGTAAGGAGGACGATTACTGTACCAGGACTACGATAGACCTGGAGAAAATCAATGAGACCCGTAGTTACCAGCTTATGGCAGAGCAAACCACCAAACCTGTCAGCTTCGAGTCGGGCACTCAGATAGAGATAAGCCGCTGGTGGCCGGAAGGCCATGCCAATCACGGCTTTATCTACAAGCTGGTGAGCTATGGCAACAAGAAGATACGGGAGGAAATAGGCCGCCGATATGCTACCATTCTCCGCGACGGTGAAGTTCAGATTATTGTAAACAATGACCCGTGTGTCGCCTACGAACATTGCGTTTGGGGCAGCAATCGCTATATCAGCAATAAGAAATACGGAAAGATACCCGCGAAGTATGAAATCAACCATGTGATAACCACCCATAGACGGTGTGCTAAGTGCCGTTCCATTATACCTGAGAACGAGACCACATGTCCGTCATGTGGATGTTCGGAGATACGCTCAGTAGAAGAAAGGATTACTGGATGGATTGGCATTCAGCGTTTTGACGATGCCAGTCTTTTCGGTATAGATTTGATACGAAATGGCAGAGCCATCAAGATTGGTGAGAAGCGGGCTTTCTTTGAGTTCACCGACGAATTTCAGAAAGTGATAAAAGACTATCCCATCGATAGCCCTTACGGACGCATTGTTGGTGAGGTTCACCTCGATTTCGTTCCCGTTGACTTCCTCAAACAAGACTTCCAAAGGAGCAGCGAGGAATGGATGAATGCGATCTCGTATCTGAGAGGCAACAGTTCCCTGCAGCCTAAGCAAGAAGGTGCCGACCAGAACGAATCCATCGTATTCAAGTTATACCAAGGGTACAGGCGTGTAAGAACTGCCGGTACTACCGATATGTATATGGGCTATTGGGATAAAGCCGAAGGCGCACCAAAACGTATATCGCGTGATGTGGAGAAACAATACTACGAGAAATTCTTGGCGAAGGAGCCTGGCTACTTTGATGATGCTGAATGGTGGAAACTAGTAGAAGAAGCCTCTGTGCCACCTGCAACCCCGATGATAACATGTCCTGAGTGTGGCACTCAGAATCTTGCAGAGGCAGAAGTCTGTTCCACATGTGGATACATCTTTAAAGGCAAGAAATGCGTCAACGAGAGTTGCGGCAAGGAAATACCGGCATCTGCTGTATCCTGTCCATATTGTGAAACGAGTCAGATACCTATTGTGGAAACGCCTTGGACTTGTAGCATTTGCGGAACGAAGAACCCTGCAGGAACTACAGCGTGTAGGAATTGCCACGGAGAAAAGGGTGCTCCAAATCCACTTGGTGAGGATGAGCTATTGAGACAGTCAACCAAAGACGATGATTTGTCGGTAGAGAACCTTTCGATAAGATTGGCTAACGGGCAAGCCAGCAATACCTTCTCTCTCAATACATACTATGCGACAAAGCCTCTCGTATCGCCTACTACTGGCGAACGAGTCCCAATAATTCTTTTCAAGCAGGTGGAACATGTCCGGGTGTTTATCGACAAAACCCACCCGTTGTTTTCTTTGTGTGGCATGTCCCCCATAGAGGTGATAGCGTCAGAAGTGGCATCGTACGTTTATGACCTGCACAGAGTGTTGGCTGGTAATCCTGGGCATACGGTTTCAAATATTGCATGGCAAATCATGCGGAAATACTGGTCTGATAGGGTGGAGATTAGTGAAGACACCATCATGAAAAGATGCAGTAGCCTTTTGACATCTATTAAAGAACAGATAGCTACCGTAATAGATGAAAATCTTTCAGACAGATTTTTCAATGAGATGAGTGAGGAGCAACAGAAATACTTTGCCAATGAAATCCTAAAGCACAACATCTCGTTGTCAAGAGTAGGAGAACTAAAGTCAAAAGGGGCTTTCATACCATATGTCCCCAATGATTTCCTGCTACATATCTTGGAAGAATCACCAAGCCTGTTTTTCAATGGGAACTACTGGAATGTGCGTTATGGTGAGAAGATAGAAGGCTTCTCTGCTGCTATTCTGGCAGACATGGATGTACGCACATTGCAAAACTATAAGAATGCACTTGAAACGGTTGTCTACTTCATGGCTAACAAAAGCACTGATATAGTAGAACTGAAACGAATTGATGCTGCTCTGAATTACCTACAGGAGAACAGAAACGAATACGTGATATGAATTTCGTAGAGAGGCTGGGAGTGAAGGATTGCAGTTGGCAGGCATTTGAGAGAATGCTTGCCCGATTGCTTACCTGTGAAGAATATGAGAATGTCCGTCAGGTAGGCGGTACAGGCGATCATGGCGCAGATGTCATTGCGACAAAATACAAAAAGCGGTGGCTCATACAGGCCAAGCAATGGAAGAAACCTGTTGGTATAAATGTGCTAAAAGATACGCTAAAGGCTGTGAAGGACTACCATGCAGCCATTCCGGTAATAGCAGCCTCTAACGGCTTCGATTCGGACTTGAGGAAGCAGCAGATTATTTTACAATCTCAAAGCATACCACTTCAGCTATGGGATGAAAACGTATTGCTGCAAAGAGCCTCAAAACTACAGTCAGGAAGAACGACTAACACCAAAAAGCCACGTGAATATCAAGAACAGGCCATAGTCAACATCGTACAGCCATTCTTTGATGAACATGACAATAGGGCACTCATCGTTCTCGCAACCGGACTTGGGAAGACCTTTGTCGCAGCAGAAGCCATGCGAAGAATCCATGTGGTAAAGCCCATCAGGGTTCTGGTGCTGGCGCACACAAATTCTTTGGTCTATCAACTGGAAAAGTCATTTTGGCCCTTTCTCACCCCAGAGCAATCCACGTTCGTCTGGAATGGCTACGAACGTCCTGACTTGTCGAGAGGCTATGATTATGTGTTTGCATGTATAGACACGGCATATGAATCGTTGCAGAAGGACATTACCTATGATTTTGATGCCATCATCATTGACGAATGCCATCATGCAGGCTCGCCAACATATAGGAAACTGTTAGACTATTACGATGCCGGAAAGACCAATGGCCCCTTCCTGCTTGGACTGACAGCTACACCGTGGAGGCCTGATGAGAGCGACATCAGGGAGATTTTCGGAGCACCACGAATATCTATCGATATGGTGTTTGGCATGAAGCATGGGTTTCTCACCAATGTTGACTACAGGATGTACACTGATAATATCGACTGGAACTCACTGAAGAGATTTGACGGAAAACTGTTCTCACCAAAGCAAATTAACAGGACGCTGTTTATCAACCAGTGGGATGATGCCGTTGTCACTGAACTACAGAAGGCATGGAAAGAACAGCGCAATCCACGTGCCATTGTCTTTTGCGGCACTATAGATCATGCTGTCAAGATGAGAGACAGAATCAATGCCTTGGGCTTCTGCAATGCTGCGGCAGTCTTTGCGGGATCGAAAGATTCCATTGAGGAACAGCCTTTCTATGAAAGAAATAGAATCATGTGCGACTTTTCCGATGGGCTGGTTAATGTGGTTTGCGCCGTTGACGTGTTCAACGAGGGTATCGATGTGCCTGACGTGAATATCATCGTATTTCAGCGTGTCACCCATTCCAGGCGCATCTTCATCCAGCAGTTAGGACGAGGCCTGAGAATATCGGAAGACAAGGATAAAGTCATCGTCTTAGACTTCGTTTCAGACATCAGACGCTTCGCTGCAGGTATTGATTTGAAAGACAAACTCTCTGTTCGTGAAGCTACAAGGGTTGACATTCCCAACAAAGTGACATTCAGAAAAGTTGGCGGTGAAGACCCAAAGACGGAAAGATTCCTGCGCGAGTGGCTTGACGATGTTGCCTCTATCGAGAATGCAAATGAAGATTCGAGTGTTTTGAAATTCCCACCACAAATATTATCTTAGTCTTATGAATGACAATAAATTGAAGTCCATCAACGGACAGATAAGTAAGAACAGCCTGTCTTTACAGCTTCAGACTTTGCAGGCTAAAGGGACGATAGCATTTTGCTCTATGGAGTATCGAAACGGCTATGCGGAATATGACACAAAGCAGTTTTACGCCCCCTTCTATATTGAATTCCAAAATGGTGAGGGTTGGCTGTTGTTCTCAACAAGCTCCATTAGGAATGACCGAATGAATAATCAGCAATGGAACAGTCTTCATCTGAAAAAGATTGCTCCGAAGATCAAGCGTGCCTATCTTGTAATACCTGACGACGTGTCGGAGAATAAGAAGGAGAAGACAAATGCAGAAAACTATCAGAAAAAGATAACTGGCAATATGTATAGTGCCATCGAGGACGTGTGTTATCAGAGTGAACTGATAAGTATGATAGAAGAACATGCACAGAAACTCGAAGAGGAACTCCCTCAGAGGTCTTCACGCGAAGAACCTCCAGTATATCATGACATTGCTGCCGAAGCAAGCTTTGACTCCTTGTTAATAGGATGCTATCGTAACGAAGAGCATCTTCACTGGATATTGGCCAACATGGTGTACAATGTCCGCTTGAATAAGCGAAAAGGATCTGTAGAACTTACCTATCTGGTTGACCAAGCCTCGAAATTACTACTTTATAGCCAAACTAATCACCAGACTTATAAATACTTCAATCTGTCTGGCAGAATAGAACGGGCTCGAGCTGAGAGGATGCTGGCATTGAACTACCCTGGTTATCAGGAAGGTCGCGAATACCTGTTATATCACTTGACGGAAGAGTTGTCTGCCCCCATGTTGGACGTAGATAAGTTGATAGAGCAATACAAACCTGCTAAGTGGGTGCAGTATGCCCCAGTTTTCGTTTCATTCAATGGAAGAATTGAAGAGCTGGAGGATTTATAGTCAATCCTCTTATGTTTTCAGAATACTAATTCGAAACCGTGATTTACTCGATTGGTAATTTGAGCTAACATGCAGTTTTTCAAGGAACGCGACACTCGACTAGCTCATCTGTAGGAAACAAGCGAATCGTGCTCAACTCGTTTATCATGTCAGCAACAAAGGCGGCGCAACTCAAGCAGTCGTGGCACATGCAACCGACAGATTACGAGACGACGAATGTCTATACGCTGGATGATAGCCGGTGTGTGGAGAAGATGCTGGAAAAATTGGAAAATCAAGTCGCTACCTGACTTGATTTTCCTTTATTACACACCTTGCCCATTTGTTCATGCGGTGGTTGCCGTAGTTGGTCTGTAGCCTCACTTCATCTAAGGTGTAATGTCGTGAACTCGTTCTCGTCAAATCACGCTCTTTCCTCTTTGCTCCAAAGATACAAAATAATAAAATAAAGAGCAAAAAGAATGCTGTTTTTAACAAAATAAAGAGCAAAAACCAATTGATTTCTGACAAAATAAAGAGCAAAAAACATTAAGAGAGATGGTGTAATTGCCTCATTCGTCCCCAAAATGTAGTAATTACATGGTTATTCGTCCAGAAAAGTGTATCGTTTGCAACGATAGACCATTGTCAGTCCTCTTAATGAATCAACGCCGAACTTAACCAAACAGGCACCATAAAAGTGCTATACATAGCCAAAATTGGTTAAGTTTAACAGAGGAAAGTGCGAAATTTGTAAGATATTCAGTAAATAGCGAACTAAAATTAAAAATAATGCCAATAACTTAACCAAGTTTGGATAAGTTTTTGTATCTTTGCGGCAGAATTGGTTAAGCAAGGAGGTCAAGATATGAACGCAAACGAGATCAAGAAACTCTGCAGACTCGGAGAGAACAGCCGAGTGCAGTTCAAACTCAGACTGGAGAATCCCGCAAAGATAGCTCCAGAGTTGGTGGCATTTGCCAACAGCAAAGGCGGCATATTAATAATAGGTGTAGAGGACAAGACAGGACAAATCATCGGAATCTCCTACGAGCAAGCCCAGCAAATGAGCACCCTCATCGGCCAAGTTGCCAACGAGTGGGTGAACCCGACCATCTACCTTGAGACTGAAACCATCGAGGTGGAGGGCAGGATAGTACTCGCCGTCCATGTAGCCGAGGGCATCAACAAGCCCTACAAGGACAAAAGCGGCAACATCTGGGTAAAGCAGAGCAGCGACAAGCGCCGCATCACAGAGAATGGCGAGATACTGGCCCTGTTCCAGGAGTCGGGCAGTTTCCGCCCAGAGGAGAAAGGCGTCAGGGGAACCTCGGCGGGCGAGATCGATATGTTCCTGCTCAACGAGTATGTGGAAAAGTTCTATGGCAAGCGGGCCGAGGAGTTTGGCGTGCCCATGGAGCAGCTGCTGAAGAACCTGCAGATATTGACGCCCGAGGGGCAGGTGACGCTGGCCGGCCTCATGTTCTTCGGCAAGCATCCTGAGATGTACGAGCCGTCGTTTGTCATCAAGGCCGTCTCATTCTACGGCAACGAGATGGGCGGGCTGGAGTATCGCGACAGCAAGGATATCTATGGTACCATCCCGCGGATGTTCAGCGAGGGAATCTCCTTCCTGAAGGCAAACCTCCACAGTCTGCAGGCCGGGCAGTCGTTCAACTCCATCGGCAAGCTGGAGATATCCGAGGTGGCTCTGCGCGAGATACTGCAGAATGCCCTCGTGCATCGCGACTATCTGCTTCAGGCTCCGATTAGAATCATGATCTTCGACAACCGGGTGGAGATAGTCAGCCCTGGCGGGCTGCCGAAGGGGGTGAGCGTAGAGAGCATCCAGTATGGTATGACCTGCCAGCGCAACAGCCTGATGGCCTCGTTTTGCGCCAAGACGATGGAGTATCGTGGGCTGGGCACGGGCATCTTGCGAGCCGTCAAGGAGGAGCAGGGTAACATCCGCTTCGAGAACGAGGAGGGCAGCCAGTTTAAGGTCATCATTGCCAGGCCGCGTGAGGTGTATGAGCCTTCCTACAGCCAGGGCAGTTTCGTGGCGCAGGAGCCGCTGATAGAGCATTATGCTCCGAGGCGTAGCACTCCTATCCCCTTAGGCATGAGCAGTCGTGAGATGCGTGCCCGCTGCCCCAGCCTCCCTAAAGGCGAGGAGGAGAGTGCCTGCCGCCTGCTGTCTTTCTGCCAAACCTATCAGGGAATGCTCGAGATGATGGAGGCTACGGGCTATAGGAGCCGCACCAGTTTCCGCCGTCGGCTGCTGATACCGCTGATGGAGAGCGGACTGCTGGAGCAGGAGTATAAAGAGCGTCCCAATACGCCCAAACAGCGATATAGGAGCACGGTCTGTTTTTCCCAGGGTTAATATCCGTAGCATGCACACAAAGGGGCTAACCCTTTGTGTGCTAATCCTATGTGTGCTCAATCACTTCTATTTTGAGTTTATCGGATGATGCCAATCGTGGCATCAGGTGTCCAAAGGTGTCGCAAGTCTGCTCAAAAGCTCGATAAGAACTTGCCAGATGTCATCGATGGTGGACAGTTCCACGCGCTCGCTGGTGGAGTGGGGCTCCACGATGCGCGGGCCTATGCTGGCTATCTGGATGCCAGGATAACGCTCTACGAAGAAGCCTGCCTCGAGCACGAAGTGCATCGCCACCATGCGCGGCCGCCAGCCCAGCACGTCGAGGAAGGTGTCGGAGGTCGTCTGCAGGAATGCCGACTGCTGGTCTTCCTGCCAGGCGGGCGCCGACATCACGGTCTCGCTCGCGGCACCGGCTTCGCGCATCACATCGGCAATCCTCCGGCTAAGTTTCTCCATCTCGCTGTCGATGAAACTGCGGGTGTGGGTGGAGACGAAGATTGATGACGACTGGTGCTCACCGTCGGCTTCCTCAGTCATGATGCGCCCGATGTTGTTTGAGGTCTCCACTGTGTCCGTCATCGTGTCGCTCATCTTTACTACGCCCTGGGGTATCTGTTTCAGGCATGACATCAGAGCCTCAAAGGCTTCGTCGTCGATGACGGTCTCCTGCGGCTCACACGGACTGATGCTGCAGCGCATGCCTGGGTCAGTGCTTCCGTATTTCTCTCCCAGCCATTGGTTGAGTGTCGTCTCCTGTTCCTTCATCTGTGCCTCATTCGCCGAGATGCATACCACGATTTCGCCGGAAGAGGCGATGGAGGCGTTGGCCTCGCCGATGTTGATGGAGGCGATATGGAAAGATGGAAGGATTGAAGAATTGAAAAGCTGGATCGCTGCGGTCACAGCGCTGCAACGGCCCTTGTTGATGTCTACGCCTGAGTGACCGCCCCACCCGCCCTCAAAGCGGATGCAATACCAGTTGCCGCTCGGGGCAGGCTTGCGATGCGCGGGAATGCGGTGAAACTGCAGACAGGCTCCTGC
>OCVV012856502.1_pt1 | contig 10217 bp, 8 predicted proteins | sample 1539721 | NCBI WGS metagenome assembly OCVV01 (sample SAMN02144230, study PRJEB22623) | gut metagenome | biome: sheep rumen | host: Ovis aries | place: New Zealand
ATGGAGGCATCCAGCGTAGCCGTCAGATGCAGCGTACCATCGGCAAACAGTCGCTGGATATCTTCATCCTGGAAAGGGCAGATTCGGGCATTCACCTTCTCCACCTTCTCCGGGATTACGTCCACAGCCACCACATCATGCTTCTGCGCCAGAAGGGTGGCAATGGAAAGCCCTACGTATCCGGTTCCTGCAACTGCAATCTTCATACTACCTTCCCTTATACATATCCTCGTAATACTTCTGATAATCCCCGCTTGTGACGTTGTCCATCCAGTCCTGGTGGTCCAGGTACCAGCGGACGGTCTTTTCGATGCCTTCTTCGAACTGGAGGGAGGGTTCCCAGCCCAGTTCGCGCTGGAGTTTGGAGGAGTCGATGGCGTAGCGGAGGTCGTGGCCGGCGCGGTCGGTGACGTAGGTGATGAGGTCTTCGTCGGCCCCTTCAGGGCGGCCCAGGAGACGGTCGACGGTGCTGATGAGCACTTTGATGATGTCGATGTTCTTCCACTCATTGAACCCGCCGATGTTGTAGGTCTCCCCTACCTTTCCCTCATGGAAGATGAGGTCGATGGCCCGCGCGTGATCCTCCACGTACAGCCAGTCGCGCACGTTCTCGCCTTTCCCGTACACGGGCAGGGGTTTTCTGTGCCGAATGTTATTGATAAACAGCGGAATGAGCTTCTCCGGGAACTGGTATGGACCGTAGTTGTTGGAGCAGTTGGTGACGATGGTGGGCAGGCCGTAGGTGTCGTGGAAGGCGCGGACAAAGTGGTCGCTGCTGGCCTTCGCGGCGCTGTACGGGCTGTGCGGCTGATACTTCAGGTCCTCCGTAAAGAACTTGCTGCCGTAGGCCAGGTGGTGCTTTCCGGAGCTGGCCTTCGTGGTGAACGGCGGCTCCACGCCTTCCGGATCCGTCATCTCCAGCGCTCCGTACACCTCGTCGGTGGAGATGTGGTAGAACCGCTTCCCTTCATAGTTTCCGTCCCAATAGGCCTTGGCTGCCTGCAGAAGGCTCAGCGTTCCCATGACATTCGTCTGTGCGAACGTGAACGGATCCTTGATCGAGCGGTCCACGTGACTCTCGGCCGCCAGGTGGATGATTCCGTCCACATGCTCCTCCTGCATGAGCTTCAGCACACCGTCGAAATCGCAGATATCCAGCTTCACGAAGCGGTAGTTCGGCTTGTCCTCAATGTCCTTCAGGTTCGCGAGGTTGCCGGCATAGGTGAGCTTATCCAGGTTAATGATTTTATACTCAGGATATTTGTTCACAAACAGCCGCACCACATGCGAGCCGATAAACCCGGCCCCGCCGGTAATGATGAGCGTACGCTTGAAATCCATAGTCTTATCCGTTATATCGCTTTTCCACTTCATTCCAGTCCACAATGGCCCACAGCGCCTTCAGATGTGCGGGCCGACGGTTCTGGAAATCCAGGTAATACGCATGCTCCCAGACATCGAACGTCAGGACCGGCTTCAGGCCGTGGGCGACGGGATTGTCGGCCCCGGGGCACTGGAGGATGGCCAGTTCGCCGTCCGCCTTTGCCGCCAGCCATACCCAGCCGCTGCCGAAAAGGCCGGCGCCTTTGGCTTCGAAATCGGCCTGGAAAGCGTCCAGGGAGCCCCACTGCTTCTGGATCTGCGCTTTGAGGGCGCCGTCCCCGAGGGCCTTGCCGCCCGGGGTGAACTGCGTGAAATACAGGTTGTGGTTCAGAATCTGGCCGGCCTGGTTGAAGGTGGCGCCCGTGGAGCCCAGGATCACTTCTTCCAGGGATTTCCCCTCGAGGGGCGTCCCGGCGACGAGTTCGTTGAGTTTGTCCACATAGCCCTTCAGGTGCTTTCCATGGTGGAACGAAAGGGTCTGGTCAGAAATGACCGGCGCGAGCGACGCGTAAGGAAGGTCGATAAGCGTAAACATGTATGTCGATTTTTTGGTATTTCAAATATAGACACTTCTCTAATTCCCCTACCCGCCTTATAAAAGCAGGTAAGGAAACGATAAGCAAGCGAAATCCGGTTGATTTCTCCGCTTTGCAACTATCCAGTATGCGCCACGGTTGCCTGCTCCTCCGATCTAAGTGTCGTTAGAACTATGCAAAGATAGCAAAAAATTCCGGATTACAAGCATAGCTTGTCAACTGCTTAAAAACTATTTGTTATCTTTGCACTTCAAAAACAAAATTGATAATGATCCAGTCCATGACGGGCTACGGCAAAGCCCAAGCCACCCTGCAGAGCGGAACCCTCACCGTAGAGATCCGCACCCTCAACGCCAAAAGTGCCGACATTTCCATCAAATCCTCCCTCCTCCCCAAGGAAAAAGAGCTGGAAGTGCGCAAACGCATCGCCGACAACCTCGTCCGCGGCACCATCGACCTGTACCTGAGCTTTGAGCCCGCCCCCGACGCCGGCAACGCCTGCTCCATCAACGCCGACGCCTTCCACGACTACTGGAAGAGCACCGTCGCCGCCCTGGACAAAGAGACCGTCTTCACCAAGACCTTCCTCAAGGATCCCGGTGTAGGCAGCATCCTCGCCGGCGCCATCCTCCGCCTCCCCGAAGTCGTCGACACCCGCAAGGCCGACGTCATCACCCCCGAAGACTGGCCCGCCGTCTCCGAAGCCATCTCCGAGGCCATCGGCCAAGTCCAATCCTACCGCGCCACCGAAGGCAAAGCCCTCTATGCCGATGTCACCTCCCGCGTCTCCCTCATCCTCTCCCTCTACGACCAGGTCGAGACCCTCGAGCCCGAACGCATCACCCTCGTCCGCGAAAAACTCACCCGCGCCCTGGAAGAACTGTCGGCCAAACCCAACCCCGAACGCTTCGAGCAGGAGCTCATTTTCTACCTCGAGAAATACGACATCAACGAAGAAAAAGTCCGCCTCCGCCAACACTGCAAATACTTCATGGAAGTCATTGATTCCGAGCCCTATCCCGGCAAAAAACTCGGTTTCATCATCCAGGAAATGGGCCGCGAGATCAACACCACCGGCTCCAAAGCCAACCACCCCCGCATCCAGCAGCTCGTCGTCCGCATGAAAGACGAACTCGAAAAAATCCGCGAGCAATCCATGAACATCCTCTAGCCGCCGGGCAAGACGGTTCCGCTGGGGGAACTTGCTGCCGGGGGCAAGACGGTTCCATTGGGGGGCACTTGCATCGGCCGACTACAAACACCCCACCCATTAACCTGAGCCCTGACACCTATCTCACTGATACTGAATCACTTCCCGAAATCGCCTCCGGCATTTTGCTGGAGGCGATTTCAGCATCTCTCTGACACTCAATCACTTAAGTGCCATCCATTTCCATCGCAGAACCACACCTTCATCATCCTGCACTACCCAGAGCCACACCTTCATCATCCTGTTCCACCCAATCTCCTCTCACTGTGCTTTCATGATACAGTTCCCACCTCCTCCTGGCGCAGGTGTAGACCTGTTTGGCACAGGTCTCAACACAAATGGCGCAGGTGCGAGCACCACCCTGGCACCTATCTCACTGATACTGAATCACTTCCTGAAATCGCCTCCGGCATTTTGCCGTAGGCGATTTCAGCATCTCTCTGACACTCAATCACTTAAGTGCCATCCATTTCCATCGCGGAACCACACCTTCATCATCCTGCACTACCCAGAGCCACACCTTCATCATCCTGCACCACCCAATCTCCTCTCACTGTGCTTTCCTGATACAGTTCCTACCTCCTCCTAGTGCAGGTGTGAACATTTTTGGTGCAGGTCTCAACACAAATGGCGCAGGTCTCAACACAAATGGCGCAGGTGCGTTTTTGAGAGGGGTACCTGCGCCGCAAAATGCCATTCTACGCTCTACAGTGGCGCAGGCTCCGGCAATAAAATCGCACCTGCGCCAAACGGACCAACACCTGCACCAAAAACCCTAACACCTGCGCCAAATAGCAAAACACCTGCTCCAAATAAACCCACACTTGCGCCAGATAGCAAGACACTTGCGCCAAACGAACCAACACCTGCTCCAAATAAACCCACACTTGCACCAAACAAACCTCCAGAAACAAACCCCGTCACCAGAATGCAACCTTGTGCGGACAATCAGACGAGAACCGCGAAGCAACGCAGAACGTGCTTCGCGGGTGTGCCCCTTCAGACACGGGCACGGAAGAGAACCTTACACCTGTCGGCTTTTGCAAGCAAAACCCTTCAGGTGCAAGGTCGGAGATAGCGACCCTCCGTCGGAGACACACCACTCAAGAGACAAATTCCTCCGGCGGAAGCGCGTCAGAAGATAAAAACATATAGACCCTATGGATTCAGAATCCGAATTACCGCGTCCCGTTCCAGCTGTACGCACCGGGCAAGTTGAGACGGCGTCGTGTGGAAACACCGGAAGAGATAGGGCACAATGCGGGTTTTCTGCTCCAGGGTAAGCTCGGAGACGGGTTTTTGGAACCATCGGCCTGCTATGTCGGTCACGGTGACGATGAACTCGGCGTCGTTTTGGCGCCGGCGGGGGGCGTTGACCAGCTTTTCCTGCATCTGCGCATCATTGACGGTGCCGATCGCCTTGAGGAAGAAGGTCTGGTCGCCGCCAAAAGCCTCCTCCAGATACCGCCAGTCGCACGCGCTCGCATGAACGAGCCGATCTTCCCTGTCCAGGAGCCAGGGGACTCGGCTTAAGTCTGCATGCGAGTGGAAGATGGCCTCTTTTTCCCGCCGGGTCAGAGAACGCACCGCGCGGACAGCTCCCGGGCACTTGCCCTGGACAAACATGGCGTCGTACCCGCACCAGCGATAGTCTTCCAGGCGCATCCCGGTATCGGCGACATTTTTCACGATATAGGCCAGCGCGTTCCTCACATACCATTCATTGTCAAGCAGTTGCACATTCACAGTGGTACGGGACAGGCGCTTCTGCTCCCTGTACTTCGACTGCAGATACATGGAGACACGCTGCTTGATCGTCTCCCCCAGCCTGCAGGCCGATTCGTAGTCTGTAGCCAGAACGCTCAGGTGGCCGTGGTTCGACATCACCACATGGATGATAATCAAGCAGTTATTCTCCCATGCGCTGATAAAGAAATAGTTCTCCAGCGTCCGGAAATCCTCCCCATCCCTGCACAGCAGGACAGACTCCATCCCTTCCAGACTCACGTGGAATGGGTACACTTTCCGGGTGGATCCATCAGGAAGAACCCGGGTCACGACACGTTGGAAGGACATAGGTAATCATTGACAATTTTCAGAATCTCTTCTCCTGTGCGGGCAAACAGGCCGGGGCCGTAACCGGGCATGGCGAGGAGTTCCTCCTCCGTCGTCGGCGTCGCATCCGCAATGGCTTGCAGCGTCTTGTTCTGCAGGATGATGTAGGGCGGAACAGCCTGATCTCCAGCCTTTTGCCGCCGCCAGAGCGTCAACGTCCGCGCCAGTTCCGGGTGCAGGTCCTGATACTCGAACTCTATCTTTCGGACCGATGGTTTCTTCTGCTGCCCCTCCTTCTCTCGGGACGATTGCTTCTTCTGCTGCCCCTCCTTCTCCGGCAGCCGTGTTTTCACCGATGGGTCCGTGTCAAGAAGATGCTCTGCCAGAATCAAATAGCGGATAGCCTGCGTCACCTGCGCAGGGCAGATTTCCAAGTGTTCCAAAAGGTAGTCCAGCAACACCTGTTCTGAGAAAGGAATGTTGTAAAGATCGCTTTGCGAAGTCAGGACGCCGTGGTCGTCCAAAGTAATCTGAAGCAAGTTGTACATAAAGGATTTGTTTAAGGTTTAAAAAAGGCTTCTGCCCAGAAAAATGGGTCTCCACAAACATAGAAAGCCTTTTTTACATCTCAAAGCACCCTGCAAAAGATAACGTTGTTTTAGCCGAAAGATTTTCTGTTTTAGCGGATTAAACGATTCATCCTGCAAAACATTCCACACCCTCCAATCCCTTTTTGTATATTTATTTATCCCCTGCCCGCTTCCGGCGGAGGAACACGCCTCTTGTCCGATACGATTTCGACGAAGGTCTCCCATCACCACCCTTGCAGTTATTGGGTTTAGCCCGCTAAACCCAATAACTGCAAGGCACATTACATTCTCTCCCCCACCAAGATTTCTCTCCCGAACAAGGATCAGCATAGCGACATTCCCCACCACCACCCATATTTGGCTACAACGGTTTCACAACATCACCAAGTCGGCACACAGCGCAGAAGATGTCCCTTTTTGGAAACAGGCTTCGCTCTATATGGCGCAGCTATCTCTCTTTTTGGAGCAGGTATCTCTCTTTTTGGAGCAGGTGCGTTTTTTAGGCCAGAACCTGCGCCACCAGAGAGCGTAGAATGGCACTTTATGGCGCAGGTACCCCTCTCAAAATCGCACCTGCGCCATTTGGGCTGACACCTGCGCCAAAATAATGAGGGCCTGCGCCGTTTGAACCTACACTTGCGCCAAAACTGTGGGGACCTGCGCCATTTGGACTGACACTTGCGCCAAAACTGTGGGGGCCTGCGCCATTTGGGCTGACACCTGCGCCACTACAGCGGGGACCTGCGCCATTTGGGCTAATACTTGCGCCAAAACAGTGGGGGCCTGCGCCATTTGAGCTGACACTGGCGCTAAAATGAAAGCCAGGCCCCTAAATGAAGAGGGGTCTGGCCTGTGAATAGTCGGGGAAAACTTATTTCCGGATGGTGATGTGGAATTCGCCCATGTAGGTGCCCATCCAGCCGGTCTGTACGATGGGGATGCGGCCGGGCCCCGCGGCAGAACCGGAGGCAGCGCCAGCGGAACCCGAACCAGAGCCAGAGCCAAAACCAGAACCAGAACCAAAACCAGCCCCTCCCCCCGTCTCCACATACTCCGCCTTCTCGAGGAAGGTGTGGGAGTGGCCGCCGATGATGAGGTCGGCGCCGTGGGTGGCGGCGGCGAGTTGGGAGTCGATGAGGTCGCCGGGGTTGTGTTCCGTGTAGCCGATATGGGTCAGCAGCACGACCAGGTCGCATGAAGGACGCAGTTCGTCGATGTATTTCTGCACGGTGGGGATGGTGTCAAAGGCGGGGATGCGGTTGGCGATGTCGCCGGCGACCATGTCCTTCAGACCGCAGAGGACGCCGATAACGCCGATCTTGAGCCCGGCTTTCTCCAGCACCACGTAGGGCCGGATGTACTTCCCGGCCTCAAACGGCGAGAAATCGTAGTTGCAGACGACCACAGGCATGTTCAGGCCGGAAAGCATCGTGCCCAGGCCTTCGATTCCGTTGTCAAACTCGTGATTGCCCAGCGTGACGGCATCGTAGCCGAGCGCATTCAGGACCGACACCTCGACGGTGCCGCCCAGCTCGGAGAAATAGGAGGTTCCCTGGACGAAGTCGCCGGCATGCAGCAGAAGCACGTTTTCGGCCCCGTCGGCCGTGCGGACGGAGTCGATGTAGGCGGCGCGTTCCAGGGCACCGCCCATGCCGGCATACTCGCCGGAGCGGACGGGTTCCATGTGGGAGTGGGTGTCGTTCACGTGCAGGATGGTGAGTTTATGCACCGACTTCTTCCCGGCTTTGATCCCGAGGCCGACACACCATCCGAGCACCGCGGCGCCAAGCACCAGCAGCGATATGCGTATAATCTTGTCTTTCAGTTCCATAGCGCCTAGTCTTCAAAGTAAACGACACGCCCGTCGGAGGCGGCGGAAATGACCTGCCCGGCGGCCTCCGTCGAACGCACATAATCCAGCATCACGTCCTTCAGCAGCACGTGCGAAAGCACCACTTTCTCGGAAAGCGCGCCGATATTCAGCTGATCCCCGCCATCCAGCAGGAAGTCGATGGTCGTGACATTGTACAGCCGCTGGGGGTCGATTTCGGCACCCCCGACAAGGGCCGACACGAGCTTCCCGCCCCGCACCTGCACCTCGCAGCCCGAAACCGCCTGGAAGGCCGGCTTGGCCGCCAGCTGCTCCAGCAGCGTCACAAGCGAAGAACCCCGCATCTGCACATAGCACATGTAGTTCTTGAAAGGGAACATGGAGGAGATATCTTCCAGTGTCACAGGACCTTGCGGAAGCGGACAGCGGATACCGCCGTAGTTGGTGACGGCAAAATCCATCGGCACTTTGAAGTAGGTGCTGCCGGCCGAGCGGAGGACGTCGGCAAAGAGGTTTCCGAGCGGGAGGTCGGGCTGGTTGCGGAGATTCATGTACATGCCGGCGGAATGGCCCACCACCGTCTTCAGGGTGGCGAGACGCGGCTGCACTTCCATGAGCACGGAGGCCACCTCGGCAACCGGAGAGTCGAGCGGATACTGAACGCCGGACGGCGTGAGGTAAAACTCGTCCTCAAAGGTGCCGAGGGCCGTCTCTACGTTCTCCAGCGTCACCGACTGCGCTCCCGTGCGGTGCCCGTCCATGGCGACGCGCTTCCACTCGACGGAAGGGCCCTTGTCCTTGAAGGCTTCCACCCCCGAGAACAGCGCTCCCACGATAATGAGCGCCCAGGCGACATACCAGAACTGCTGGTTTTTTACTTTTGTTTCAGCCATTTCCAAAGGTCTTTGAACGTACTCTTCTTCCCGTACATCAGAATGCCCACCTTGTAAATCTTGGCCGATGCCCATGCGCAGAGGGCGAAGGTGGCCACCAGGAGGACCATCGAGAGGATGAGTTCCCAGCCGGGAACGCCGAACGGGATGCGTGCAAGCATGACGATGGGCGATGTGAAGGGAATCATGGAGCCCCAGAACACCAGGGCGCTGTCAGGCGCCTTGAACGCATACAGCGCGATGAAGAAGCCCAGCAGCAGCGGAATGGTGACGGGCAGCTGGAGCTGGTTGCTGTCGCCCTCGTTCTCCACGGAGGAGCCGATGGCCGCAAACAGCGACGCGTACAGCAGGTATCCGAAGAAGAAGTAAACCAGGAAGGACACCGCGATAAGGCCGATATTGAGGTTGCCTAAGGTGCTCATCACGACCTCCATGCCGGTAGGTTCGCCGGCTGCGACGGCCGTCGTGTCAGCAGCGGCCTGAACCGCCTGATCCAAAGAGAATTCCTCGCCGGGCATATGTACGCCGGGGGCCACCATTTCCTGGACCATCTCGGTGGAGGGATCGTCGGAGAGCATGCCCATCATCTTGTCCTTGCCCATGATGCCCATGGCGGCGGCCAACAGCAGCAGCGTCAGGACAATCCACAGGAGGAACTGCGTCAGGGCCACCAGCGCCACGCCGATAATCTTGCCGAACATGAGCTCGGAAGCCTTCACGGACGACACCAGCACTTCCACGACGCGGGAGCTCTTCTCTTCGATGACCGAGCTCATGACCATGCCGGAGAACAGGGCGATGAACATGTAGATAGCCATGCCCAGGATCATGGAAAGGGCCATGTAAATGCCGGATTCAGAGATGCTTTCCTTGCCGCTCTCGTCGATGGTGTAGCTGCGGAGGTGAATGTTGGACTTGACGCCGGCCATGATCTGCTCCAGGTTCTCGATGCCGTAGGATTCGATGCGGTAGGCCTCGACGGCGTCGTTGATGCGGCCTTCAATCATCGAACCGGTGTCCATGCCCAGAGGCTTGGCGGAGTAGGTGTCGGCCTTGACGGTGCGGGCTTCGGTGTCCAGTTCGGACACGGAGAGCAGGATGTCGATTCCGTAGGCCGACAGGTCCGCCTTCACGTCTTCGGGAAGGATGGCCGTGCCCAGGTCCACGAACTGGGTGACGTCGTTGTCGGTGAGGTAAGGGAGGACGATGCCGGAGCGGTCGATGACGCCGACCTTCTTCGCGGCCTCCTTGGTGCCCATCATGATCAGGGACGGGAGGATGGCGATGGCGGCAAACAGCACCGGAGCCAGGAAGGTGATGATAAGGAAGCTCTTTTTCTTAACCTTGTTAAGATACTCGCGCTGAATGATGATGCCTAACTTCTTGATATTCATAGCCTATTCCTCCGTTACCAGTTTAATGAAAATGTCGTTCATGCGGGGGATCACTTCCTTGAAGGAGTTGATGGTGTAGTCTTTGGCCATCAGGTCGTGCAGGGTGGGGTTCACCTGCGGACGCGGGACCAGGATGGTCTTGCGGTCGCGGAGGTCGTCGGTGTATTCGATCTCGACGTTGTCCTCGCCGTGCCGGCGGCGGATTTCGTCGGTGCCGCCGCAGACCACCAGCTTGCCCTTGTTGATGAGGGCGATGTTCTCGCACAGTTCCTCAACGGATTCCATGTTGTGGGTGGAGAGGATGATGGTGGCGCCTTCGTCCTTC
>OCVV011213995.1_pt1 | contig 10216 bp, 10 predicted proteins | sample 1539721 | NCBI WGS metagenome assembly OCVV01 (sample SAMN02144230, study PRJEB22623) | gut metagenome | biome: sheep rumen | host: Ovis aries | place: New Zealand
GAGGAGTATTGAAGCCATGATGACCATGAATTATACCCATTCTGAATTTGGAACTATCCGCGCCGCCGTTAAGGATGGCATTGTTTATATCCCTGTTTACGATGTCGCCGGACTGCTTGGCCACAAGAATGGAACGAGCTATCTTGCGAGCCGCATTGCGGAGAACCACAAGAAGGTTGCAACGATTTATTCTGTAAGCAATCGTCCCATCGTGTACGCGCAGGCTTCTGCGATTGTTGCTTTGCTCGACACAATGAGCAAGAGTAAAAGAGCAGCTGGTGTGTCTGCTTGGCTGAAGGATGTCGTGATCCCGGCTGCCGAGAGGCAGATTGAAAATGACGACGGAAAACATGTTGAGGTGTATATTCCGTCTCATATCTCGAACAATTTCCGCCAGCTGGCAACAGAAATTGATAGCATCGGCAAAGAGATCGAAATCCTGAAACCCAAGGCTGACTACACGGATCGGGTGCTTCGCACCACGACTGGGCTGACGGCTAGGGAAATTGCGCCGGACTTCGATATGACGGCGCAGCAGCTCAATAAGGCACTCCACGAAGCCGGGTTCCATTATAAACAGGGTCGCCGTTGGATCCCGTATGCGAAGTATCTCAAACAGGGTCTCTTTACGCAGGAGGTTACTCCGTTTGGGACAACGGTCCAGCACTATAATCAGGCATGTCGTCGGCTCTTCCATCAGATGCTCGACCCGAAGTATCCTCCCATCAATACGAAGAATACAGCAGCATAAAAAGGGGCGGTATAATGGCGGTCCATATTTCTACTGGTATTTCCAAGATGGGTGGCATGGCACTGGCAATTGGGCTACCCCCGGAGGATACGTGCAGAGAAGATGCTCCATGTAAAAAGGGGTGCTATGCTCGCAAAGGCCGGTATAACATGAAAGTAGTGCAGAAAAATCTGCGCGAAAATCTGAACGCTTGGAAGCGTTCGCACAAGAAGTTTGAGCAAGCAATCGTTGACGCTTGCATCAATTGTAAGTGGTTCAGGTGGTTCCATGCAGGCGACATTGTCTGCATGGCATTTTTGATTATGATGGTGCACGTTGCGCTCCGTGTGCCGTCAACAAACTTCTTGGCGTTCACCAAGAAGTTCGAGATCGTGAACAAGTATCTTGACAAACACGATCTGCCGCCTAATTTGAGTATTATTCTGTCAGCATGGGGTAATTTCATCCCAGACAATCCGCATAATCTGCCGATGGCTTTCGTCAGGTTTAAAGATGGTCCGAATGACAAGATTCCAGCTGATGCCATTCCATGCAATGGAAGTTGCGCCGAGTGCATAATGCGGCGCGATGGTGGGTGCTGGAAACTTAAACGCGGGCAGAGTGTAGTGTTCGATTTTCATTGATACATTTCGGCAATTGTTGCCGAAATTGCCGGGATGTACTCTAGGCTGATACTGATGTCGATCATCGCGAATCGATGTCAGTATCAGCCTAATATTTTCTCAGAAAGGCCGAATAAATATGCCGTGAAAAAGTGGCACATTCTAAATGAGACGTAATGAGAAAGAAACATCTCACATCGACATTGAAAAGAGGTGATTCGTACATGCAACAGATTAAACGTGGTACAGCTATGACGTCCGTAATTCTTGCAGCAGTATATGTATTGTCGCAACTCTCACTATTCATTCTGCAATGGGTCTGGGAAGTAAAGTTCACTTTCTTTCAGATACTATTGCCTACGTGGATAATGATTTGCCCCTGTGTACTTATGTTGACGATAGGAGGACTATCAGTGTTCTATTATTGGTTCATCACTGAAGTATGCGGCGGGGTGAAGTAAAAAATGAACAAGTCATATCTTTCAGAACAAATTCGGCTTATGAGCATTACAACGTATGATCTCATGACCGATATGGAGTGGAAGAAATACCAAGAAATAATTGCAACCATTAATGAAATGAACCAATCAAAGGATAAGGAGCAAACCAAAATTCTGGGGGAGAAGCGTAAGCTTCTTAGTGCTCAGTTGGCGGACCTTATCAAACAGCATGGACCAACTCCCAGAGTTGTACGTATGGACAATATCACTTCACCTATGCGTGAAGTGAAGGATGGTATTACTTGGTGGGATCTGAAGAACACCAAGCAGATATCAGAGTTTGTGAGTGATGGAAGCCGTTGTATGGGGCTCCAAGACAGGAGCATCACATTTGACAAGGTCATTGTCAAATGGAAGAACCCGGATATCTTGGAACAGCTTGTACTTTATGGTTTTGATATGCCCATATTGCAGAATGATGGCGTTGTAACGATGAAGCATTACACGATCACGACTGCAAGTGCGGGCCAGTTGCGAACAGATAAGGTGCAGGCTTTGTCCGATGATGGTCAGCGAATGACAGCTCATCTGGAGTGTGGCATCAGTAATGAACTGATCAATGCTAAAGGCGGCATCAATCAGAACAAGTTTCTTGCCTACTCTGCGCTGCCGTTCAGTGCGACCGATCCGTGGCCTGACTTTAACATCGATGAAGCCATCGTTATCGACGATTTCGAAGCCGATGTGACTGGTCGAATGCTCTACATCACCAATGAGTATGAGCATATCAAGGGGATCAATACCGTGCCGATCAAGCATACTGACGGAAGCGGTATGTATCTCCCGAATTCGTTCTTCTTTGGTGTAAAGAACGTTATGGTTCGCGGACCATGGATCAAAGGACTGCTGACTCCGTTTGACTTCATCGAGTTCTGTCGTGTGCATGGTGTTAAGCCAGAGCTCAAAGATGTCTGGGGCAAGGTGCATGACCTTGTTGCCGAAAACATCAAGGTGGTCTTCTGTGCAAGCCAGCTGAAGCTCTGGAGTTATTACGACTCATGGGATCATTACAAGGCAGAATTCAAAAAGAATGGTTGCCATATGAATGTCACCAACTATGAGGAGCCATATTCCAAGGATGTGCCGATGAACTATCAGTTCTTGCAGACCCTTGTTGATATGACCGATGAAGAGATTGATGCTCTTGTGCAACCTTCGCATGACAGGATCACGAACCTGGCCCGTGATAAGGACACGATGCTCAGGACGCTTGGTGCTGATGAGAACAGCCCACAGGCTTATCATCGTGCACTTGCACTGTATCCTGAGCTTCTGCATGAGGCTTACTCCAGAGAGACGCTTCGCGCCATCAAAAGGAGAATGGTCCTCGATGCACGGTCCGGCAAACTGCAGTGCAGGAACAAACGTTTGTTCGTTATTCCTGATATGTATGCAGCTTGTCAGCACTGGTTCCTCGATATTGATGAGCCTGACGGACTGGTCAAGCCCGGTGAAGTTCTTTGCAAAGACTTTATCAAGGATGAAGTCGTCGATGTACTGAGATCTCCCTCTCTGTATTTCGAACACAACATCCGAAAGGTCAGCAAAGATCCTGAAGCTTATAAGTGGTTCCCAAGCAGAGCAATTGTGACAAGTTGCAAAGACCTGATCTCACGAGTGCTCCAGTTCGATGTCGATGGGGATCAGTTGAATGTAACTAACAACCCAACGATCATCAGTGTTGCGAAGCGGATGATTGAGAAATACGACATCGTTCCGCTTTACTACAACTCGTTCAAGGCCGCACCAGAAATGATGTCTCGTGAAACCATGTTCAATGGTTTGAAGCGAGCGCATGACTACTCCGGTATTGGCGAGATCTCAAACATGCTGACTCGGCTTTGGAGTAAGGAGAACCCTGACTTCGACTCGGCTGCGGATATTACGTTCTATAACAATCAGGTTATTGATGGAGCCAAGACCGCAAAGATCATTCCATTTGAAAACTTTCCTAAAGTGGCAGAGCGAATCAAGGAAGCCGCAGGCGGTCCAAGATCACGCATGCCATTTTTCTTTCAGTTCTCAAAGAATGGTCGCAAGGAATCCGAGAAGCCGAAGAAGTATGCCAAGTCAAACAACAGTGTCATGAACAGGATCTGCTCCAGATTTATGAAGATGCCAAACATCAACATGAATCTGGCTGGTGTTGCTCCGTTCAACTGGCAGATGCTGATGACACACGACATCCGTGACTACAACATTCTGGCAATAAGAATTTTCTCTCAACTTGACAACAATACAAGCGTCATGCAGATGGCTCACAATGCTTCCACAATGGAAGATAAGGTCGAGCTTCTGGATTATGGCATTGTTGCTGAGAACATCGTCCACGAGCTCGCAGTGAATGGAATCACGCTTGAAGATGCGTATCCATCCATTGTCAAGTATCTGTTTACCGGCGCCAATGCTACCAAGCTTGCGCATAAACAGATGTTCTGGCGTGTGTTCGGTGACTATGCTTGTAAGGTCATTGAGCAGAACATCGCAGCTTGCCATGAATGTGAGAACTGCGGCATGCGAGTCCCAGACTGGGTTCAGAACCATGCCTGCACGACTATCCCGAAGGGGTTCATTAAGTGCATTGATTGCGGAAAGGTAGTCAAGAGGGGTTCGCCGACCTCGTGTCGCTGCTCCGACTGTGCTGCAGAGCACAGACGCATCTACCTCAGTGCACATAATGAGAAGAAGAAACAGCAGAGACGGCAAAGGAGGAAGGAGAGTGCCTAATGCCAATGACTCTGGTTACTTTTTCCTCGGCATAGTATCTAAGGATGATCTGCAAAAAGGAATTATCGAACCAAGCTATGTGCTCTGCAAGAGTAGCAGCTTCAGTGAAAATAGATCAGGGCTCAGGGTTGCCAGAGTTGATGGCAAAATGATTAATGCTATGCCGCGATTGCTCGTGGCAAGCATTAACAAGCATGATGAGCTCGTCGATTTCCTGAGTGCCTACCGTACTCGCGACCACATGCATGGCGATAAGCACTACCATCATGATGCAACCAAGAAGTATTACCCTGAAGGTGCAATCTTCTGGTTTCCATGCAGCACCTCTGGCGTTATTGCCAGAAGAACTCTCCCAATATTTGTCAAGCTCGTGCCGGACACGTCAGTTAAGGGTAAGACCGATGACGGGTTTGCACGACTGAAAGAAGCTATGGCTCGCAAGCCTACTCTGAAAGAGATCATCAACAGAGAACCAAATGGTTGGCTTTATCCAGAATCTCTTGCAAAACGCAAGCGAAAAGAAAAGAAAAGGAGAAAACGAAAATGGAAAACATGAATCGCTTTGAAAAGCTGTCCACAGTAAACGTGAATGATCACACCGAGAAGAAGAATGGTCTGACCTATCTCTCTTGGGCTTGGGCATGGTCCGAGTTCAAGCGTATCTTCCCGGAAAGCTTCTACACCATCTATGAGAACAGCGATGGCAACAACTACTTCAATGATGGCAAGACTTGCTGGGTGAAGACTGGTGTCACTCTTGTTGATGGCGACTATCAGCTTGAGCTCATCGAGTATCTGCCCGTCATGGACTTCAAGAACAACTCGATCCCGCTCGAAAAGGTCACCAGCTTTGATGTCAACAAGGCAATCCAGAGGTCGCTGACCAAGGCAGTAGCCCGTCATGGTCTGGGCCTGTACATCTATGCCGGTGAAGACCTGCCCGAAGAATCCACTTCCGCTAAGGAAGAAGCAGAGAAGAAGTGCGGTGCTCTGCTGATCAACATCAATCCGCTGATCACCAAGCTGACCGCAGGAAAGGATGTTACCGCGAAGCGCAACTTTGCCAATGAGCACATCGTGCCGTACATTGGTTCCGTCAACTTCGCGAAGTGCAAGGATCCCAACCAGCTCGAAGCTCTGCTTAACCACCTGAAGACGCTCGCTTAATGCGAAAGGAGAATGCTTATGATGAATGATGCAAAGATTTCCGTTTATGGAACACTGACCAAAGATCCCTCTCTTGCCGACACTGAAGGCGGCAAGCTTCTTGTCTGCAATGTTGCCGTCCAGACCAAGAAAAAGAACGATGACGGCAAGGCTATGGCGAACTTCTACAATGTGACGATGCGCAGCCGTGCTGAAAGCTGCGCGAGCAAGCTGCAGAAGGGCACCCGTGTGATTGTGATCGGCGATTTCTACGCCGAACCCCGTGTTTCCGGCAACAATGCCTATACTCGTCTGCGGATCGAAGCGGACGACATCCGTGCTGTCGCCAACATGAAGGTTGACGAAGCTTATATTGCCGAAAAGGTAGAAGAAACGACTGAGGAAGACGATACCATCTGATCTGAAAGGATGAGGAAGAATGGAAGAACTTACGAATAAAATACTGGAAATAGCAGACAAACATCTTGGATCGTATAAGGTTGTCAATGGCGAAATTCAGGCCAAGTATTGTCCTTTCTGCAATGGCGGCAAGAACCGCGACCAGGGGACATTCTATGTTGGACTTTATAATGGCGCCTACAAGTGTCATCGTGGACACTGCGAAGCAAAAGGCTCTTTCACTGATCTGTGCCGGTTCTTCAATGAGCCGATCACTATCAAGAGATACGACCCCGCCAAGCTGGTCGGCACGGCGAAGAAGACGTACAGTCTGCCCGACCCTTCCAAACTTCATCCTCTGACTGATGACATTATCACCTACTTCGCAACACGCCGGATCAGTGAAGAAACTCTGAAGGCGTGGAAGATTGCCAGCGATGACAACGGGAACATTGTGTTCCCGTTTTATCGTGGTGGCGAGCTCGTGTTTGTGAAGTATCGTGAACCGAAGAAGTACACGAAGGAGTCGAAGCACCCGAAAGAATGGCAGGACAGGAATACTGAGCCGATCCTGTTCGGCATGGACATGGTTGATGTCAACAAACCGCTCATCATTACTGAAGGTGAGATCGATGCGCTGAGTCTGTACGAAGCAGGCGTGAAGAATGTTGTGTCTGTGCCTTGCGGTGCTTCCGCTTTCGACTGGGTACAGATTTGCTGGGATTGGCTCGAACACTTTCAGCAAATCTGCATCTTTGGCGACTATGATGAACCCGGAACGCAGATGATCAACACGCTCACGAAGCGGCTCGGCGAAGAAAGATGCCTTGTGCCTGAAGAATACCCGGACCTCATCGTTGATGGTGAGTTCAAGGGTCGTGTGTGCAAGGACGCGAACGAAATCCTATTCGTGTATGGTCCCGACACGCTGAAGCAGCTCGTTGAAAAGTGCGAGCTTGCTCCGGTTCAGGGCATCATTGATCTTGGTTCGGTCCAGAGCATTGATCCCACGACGATCCCGAGAATCTATACGAAGATTCAGGATCTCGATGAAGCAATTGGTGGCCTCGGTGAAGGCGGTGTCACCATTGTTTCTGGCAAGCGCGGAGAAGGGAAGTCTACCATTACGGGGGAGTTCTGCCTGCAGGCAATCCAGCAAGGACATAATGTCTGCATCTACTCCGGCGAGCTGTCCGCTTCCAAGGTCTTCGAATGGCTGTGCTTTCAGGCTGTTGAAGCACGACTGATCACGACCAAACAGGACTCACGAAGCAACAAGATTTACGCATATGTCCCTGATGAGATTCAGAAGCGTGTGCGCCAGTGGTTCGCATCCCGTATCTTTCTGTATGACAACGGATGGGTTGGTGATGGTGACCCGGCTGACTCCATTCTGGATATCTTTACGGTCTGCGCAAAGCGGTATGGTTGCAGTTTGTTCCTCGTTGACAACCTGATGTCCGCGCTCTGCTCACCGGATGAAGAGAACAAGGCACAGGCTCGATTTGTTGCCAAGCTGAAGTCTTTCGCAACAAAGTTCAAGGTGCATGTGATATTGGTTGCGCATCCGAGAAAGGAAAAGGCTGGCACTCTGTTCACGTCTGACTCTGTCAGCGGCAGCAGTGCTATCACCAATCTCGCGGACATTGTTTTGAACATTGAGAAGCCTGATATAAGGGTTACAAAGAACCGTGAGTTCGGCGAAACGCCGTTCATTCGGTGTCAGTATAACCCGGTGAACCGCCGTATCTTTCAGGAGAACAAAGGCGACCGCATTGTGTATGGCTGGGATCATGAAGGCATTCAGCCGCCTGAACTTCAGGCAATGAAGATGCCTCAGTTCCGCATCAAGGACAGGGAAGAATATCTCCCGCAGGATACCTTTAGGCAGATGCCTTTCTAAGGAGGTATGTCATGAAATTTATCAGAATTGGTCCGGCTGCGATCAACTGCGACTATGTGACGAACGCAGACTATGATCGCGCCACGAATACTACAACCATCTTTGTGCTTTCCATCGATGATGATAAGCAGAGATGGAAATTAAAGGGCGACCACGTTTCCGAGATCCTTTCATTTGTGATGAATGATCGAAGCTTCGTGCTCAGCCTTACCGAGAGTGATGGTGATTGCGATTGAACAATTTTGAAGTCATGAAAGGTGAGCATGAGGATGAGTTCCTTATTCGCATAGGCAAAGCAAAAGAGAACGGCGAAATAAATGCAACATGGCAGGAGCTCACCAACATTCTGAACAAATCGTTCAGAGATGGTGAACATTGCGATAGTGAATCATGCTGGCGTAAGAAGTATAAGCGTATGACCGCACAGGATTACATTGATCGGGATAATAAGAGCTCCATGAGACGCGTTGAAAGAAGTGAAGCCAGGGTTGGCGATTTCCATCAGCGCATGCTTGAAGCGATCGCAGCTGCCAAGCCAGTGGAGCACATGTATATCCCCGGCGATAGCATCACGGATAGAGCGATCATTGCGATGCTTGGCGACATTCACTTTGGTCTGCAGTTCGAAAACCGCTGGGGTAAATACTCACCAGAGATTGCCGCAAAAAGAGTCATGGACTATGCAGATTATTTGATTGATCTGGGTATACAGCATAATGTCACCACAATCTACGTGCCGCTGATGGGCGACCTCGTAAGCGGCATCATTCACAGCACGATCCGTGCTGAGAACAGGCAGAACCTTGTCGATCAGATCGTGAATGTGTCCGAGCTAATCACTTCTTTCCTTCTGCAACTGAGCAGGTATTTCGAGAACGTATACTTTGCTTCTGTTGATGGCAACCATTCTCGTGTAGACATGAGTGCTGATTCAGGGTTGCGAAATGAACGACTGGATTGGCTCGTTGCATGGTATTGTAAAGGTCGCACGAGCCAGATCGAAAATATCGCATACATCGAAGGTACAGACAAGACGATTGCCGACCTTGATGTACTGGGTAAGCATTATGTATGTGTGCATGGCGACCTTGATCCGAACCTCAAGACCTCATGCGAGCGTCTTTCGTCCATCCTTGGATATCGCATTGACTATCTGCTCGCGGGCCATACTCATGTGCCTGAAATGACTCTTGAGTACACTGGTTATGTCCGCAATGGTTGTGTATGTGGCACGGGTGACGACTACACAGCGAAGCATAGGTTCCATTCACCCGCAATGCAGATTGCTCTTGTGTGCACCGCAGATGGTGTCGAATCTATCAACCCATATTACATGAAATGAGGAGTGGTGGTATGCGTTTGCTGCCGGGTGATAAAGACTTTGTCTTCAGCTACACTCAGCTCACGACTTATGCAACATGTCATTACAATTATTTCCTGAAGTACATTGAAGAAGGCCCGCTTGAAGAATCCGAAAACGCATTTGCCCAATATGGTTCGCTGATCCATGCACTCATTGATGAATGGGCAAAAGGGCAGCTTGAGATCGACCAGTTGCCGGAAGAATACAAGGAGCGGTATGCGGAGTCGGTCACGGTTCCGTTTCCCAGATATATGCGCGGCATCTCTGAGAAGATGTACGATGCTGGTCTGGCCTACTGTGAGAACTTCGACGGCTTTCCTGGCTATGATATTCTGGCAACAGAAAAGACTTACTCAACCAAGATCGGCGACCATAATTTCAAGGGTATCATTGATATGATGCTCCGGGATCGGAAGAATGGCGGGCTGATCATCCTCGACCATAAGAGTAAATCTCTGTCAACCTTCAAGAAGGAGCGCAAGACGATCTGGAAGCAGCAGCTGTTGTACAGTAAGTTTGCGTATGAAGCTCTTGGAGAATGGCCCAAGACTCTTGCCTTTAATTTGTTCCGTGAAGGTGGTATGATCATTGAGCAGCCTTTTGATCAGGCTGAATATGAAGAAACGCTTGAGTGGGCAAAGAATATTATGGACGAAATTACAGAAAACGATATGCTGAACATGATCCAGATGAAGGATAAGCCAGATGTTTTCTGCAATGAAATCTGTGGTATGCGAGCGTATTGTGCTTATGGCAGCACAAAACCGCCGAGAAAGGGAGAGTAATGGTTGAAGTCAATGAAACACTGTGGAAGAAAATGCTTGG
>OCVV011280623.1_pt1 | contig 10216 bp, 7 predicted proteins | sample 1539721 | NCBI WGS metagenome assembly OCVV01 (sample SAMN02144230, study PRJEB22623) | gut metagenome | biome: sheep rumen | host: Ovis aries | place: New Zealand
GATGTGATGCTTCGCCATTGGGGTAAGGAATCGGAGCAATACACGATGAAGGCTCAGGTGTCGTTGCTTCGGACCGATACTGTTCAGGCAGAGAAGTGGACCGACAGAGCCATAGAACTCGATGATTACGATGGCAAAGCTTGGGGACTGAAGGCAATGTTTCAGGGAAATCGAAAGGAATATAAAGAGGCAGAGGCCTCGCTCGACAAAGCTATCATGCAGTTGCCTCGAAATGCCGGACTCTATGTCAATCGTGCTTTGGCTCGCTATAATCAAGACAACTTGCGAGGAGCAATGTCCGACTATGATGCCTGTCTCGACCTTGAGCCGCGCAACTACATTGCCCATTACAACAGGGGTTTGCTTCGTGCACAAGTAGGTGAGGACAATCTGGCCATTGAGGACTTTAACTTCGTCCTTGAGCTTGAGCCGGACAACACCATCGCCCTTTACAATCGTGCTCTCCTGCTTGATAATATTGGCGACTATAAAGGCGCTATTCGCGACATCAGTGCCGTCATAAAGGACTATCCAGAGTTCTGGGATGGCTATCGTCAGCGTGCTGCCATAAAGCGAAAGATTGGCGACATCAATGGTGCCGAGAGGGATGAGTTCAAAGTCCTGCAAGCGCGATTGGATGCAGCAGCAGGCAAGAAATATCCTGTTCGAACGCGAAAGAAGAGTGAGCATAACATAGAAGATTATGCTGCCTTGGTCGAGGAGGATGAACATGAAGAAGAGAACGAATATGTAAGCGAGTATCGTGGTAAGGTTCAGAACCGTCAGGCAGAACTGCAGCCTGAGCCTATCTATACGCTCACTTACTATAAGAAAGACTCAGAGACAAACACTTACGTTGCTTATTGCCAAGAACTTGAGGAGCTCAATGGTCGCAATCTGTTACCTTTGCAACTCTACCTGACAGACAATGAAGCGCCAATGACAGAAAGGCAGACAGAAGCCCATCAGCTTTCGATTTCTGTCTTCTCGGAAATGCTTGAGAAGAACCCAACAGACAGGGACTTGCTTTTGCATCGTGCCCTCGACTACTATCATGTTCGTGACTTTGAGAATGGCGTTGCAGATATGGATGCACTCATCCTAAAGGATGGACCAGATCCATTGGCACTTATGTTGCGAGCTCAATGTCGTTTTGCACAGCTCGAAGTGTCACGAACGACTGCTAATGCATCCGATCTTCGACTTGGCTATCTTATGGCAGTTCAGGACTATAACAAGGCTTCTGACATTATGCCTGACGCTCCTTTCTTGCATTACAACATCGGCTGCGTTCAAGTTCAACTGGCGGATTATGTTGCTGCTCAGAAATCCTTTTCTCGTGCACTTGAAATCGACTCCCACTTCCCGAGTGCGTACTACGGAAGAGGTGTGGCTTACATTCTCGGAGGTCAAATAGAACAAGGACTGAGTGACCTCTCTCAGGCAGGTGAACTGGGACTTTATACTGCCTACAACCTCATCAAGAAGTACTCGAAAGAGAAAAAATCACACGATTAAGCAATTCTTTCTTAAGAAAGCTTTTGTAATTTGATGAAAAGCACTATCTTTGCACCCCGAAATTAGTAAATAAAGTACAAGATGGTAAAAATAACCTTCCCCGATGGCTCTGTTCGTGAGTATGAGAATGGCGTCACTGGTTTTGAGATAGCACAGAGTATTTCACCCCGTTTGGCTCAGGACGTTGTTGCCTGTGGCGTGAACGGTGAGACGACAGAACTGAATCGCCCAATTAATGCTGATGCGAGCATCAAGCTCTATAAGTTTGAGGACGAAGAGGGCAAGCATGCCTTCTGGCACACAAGTGCTCACTTGCTTGCTGAGGCTCTGCAGGAACTCTATCCCGGCATTCAGTTCGGCTTCGGTCCTGCTATCGAGAACGGCTTCTTCTACGATGTGCTGCTTCCCGATGGAAAGCAAATCGGCGAAGGCGACTTCAAGGAGATTGAAGACAAGATGCTCGAGCTCGCTCGCAAGGACGAACCTGTTGTACGAAAGGAGATTAGCAAGGCTGATAGCCTCGCTTTGTTCGGTGCAGCAGGCCAGACCTACAAGTGCGAGCACATCGACCAAGACCTCGAGGATGGCAGCATCACAACCTACACTCAAGGCAACTTCACCGACCTCTGTAAAGGTCCGCATATCGTCAGCACAGGCATCATCAAGGCCGTCAAGCTGATGAGCATCGCAGGTGCTTTCTGGCGTGGTGACGCTACGAAAGACCAGATGCAGCGCCTCTATGGCATCTCCTATCCCAAGAAGAAGATGCTCGACGAGTACCTCGTTATGCTTGAGGAGGCTAAGAAGCGCGACCACCGCAAGATTGGCAAGGAGATGGAGCTCTTTATGTTCAGCGAGCGCGTGGGCAAAGGTCTTCCCATCTGGCTTCCCAAAGGCACAGACCTCCGTCTCCGCCTGCAGGAGATGCTTCGTAAGATTCAGAAGCAGTATGGCTATCAGGAGGTGATTACTCCCAACATCGGCGGCAAGAACCTCTATCAGACATCAGGTCACTGGGACCACTATGGCAAGGACAGCTTCCAGCCCATTCAGACTCCTGAAGAGGGCGAGGAATACTTGCTGAAGCCCATGAACTGCCCTCACCACTGCGAGATATTCGCCAACCGTCCTCGTTCCTACAAGGAACTGCCTTTCCGTTGCGCAGAGTTCGGTACCGTATATCGTTACGAGCAGAGTGGTGAGTTGCACGGCTTGACACGTGTTCGTTGCTTCACTCAAGACGACGCACACATCTTCTGCCGTCCCGATCAGGTGAAGAGGGAGTTCATCAACGTGATGGACATCATTCAGCGCGTCTTCGCAACCTTCAACTTCGGCGAAGAGAACGTGGAGTTTCAGATATCTTTGCGTGACCCTAACGACAAGGAGAAGTACATCGGCTCTGATGAAGACTGGGCAAATGCAGAACAGGCCATCATCGATGCTTGTGCCGAGAAGGGCATGAAGGCTCGTCAGGAACTTGGCGAGGCAGCCTTCTATGGTCCGAAGCTCGACTTCATGGTGAAGGATGCCATCGGTCGCCGCTGGCAGCTTGGCACCATCCAGGTGGACTATCAGTTGCCTCAGCGCTTCCAGTTGGAATATGTCGGCGAAGATGGTCAGAAGCATCGTCCCGTCATGATTCATCGTGCTCCCTTCGGTTCGATGGAACGCTTCGTGGCAGTCCTCATCGAGCATACAGCAGGTCACTTCCCCCTCTGGCTCACGCCCGATCAGGTGGCAATCCTTCCCGTCAGCGAAAAGTATCAGGAATATGCCGAGAAGCTCAAGGCTTACTTTGACACGCAGGACGTTCGCACAATCATCGACGACCGCAGCGAGAAGATTGGCCGCAAGATTCGCGACACCGAGCTCAAGCACATCCCTTACATGCTTATCGTAGGTGAAAAAGAGCAGGAAGAAGGCACTGTAAGCTTCCGTCAACGTGGTGGAGGTGAGCAGGGAACGATGAAATATGAAGATTTCGCAAAGAAAATCCTCGAAGAAGTGCGTAAAATGACAGAAAAGTGCTAAATTTGCACCCGCTTAATAGAAATTAATGAAGAAACCTAACCTGAAACAACAGTATCGCGTCAACGAGCAGATTCGTGGTGTTCGCGAAGTTCGTATCGTAGGCGACGATATCGCGAGTTCCGTCGTCTCAATTTCCACAGCGCTCCAGATTGCTGAGCAGAAAGGAGTTGACCTCGTAGAGATTTCTCCAAACGCAGAGCCTCCTGTATGCCGACTCATCGACTACAGCAAGTTCATCTATCAGCAGAAGAAGCATCAGAAGGAAATCAAGGCAAAGCAAGTGAAAGTGGATGTCAAGGAGATTCGTTTCGGACCTCAGACCGACGACCACGACTACAACTTCAAGCTCAAACATGCCCAAGGCTTCCTCAGCGACGGCGACAAGGTGAAGGCCTATGTCTTCTTCAAGGGTCGCAGCATCCTCTTCAAGGAACAGGGCGAGGTACTTCTCCTGCGTTTCGCTGCCGACCTGGAGGAATACGGAAAGGTTGAGTCTTTGCCTCAGCTCGAGGGTAAGCGAATGATAATGTTCCTCGCTCCCAAGAAGCAGCCGAGCGGAGCCAAGAAGCCTCAGGAAGCGGAAGAAGCCGTAGAGGCTCCTGCTCGCGAGAAGAAAGCTCCTCAGCAGAAAGCCCGCAAGGAATACACAGGGCCCAAAGTAGAGGGAGAGAACTTCGACGACTAAGAGACAGCAGCAATTCATAATTCATAATTCTCAATTCATAATTTAGCAGCGGCTGAGTGGTGGTTGAGAAAAATGCAGCAAGAAAATAATTATGAATTATGAATTAATAATTATGAATTAAAGAAAGGATTGTGCGTAACGCTCTGGTATATGCGTTGCCACATCATATATTAATTAAAAATTAAAAATTTAAAAAAATGCCAAAAGTAAAGACTAACTCCGGCGCAAAGAAGAGATTCTCATTCACCGGAACCGGCAAGGTAAAGCGTCACCACGCATACCACAGCCACATCCTGACAAAGAAGACAAAGAAGCAGAAGCGCAACCTCGACCACAGCGCTATCGTTGTGACCGAGAACATGAAGCAGGTCCGCGACCTCTTCTGCCTCCGCTAAACCTCTGTTACACTCAGGAAAACAATTTACTTTAGTTATTAACCGAATGCTTTAGCACCTAAAGACCGTCACGAGCGGCGCTAACATTCAAAACGAAACAAAATTATGCCAAGATCAGTAAATCATGTAGCTTCAAGAGCTAAGAGAAAGAAAATTCTGGGTTTGACCAGAGGTTACTTCGGTGCCCGCAAGAACGTATGGACCGTTGCCAAGAACACTTGGGAGAAGGGTCTTACCTATGCTTACCGCGACCGTCGTACCAAGAAGCGCAACTTCCGCGCTCTTTGGATTCAGCGTATCAATGCCGCTGCCCGCATGGAGGGCCTCAGCTATAGCCAGTTGATGGGTCTGCTGCACAAGGCCGGCATCGAAATCAACCGCAAGGTGCTCGCTGACCTCGCAGTCAACTACCCCGATGCTTTCAAGGCAGTTGTTGCCAAAGTAAAGTAATTCGAGATTTACAATCAAACAAAGGGGAGGAACAACAAAAATGTTGTTTCTCTCCTTTCGTATATATGAAAATCGGTTCGTAGCGGCCGCCGTGAATATTTTTGGCGAACGCTACGGATTCTTTTGGCGGCCGCTAAAAATTAACAACACGTTTGAAGTCTCCCAACGAAACACGTTTCATCCACCAACTTAACACGTTTAATGACTCAACTAAGCACGCCTAATTTGCAAATATGGCGTGCCAGGTTTGTCGATGTGATTGCTCTCCTTGTCCGAAAAGGTCAAAGTTATGGTTGCTAGGAAAACTTTTCGGCTCTTTTTTTTGAAGCTTTCACAAAAAAGCATATCTTTGCAAGGCAATAAGTAATGTTATTGAATAAAACGAATGAAAAGAATCTATATTCTCCTGATTTCCATGTTTGTCTGGAGCGCAGTTAAGGCAGAGGATAATACCTTCTACTTTACTGATGCTGCCATTATGCCCGGTCAGACGGCAAACATCCAACTTTGTATGAGGAATGTTGCGACCGATTTGACTTGTCTTGAGGCGGAAATTCAGTTGCCCGAAGGCCTTTCTCTGGTCGTGGACGAAGCCGGCGAGCCTGTTGTAACACAGATTCGCAACCGTACTGCTTCGCATGAGATTCTTGCCAGTGCTCTCGATAACGGTAACCTTAAACTGCTTATCAGTTCTATTGACGCAGATATGTTTGCAGAAGGAGAGGGTCCACTTTTGAGTTTCTGTGTTCAGGCGGATGTGAATGCAACTACAGGTATATGCACAGTGGAGACTGTCGGCCAGTCTCTCCTCGTCAATACTGCGGCAGAGGCTTATTATAGTGTCGGAGTGATGGGTAATGTGCTGGTAACAGACGACCCGACAGGCATAACGACAACGGACTACGTCCAACAGACTTCGGACGATAAGATTTACAACCTTGCCGGCCAGCGCGTGAGCAAGGCAAAGAATGGCATCTTCATCAAGAATGGCAAAAAAGAGCTGCACAGATAGACATCTATCTGGCAGCTATAACATTATCGACGAGGACTTTCTGCTGTGAGAGTCCTCGTCTCTTTTTCTATTAGAAACCTCCCAAAGCTGTATAGAGATTGATGAGAGCCAGAATGCCTTCGTAGTGGTTCTGTGCCTCCGTGATTTGTGCCGTGAGCAAGTCCTCCTGAGCCTTGAGCACCTCGACGTAAGTGTTTGTGCCCCGCCGCAGAAGAATCTGCAACAGGGATTCGTTTTGTTGGAGATGTAAAAAACTTAATGCAATATGCAATATTGCAATATTGCAATATTTCGTCAGTTGTTGATTTTATCTATCTCCTGCATTATCTGTTCTGTCTGCTGGAGGACGTAGATGATGCGCTGGTAGTGCATGACGTCTTCGAAGCTGAGGGTCATGCCTTTGCGGTCTTTAAGCCATTTCTGTGCAGGCTGATAGCCGCCAATGTAGAACGTCCAAGCCGATTCTGGCACGCCTTCGAAGTATTGCTCGCTGTTGATATAGACGCGATTCTGCTCCCAGCGATAGCAATCCACTTGTAGAGTGCCTGCGGCAGGGAATGAGACGCCTGTCTGGTTGGGCAGACCTTCCATCAGATGCAACTTGCGAAGCTTTGTTCCAAGGGCTGCAAGAGCATGATAGCGTTCTGCATCTGTTGGATAAGGAATGCGAGGGAAGTCTATCTTCAGGAACTCCTTGTAGCGTTCGCGATAGCTGGGAGAATGCAACACAGCATAGATGTAATCGAAGAGGTCTTGAGGCTCTACTTGTTCACCAAGAGACTGTTCTATCTGCTTCAGGACATCAGGGTTGAAGTTGGGAATGCGCTCTTCTACACCCATGTTCTCTTTGTAGAGATAGAGGGGGAATACAGTGATGTTATCTTTAGGAGAAAGGACTGTTTTATCAACAATTTCGTTTACTACAAAAATGGGGAACAGGTAATCTCGACTTGCTTTAACCAAGCATAATGCCACGTTAGCCTTTCCCTTTAGTTGGTTCAGAATCGCACTTTGTGGACTTGCATACAATCCTCTTGAGACACCAGAATAGCATGTGTATCGAACATCAAACGGGCGATAAGCAATCTTGCATATCTGATTTTGATGTTTTATGGCGTCAGCTTTTGCTGTGTTGTATGTCCAGTCTCTTGAATCCTTTAACCTTCCACATTTCTGCCTCCAATCCAGTTCTGGAAGACTTATCAAATCTGCAATCTTCTTTCTTTGTTCCTCTTCTGTATACGATATATTTAAGGTATCATTTGCGCTGGCAGAACCTGACGACTTATTTATAATTAGGTCACTTAGTGCAAATCCCGCATCGTATTCACTTTTACCTTCTTCGCTTTTGGGTATAAAGAAATAGTATGGTTTTGGGGGTGTAATCTCATTATAAAGAGACGGAGACCAATTCAAATCAAGCAGACGCTCGTATTTTATTTCTCTACTGCCTTTGATTTCTGCATGGTAGATTCTTCCAAGCTCAGTATCTTGCTTCTCCCTCGTTTTTACAAACAATGTTATCGAGACGCCTTGCTGAATATCGAAAATATTTTCATCGTTAGGAATGCCTTCTTTTGTGTCACCATGTAAATCTAAGACATAGATTTTATCAAAGGTCTTCATCAGGTGCCATCTCATTCCTCTAAAAGTGGGATTTTCAATAAAGCTTCTGTTAGTTATATATCCAACAACACCTTCTCCTTTATTTTCAATATACTTTTCAGCTAAACGAACAAACTTAACGTAGTCGTCATTGAGCCAAGTCTTCTTCTCTTTAAGTTTTTCTTTTCCACCAGGCTCAACCTTATAATCTGCAACAAGTTTTGTAATCCACTCGCCATTGTTCTGAGAAATGCCACTATACGGCGGGTTGCCAATCATGACCATTACAGGGCAGTCGCGTTTGATGACGTTTGCTTCTGTTCCTTCGCGGCTGAGCCATTGAGAGAAGAGGGTTGGCTGCTCTGTGGAGCACTCTTCGAGCGAGTTGGTCAGGTAGATGCGAAGTCGCTTGTCCGTCTTGTGCTGATAGCCTGTCTCGCCAAGCAACATATCGAGTTTCAGGTGAGCAACTGCATAGGAAGCCATCAGTATCTCGAAGCCATTCAATCGAGGCAAGAGGTGTTGCTCCACATATTGCTGCCAGATGCCTTGATTGCCGCGATAGTGGTCGTAGATCTGATTCACCACCTCAGCCAGGAAGGTGCCTGTTCCTGTGGCTGGGTCGAGGATTTGCACTTTGTGGAAGGACTTCATCGTGTGTTTCATGCCGTCCTTCGTGCGGCGGTCATAACGTTGTTCTTCAGACACTTCCTTTTGTATCATAGAGTAGTCGGCCAGACCGTCAGGCAACCCAAACTCTGTCTTCAGTATTTCATCAACCGCCCTCACAATGAAGCCCACAACAGGCTGAGGCGTGTACCATACGCCTTTCGACTTGCGAAGACTGGGGTTGTACTGCGAGAGGAAATCCTCGTAGAAGTGAATCATGGGGTCGTGGTGGCGCTTGTCCTGTGTATAGGTGGACATGATTTTCCTGATGTCCGTAACTTGGAAAACAGTCACGAGGTCGTCCACAACCCAGGCAATACGCTCGTCGAGGTCGTTGCCTGCCAGTGTATTGAATATCTGGCGCAGGAAAGGATTTGTCTTTGGGATGAGACGGGCTGCCTCTTCGCGGCTGAAATCCTCAGGCGTGTCGTCGTGCAGACGGGCTGCGAACATACCATAGACGATGGTCTGGGCATAGATGTCGGCAAAAGCGGACTTTTCAAGGTCGTGGATGAGCACCATTTTGAAAGCCTCATATTGTCCGTGCAGGTTACTATTGGCATAACTGTCTGTGTCCTCGTTCATGGCCTGCTCTATGATATTTTCCAGGAGGCGGGCTTTGCCAGCCATCAGTTGTGCCAGACGGGAAGCCGAGGTGATGCGCTGGATGGCATTGCCGCCAAAGTGCTCCACAAGGCTCAGGAACTTTGCCTCGTTCTCCTTGATGGCGGCAATCTTGTTACCCTTCACCTCTGCAATCCGCACACTATCCATGAACTCGCCATGTTCGTAGAAGTGGAAGTCCAGATAGTCGGTAAATATAATGTAGTCGAGGGCTTGCTTGTAGCGGTCGAACTGCTCTTTGTGGCCGCTCTTGCTTCGTCCGTCGAGATCAGCATCACCAATGTCCTTCGCCTCGATATAGAATACTGGCAGGCCGTCCTTGCGGCTGGCAATATAATCGGGAGCACCACATTTCTCACGTTTAGGCTCGTTCACGATACGAAGTTTTGGCAAGAGGCTCTGCATAAGTTGCTCCAAAACACCTCTATAGGTATGCTCAGTGGCATTTCCGGCACAGAACTTCTGATTAACGGAGGCGATGTATTCTTTCAGGTCCATAGTTTGAATCTTTTTTTATTTCGGGCGTAAAGTTACGAATTTTCTTGTAAGCCACCAAACACAGCGTGAGAAATTTTATATTGCAATATTGCATATTGCATTTAGTTTTTTAGAGGTAGAAAGAGAGAAGTGTTAAAAATATGTTAATATTTTATATAATATATTGATATATAATTATTTATACTAATTTATACTATAAATTAACTCTCTCCTCACTTCACACTCAGAATTTTCTTAATGCAATATGCAATATTGCAATATAACCTGTAGCGCAAGCACTCGCCACCGCCGAAAAAACTTTCATTTTCGTGTGAAAATAATTGCCAATTTACTTGCGTAATTCGAGATTTTTCGTACCTTTGTAGTGGATTTAGAACAGAGGTTCAAGGCATCGAAAACAAGGCCCGTTTCCGCTGCATGAGCTGACGCTCAACAATCCACCACGAGCCTGCTTACGCTCGGAAAAGTTTAAATCCGGATTCGACTTTTCTCTCGCTAAAACGCAGACTTGTAATGTCTTTAAGAGGTGAGCTCTAGGCTGCAGACAAGGGCAAACGAGGCACTGCTAAAATGCCGACGAAGCACGCTTAAGTGCGCAATTAAGCACGCTTAGTTCGGTCACGAAGCACGCCAAAGACCACCTCTCGAAACGGGATAACAAACTAAATTAATTAACTTGGAGTAAAAGGAGTAAAAGAAGTAAAAGGAGTTAAAGACGATACCACA
>OCVV011122436.1_pt1 | contig 10213 bp, 10 predicted proteins | sample 1539721 | NCBI WGS metagenome assembly OCVV01 (sample SAMN02144230, study PRJEB22623) | gut metagenome | biome: sheep rumen | host: Ovis aries | place: New Zealand
TATGACGGATAAGCGGGTCGTCAAGCAAGCTTGACACGGCAGATGATGTGCAGAGGCGTTAGCCGCGGTTCGTGCGGTGTTGCCTTAATGCCCCCTAGGAAAGGAATGTTAATATGCTTTTAGATGAGTACAGAGCTCAGATAGATGAGATAAACAAGCAGATGCAGGAGCTCTTCAATAAGAGAATGGAGCTCAGCTTCAGGGTTGCTGAGTTCAAAATGGAAAACGGAATGGAGGTCTTCCAGCCGGAGCGTGAGCAAGTCATTCTTGACGCTGTTGAGAAGAATGCTCCCGAGGGTCTCGGGAATGCTTCAAAGGTGTTGTTCCAGACAATTATGGATATTTCCAAATGCCGCCAGTATCAGGAGCTTTTCAACGTTGACGGAATGGAAGAGTACAAAAATCTGGACTTTAGCAAACACTATGTAACGGCAGTTCCGGGTGCTTTCGGCTCATATTCTCACATGGCGGCAGATAAGTTTTTCCCCGATCATGAGCCGCTGTTTTTCAGCGATTTTGAGGACATATTCATAAGCGTTGAGACAGGCAGGGCCGACTTTGGTATTCTGCCTATTGCGAACTCAACCGCAGGAACAGTAACCCGCACCTATGAGCTGATGAAAAAGCACGATCTGCGTATCTGCGCATCAACTAAGGTGAAGGTATCACACTGCCTTGCCGCAAGGAAAGGAACAAGGCCCGAAGACATTACTATAGTTTATTCGCACGAGCAGGCTATAATGCAGTGCTCGGAGTTTCTGCGTGAGCACAAATACAAGGCTCACCATTATGCTAATACTGCTCTTGCAGCCGAATATGTGGCTGACTCTGACGAGCCTTATGCAGCTATCTGCTCAGAGAAATGCGCACGGGAGCTTGGACTTGAAATTCTCTTCCGTGACATTACAGATGCCCGTGAGAACTACACCAAGTTTATTCTGGTTTCAAAGGACTGCCTGAGAACAGAGGGTGCTGACACTGTAACTGTTTCTCTGGCACTTCCGCACACACAGTCGGCTCTTTACAGACTGCTTACTAAATTCTCTGTTGCAGGGCTTAATCTCACAATGATTGAAAGCCGACCTATTGCAAACACTGACTTTGATGTAGTGTTTTACCTCGACTTTGAGGGCGATATTGATGACCCCGATGTAAAAAAGCTTATGAATGAACTTAGGTCGGAGCTTTCGTACTTTAAGTTCTTAGGCAACTATAAGGAAATATAGTACATTTTATTGTACAGCAAATAAAATAAACAGTACAAAAAGGAGGACGCTATGAATTTTCGCATAGGACACGGATATGATGTCCACCGCCTTACCGAGGGGAGAAAGCTCATTATCGGGGGCGTTGAGATTGCCTATGAAAAGGGTCTGCTCGGACACTCCGATGCTGATGTGCTCACACACGCAATAATGGATTCGATTCTCGGAGCTCTGGCTCTCGGGGACATAGGAAAGCTCTTCCCTGACAATGATCCGAAATACGAGGGTGCTGACAGCATTGCACTTCTGCGTGAGGTTATAGCCGTCATTGACCGTGAGGGCTGGAGGGTTGGCAACATCGACTCAACAATATGTGCGCAGGCACCGAAGCTTGCGCCTCACATCGTAAAAATGCGTGAGACGCTTGCCGAGGCTGTCGGCTGTGAGGTCTCTCGGGTATCGGTCAAGGCAACAACAGAAGAAAAGCTCGGATTTACGGGCGAGGGTCTGGGGATCTCGGCAACAGCCGTCTGCATACTGGAGAAGAAATAAGAGTACAAAAAACAGGACTGAAAATTCAGTCCTGTTTTTATTATTTGAACTTCTTTTTAAGCTTATCAAAGAACGTGCTTCTCTTAGCGTAGTTGTTATCTGTCAGAGACTGCTCAAACTCCTTGAGCTTCTGTTTCTGCTCCTTCGTGAGGTTTTTAGGCACTTCAACATTCACTCTGACGTAGTGGTCGCCGTGATCGGGGCGGTTTATCTTCTTGATACCCTTGCCCCTCAGACGGAATACTGTGCCTGTCTGAGTGCCCTCGGGAACTTTATATGTGACCTTGCCGTCAACTGTAGGCACTGTGATCTCATCACCCAGAGTTGCCTGTGTGTAAGTAAGCGGAATGTCTGTCCATACATCGTAGCCGTCACGCTCGAACAGAGGGTCGGGACGGACAGTTACATTGATGTGAAGATCACCGCTCGGGCCGCCGTTATAGCCTCCGTTGCCCTCGCCCGAAACCCTGAGTGTCTGACCGTCATCAATTCCTGCAGGAACATCAACGGTCTTTTCTACAGTGCTTCTCACTCTGCCGACACCGCCACAGACACGGCAGGGATTATCAACGATCTTTCCTTTTCCGCAACACCTGTTGCAGGTTGAGGTCTGGGCTATATTTCCGAACGGAGTTCTCTGAGTTATCCTTACCGAGCCTGTACCGTTACAATCGGGACAGGTTTTCGGGCTTGAACCAGGCTCCGCACCTGAGCCGCCGCAGGCTGAACATTTTTCAGCACGGGCAACCTTGATGTTTACGCTCTTGCCCTTGCAGGCCTCCATAAAGTCGATGATAACGCTTGCTTTAACGTCTTCACCTCTGCGCGGAGCATTCGGATTGGAGCGTCTGCCTCCGCCGAAGCCGCCGAATCCGCCGAAGATAGAATCAAAAATATCGCCCATATCTCCGAAGCCGCCAAAACCGCCTGCGCCTGCTCCGCCGCCATAGTTCGGATCTACGCCTGCATGACCGAACTGGTCATATCTCGCCCTTTTCTCAGGGTCAGAGAGCACCTCATATGCCTCGTTTACCTCTTTGAATTTTTCCTCTGCCTGCTTATCGCCGGGGTGAAGGTCCGGATGATACTGCTTGGCAAGCTTTCTGAATGCCTTTTTGAGCTCATCGTCGGAAGCACCCTTTGATACACCGAGGACTTCATAGTAATCTCTTTTATTTTCTGCCATAAGCCATTACCTTCCTTAAACACGCAAATCCTCTGCTCCAAAGAGCAGAGGCTGCGGTATTAAATCTGAGTATTAGTTTGCGTCATGGAACTCAGCGTCAATAACATCATCTCCGCCGTTCTGGCTGCCGCTGTCAGCAGCTCCTCCGCCCATGTTGCCCATGTTGTTCGGGTCAAAGCCCTGAGCACCCTGAGCCTGTGCACCTGCCTGCTGATATACCTTTGTAGCAATCTTCTGGAAGCAATCCTCAAGCTCCTTGTTCTTAGCCTTGATAGCCTCAACGTCAGTTCCCTTGAGAGCTTCCTTAACTGCATTTATCTTTGCTTCGCAGTCGCTCTTGTCAGCTGCATCTACCTTGTCGCCGAACTCACCGAGTGCCTTCTCGCACTGGAAGCACATCTGGTCAGCCTGATTTCTTGCATCAACGTCTTCCTTCTTCTTAGCGTCCTCAGCAGCAAATGCCTCTGCCTCCTTGACAGCCTTATCAATGTCGTCCTTGGACATATTTGTCGAAGAAGTAATAGTGATGTTCTGCTCCTTGCCTGTGCCAAGATCCTTAGCCGATACATGAACGATACCGTTAGCGTCGATATCGAAGGTTACCTCGATCTGAGGTACTCCTCTCGGAGCAGGAGCGATACCGTCAAGACGGAACATTCCGAGCTGCTTGTTGTCCTTTGCAAACTCACGCTCGCCCTGAAGAACGTTTATATCAACTGCCGACTGATTGTCTGCAGCGGTAGAGAATATCTGCGACTTCTTGGTCGGGATAGTGGTGTTTCTCTCGATGATCTTTGTGCAGACACCGCCCATTGTTTCAAGTCCGAGGGACAGAGGTGTAACATCGAGGAGGAGAAGTCCGTCCTTGACATCACCTGCAAGAACTGCGCCCTGATATGCTGCACCGAGGGCTACGCACTCATCAGGGTTGATGCCCTTGAACGGCTCCTTGCCAATGAACTTCTTTACTGCTTCCTGAACTGCGGGAATTCTGGAAGAACCGCCGACCATGAGCACCTTCTGGAGCTCAGAAGCTGAAAGTCCGCTGTCGGAGAGAGCCTGACGAACAGGTCCCATTGTTGCCTCTACAAGGTCTGCTGTCATCTCATTGAACTTAGCCTGAGTAAGTGTCATTTCAAGGTGCTTAGGACCTGTAGCATCTGCTGTGATGAACGGCAGCGAGATAGTTGACGAAGGTGTGCTTGAAAGCTCGATCTTGGCCTTCTCAGCAGCCTCTTTAAGTCTCTGCATTGCCATCTTATCACCTGAGAGGTCAACACCCTCAGTCTTCTTGAACTCAGATACGAGCCAGTCGATGATCCTCTGGTCGAAGTCATCACCGCCGAGTCTGTTGTTACCTGCTGTAGCAAGTACCTCGGTAACGCCGTCGCCCATCTCGATGATAGATACATCGAAGGTACCGCCGCCGAGGTCGTATACCATTACCTTCTGGTCCTCTTCCTTATCAATACCGTAAGAAAGTGCAGCAGCTGTAGGCTCGTTGATAATTCTCTTTACAGTCAGACCTGCGATCTGACCTGCGTCTTTAGTTGCCTGTCTCTGTGAGTCAGTAAAGTAAGCAGGAACTGTGATAACAGCCTCTGTTACCTTCTCTCCGAGGTAAGCCTCAGCGTCAGCCTTGAGCTTCTGAAGAACCATTGCGGAAATCTCCTGAGGAGTGTAGCTCTTTCCGCCCATCTGAGCCTTATAGTCAGAGCCCATGTGTCTCTTGATAGAGATTACCGTGTTATCGAAGTTTGTAACTGCCTGTCTCTTAGCAACCTGACCTACCAGTCTGTCGCCGTTTTTGGAAACACCTACAACGGAAGGAGTTGTTCTTGCACCCTCGCTGTTAGGGATCACTACTGCCTCGCCGCCCTCAACTACTGCTACGCACGAGTTTGTTGTTCCAAGGTCTATACCGATTATTTTACTCATAAGATCATTTCCTTTCTGATATATAAATTATTTTAACCTATTGTTACCTTTTTTATCCGCTACGGATTAGCAACCACTACCATAGCATATCTGATGACCTTTCCTCCGACCTTATAGCCCTTCTGGAAGGTCTGTGCTACCACATTTTCACCGAGGTTTTCGTCCTCTATCTGATTTACCGCATTTGCGATATTCGGGTCAAACTCCTGACCTGTCGGGTCTATGACCTCAACTCCGAGCTTTGCAAGCGCATCGCCGAACTGCTTGAAGATCATTTCAACTCCCGATTTGTAAGCCTCATCTTCGGTCTCAGTCTGAAGTGCCCTCTCGAAATTATCAAGCACAGGAAGTATCTCGCTTATTGCAGAGCCCTTTGCAGTTTCCGTAAGCTCCAGTCTCTCTTTAGCAGAGCGCTTTCTGAAGTTGTCATACTCTGCCATAAGTCTCAGGTACTTATCCTTCTGCTCGTCAAGCTCCTTCTGAAGCTTTTCCTCGGGGTTCTCCTGAGCTTCGGTCTCTTCCCGAGCTTCCTCCTCAGCAGTCTCCTCTGCGCTCTCTTCCGCAGCTTCCTCAGTGAGCTCTTCCTCAGTCAGAGTTTCCTTCTCTTTCTCATTATCCATAAGGTTGCCCGCCTTTCTTTTCTTATTCTTCTTTCTCATTGTCATCACCCTCGGAAAGCATATCTGTTATCTTTCCCGTGAAATATTCAAGATAAGGAATAAACTTTGCATAATCAAGTCTCATAGGTCCGAGCAGTCCGAGCGTTCCTGCCTTCTTGCCGTCCTTCATGAATGACGAGGTTATCATTGATGAGTTGTTCACTACAAACCCGTCCTTTTCGGGCGAGAACATAACATTCAGTCCCGAGAAGGTCTCGTCCATAAAGCCCTTGAGTATCTCCTCATTGTCAAGCAAATTGATTATCTCATTACGGTCAAAATCCCGGCAGGCAAGCAGGTTTTTCTTGCCCGTTATAGTGACCTCATTCATTTCCTTTGACATTTTGAGTATCTCGGAGACCAGCGGCGAGAGCGTCATCATATACGTTCCCATAGCCTCGGTGAGCTTTTCGATATAAGAATCCGAAAGCTCGCTCACCGCAACGCCGTTGAGGTTCTGTCTGACAAAGCTGTCAAAGAAATCAAGCTGCTCCTGATTAAGATCAAACTCCAGACGGCATACTTTATTTTTTATCGAGCCGTTTGAGGTTATCATCAGGATAACATACATTCTCTTTCCCGTAGGAATGACCTCGACCTTTGATATGACCGAGATCTCAGGAGTCTCGTTCGCAACGATAGCAGCGCACTTGGTAAGCTCAGCCAGAGCAACAGATGCCTGCTCCACAAGGTCGCTCTCAGTGACATACTCCTTAGGTATCATCGAATCGAGCATTCCCTTTTCCTCATCGGAAAGCTTATTCTGCTCCATAAGCTTATCTACATAAAGCCTGTAGCCCTTATAGGTCGGAACTCTTCCCGCCGAAGTATGCGGCTGTTCAAGATAGCCCTGTTTTTCAAGCTCTGCCATCTCATTCCTTATAGTTGCGGACGAAGCCTTGATATGCGGCATTATAGCTTTAGAGCCGACAGGCTCTCCGGTAACAATATACTCATCTACAACCGCTGTAAGTATTCTCAGCTTTCTGTCATCCATTAACTCACCACCCTTTGCACAGCCCGCCAATGTACCTCACGCTTGTACCTCAGACCGCACAGTAAACGCCCTTATGTCAATGCTGCTTAGCACTCGGACTTTGGAAGCGTTAGCACTCATTCTCTTTGAGTGCTAAATATAGTTTATACCTTTTTTTCATTTTTGTCAAGGGGTTTGAAGCTATTTTTTTCACAAATCGAATTATTTTTCTGACTTTTCCTTTGTCACAATACACAAAAGCACCGTCTGCACTGAATTTTCAGCACAGACGGTGCGATAAAAGCTATCCTATTCCTTTGTATACGCTGACAGATCAGGTACTGCAACCTTTGATTCATCGGGCTCTGTGAGCTCGTTTACATAATAATAGCTTGCGGTCATTTCGTCTCCGTTGGTAACTACCACGATCTCATTGAGATCATAGGTCTCACCGTTGAAGCCGTAAACGATCTGGCCCTCTCCGCCCATAGCTTCATTTATATTATAATACTCAAAGACCATGTTGTTTTCACCTATGGCAGCATGATCAAACTCCCCTGCAGGATTGATAAGAAGGTCATTCATCATAGCCTGATTTTCTGTCGCTTCCTGCTCCTGATAGGTAGTTGTGCCCTCATTTACTCTGTATGCCTTGCCGTCGCCCGGAATTACAACATAGCTTTTCATTCCGTCTATAGATGTTGAATAATATGCTTTATCGCCTGTCCAGGTGATCTCAACATCTCCGTGTGAACCGAGAGCATTGTTCATATAGGACATATTAAGACTGTAGCCGTCCTTATACTTCTCCCTGACTGCATCATAGGCTCTGAAATCGCCGTTCACATCGTAATCTGTTGAAGCTGCTGCACCCGAGCTGCTCTGCGAGGCTGTATCATCTGCCTTGCTCTCAGCCTGTGAGCTTTCAGCAGCGGAAGACTGTGCCTTGCTGCTCTCAGCATCAGAGCTGCTGTCTGTCTCCGCACAAGATGTAAACGAAAGCCCGATAATCACAGCCGCAAGCACAGCGGCAATTGATTTCAAGATCATTTATATTGCCTCCAAAATGAAATTATTCAGCTTCCTCTGTACTGAGGTCAGCTTCGCCTTCCTCAACGCCGAAGGTGTCACCAAGAGCATCTGTGTCAACGCCTGCAGACATCTTCTCGGAGAACTCCTCAGCGGAGATCTCGGTGTAGCTGTCAAAGTCATCTGGCATTGCTATCTCTGTAATATCAAAGTCAAGAGAAACGATCTCAGATGTTGAAGTCATGCCGAAAGCCTCAGTTTCAATCTTCTTGAGGTCTCCTGTATTCTCATCAAAGTAATACTTATAAATCTGCTTGTTGGAATCCTCATCAGTCTCGGAATCCTCAATAAGCTCTACGCCCTCTTCGAGCTCAGCGGTCATAGCTACCTCGTATGTCTCACAGATAAGGCCGTCAGCTGTATCTCTGCCTACGAACTTGTAGTTATCGGAAATACCCATTGTCTGAGACTTGATCTGGTCTGCGGAATAGGAGCTTGCGTCCTGAGATGCATAAACCTTCTCGTTCTCATCTACCATGTAGCCAACGCCGTCTTTAACGTATACGTTCATTGAAATGCCGAACACGCTCATCTTCATGTGCAAATCGTTGCCGCAGAGTGCAAGCTCAATAGGCTCAGAGCCTGTCATAGAGTTGGTCATTACGAGCGAGAAATTACCTTCATTCAGCTTATCTGTGTACTGCTTTGCAAGAGTGTTTTCATCATCGTAAACAGGCTTTCCGCCCTTATCGGATGCGGATACTGATGATGATGCGGAATCCTTAGCAGATGAGCTGTCGCTGTCACCGCAGGCTGCGAATACTGAACATACCATAAGTACTGAAATAATCAATGCTGATATTTTTTTCATGTTTTTACCTCACTTTTCAATTCATAACACGGCTCATAGCTGCCGTTAATTCAAAATATAGCATATTTTACGCTGCTCGTCAATGAATATTACGGATTTGTAACTAATATTCAGATATTTTTGCTAATAACGCACAGATACATATATAAGTAATTAGCAATAAATGCCCATAGCTTTCAACGTTTTCACACATTGGTTACAGTATTATTTTTGGCTTTACTTTTTTACAATTTTCTGCTATACTATATTAGGAGTGTGATATTATGCCAAAAGCTGCATTTATAACAGGCGGTTCGGGAGGGATAGGCTCTGCAGTTTGCAGGCGCTTTGCCCGTGACGGCTTCACTGTTTTTATCGGATATAAAAGCTCGGAGAAAAAGGCTTCAGCCCTGTGTGAAGAGCTCAAAGCAAACGGCGCTGACGCTTTCACAGTATGCTGTGATACTTCAAGTCTTGAAAGTGTACAAAATTCCGTACAGTTAATATCAAAGCTGACAGGCGGTGCCGATGTACTCGTAAACTGTGCGGGAATTGCTGACATCGGCTTATTTACCGAGCTCAGCGAGGAACGTATGCTTGAAATCATTGAAGCCGATCTTATCGGGGCTATGAGGGTTACAAAAGCGTTCCTGCCCTACATGATCAGAGAGCATAAAGGGTCGGTAATAAATATTTCTTCTGTATGGGGAGAGAAGGGTGCTTCCTGTGAGGTCGCTTACTCGGCGGCAAAGGCCGGACTAAACGGCTTTACTCAGGCGCTTGCCCGTGAGGCAGCTCCTAGCGGTGTGAATGTAAATGCCGTGTCCTGCGGATTTATCGACACGAAAATGAATGCTCAGCTAAGCGAAGAAGAACGCTCGGCTATTCTTGATGAGATACCTGCCTGCCGCTTCGGCACTCCTGAGGACATTGCAGGAGTGTGCGCTTTTCTTGCAGGCGAGGATTCAGCCTACATTACTGGGCAGATCATCAGGGCAGACGGTGCATGGATATAACTGACTTTACAAGAAGGCTGCAATGTGCTATACTTGTTAAGAAAAGAGGTAAACGCTATGGAAAGCTATGATAAGAAAAAGGCACTTCTGAAAAGCGCTCTCAAATGGGTGCAGACGGAGTTTTTCGGTATATTTGTGTTTCTGTTCTTTGTGGCTGTGTCAAAGGCATTCGGAGCAGGCGCTAATATTATGTTCGGTTTCACAGGGCTTATGACTGTGGTTGCTATTATGAATGACTTTGGTCTTAAAGAGGGAAAGAAAGCCAAGGAAAAGGCTATGCTTCACGGGGCAGATGTAAACAGGCACTTCGGGCTTATTATGGGGCTTGTTGCGATGATTCCCGGATATGTTACTATGGTGCTTCTCATCATTTCAAAGACGACAGGCTCGTTTAATTTTATGCCTGCATACAAGCTTCTTAATGCGATGTTCTATCCGCTGATAGACTGGGCGGCTCACAGTGCAAATGCTGCCGATATGCCTTACTGGGTGATAGCACTGACAGCTATATTCCCGATCCTCTATCCTGTATCCACATGGCTGGGATTCAAGATTTCGTTTGATCAGATAGATGTAAAGGAGCGAATTGTCTACAAGAAATAGCTGTTGACAATTGGAAGTTTCTATGATAAAATTATAGGCAACACCGCATGACCCATGTGCATCAGATGCGCCGTCCAGATTTTCGTCAGATTGCCTAAATTCGACGCAAGCTTGCTGACGCAAGTCAAGGAGAATTTGGGTAATATGACGGAAATCTGGCAAGCAGATGATGTGCAGAGGCGTTAGCCGCGGGTCGTGC
>OCVV011260163.1_pt1 | contig 10210 bp, 11 predicted proteins | sample 1539721 | NCBI WGS metagenome assembly OCVV01 (sample SAMN02144230, study PRJEB22623) | gut metagenome | biome: sheep rumen | host: Ovis aries | place: New Zealand
TTAAATACTAATTTCTTTTTATTAATTACAGTATGTTTATTAATCCATCTTAGTTTGAAGCAAACTGTAAATGGATATAATAATCCAAAACTTACTAAATTAAGCAATCCACTTAATAAATTAACACCTATTAATTGAATTGTTTTTCCATCAAAATAGCTTTCTCCTTTTATGAATTGTTCATCTTCATAATGCAAATTTGATATAACCCATTTTGTTTTCTTAACTGGAACAAATATTAAATAAATTCCTAAAGTTATTATTGTGAAAAATACCCATTTGAATATGTTGACAAATAAATCTCCGCCTGTTCCTTCAAATTTTAGTCTTTTTCCATTATAAACTGTGTGTTTAAATTGGTATGAGTATAACATACATTTTGCCCATGGTGTTGCAACACCAAGTGTTACTCCTATTATTAGAAATGCTAATATTCTCCAGCCTATTAATTCAAGTAATCCTCCATCAAAATATGAATCTGTTCTTAGTTGTTTTTTTGCTGTTTCATTATTTGCAACTTTTACTTCTTCAAAGTTATTAGTAGATGCTACAACTTCTTTTACTTCTTGACTTTCATTCTTTTGTTCTTTTATTTCTTCACTCATTTGTATCCTCCCTTTTATTTATATTAACTAAATTATATCATAAGTATTATATAATTCAATACCTAAAATTGCCTTTCAAAACCAGCATGATTTGAAAAAATAACCAAAATTTGGAGTTTTAAACATCATGAAATCAATCCCTATGAGGTTTGGGATTTAGATGACATGAACTACCATTACGCCAACAATCTTCTCTATGTATCTGGAAAGTTTGAGAACTTCCTCGTTACACCAGAATACGGTTATGTACAGTTGTGGTTCAATAACGGTGTAACCGTCACTGAAATCAACGTTAATCGTATTGCGCCTATCGAGAAAGTACTCCGTTCATTTGAATATGAAGGAGAAACACTTAACATTGGCGTAACAGCTGATGGCAAGGTGGCAGTTGACACGTATTCATTCGACATTGCCGAATAACTGCCATAAACAAGGGAGAATTTTAAAAGCAGAGGAAATTCCTCTGCTTTTTCTTTTTATATTTTTAATTAAGCTAATGGTTTCATTGTTGGGAATAATAAAACATCTCTTATTGAAGCTGAATCAGTTAATAACATTATCATTCTATCAATTCCAATTCCCAATCCACCTGTTGGAGGCATACCATATTCAAGAGCTTGAACGTAGTCTTCATCCATCATTCCAGCTTCTTCGTCTCCGGCTTCTCTTGCTTCAACTTGTTTTTTGAATCTTTCATATTGGTCAATTGGATCATTCAATTCTGAGAATGCATTTCCATATTCTCTTCCACCAATGAACAACTCAAATCTTTCTGTCATACGTGGATCAGCTGCTTTTCTCTTAGCTAGTGGTGATATTTCAACTGGATATTCATATACAAATGTTGGTTGAATTAAAGTTTCTTCAACATATTCTTCAAAGAATAAGCTAATTACATCCCCTCTTGTTTCTTTTGTAGGGTCAGGAATAATAATATTTCTTTCTTTCGCTAATGCAACTGCTTCTTCATCTGTGTTTATTGTGTTGAAGTCGATACCTGTGACTTCCTTAATCGCATCAACCATTGTAATTCTTTTCCATGATGGTGTTAAATCAATATCTTGACCTTGATATGTGATTTTTGTTGTTCCTAAAACTTTTTCAGCGCATCTTGAGAATAATTCTTCTGTTATATCCATCATATCATTGAAGTCCATATATGCTGCATATAATTCCATTGTTGTAAACTCTGGATTGTGCTTAATATCCATTCCTTCATTTCTGAATAATCTTCCAATTTCAAATACTCTGTCAAATCCACCTACTATTAATCTTTTTAAATAAAGCTCTGGAGCTACTCTTAAATACATATCCAAGTCTAATGTATTATGGTGTGTGATGAAAGGACGTGCATTTGCTCCACCCATAATTGTATTTAATATTGGTGTTTCAACTTCTAAGAATCCTTTTTCATCTAATATTTTACGAATTTCTTTAATTATTTTACTTCTTGCTTCAAAACTTTTCTTAACTTCTGGATTTACTATTAAATCTACATATCTTTGTCTATAACGTAAATCTGGATCTTTTAATCCATGGAATTTTTCTGGTAATGGACGTAAAGATTTTGAAAGTAGTGTTACTTCTTTAGCATGTACTGAAATTTCTTCAGTTCTTGTTTTAAAAACAAAACCTGTTATTCCAATAAAATCACCTATATCATACGTTTTAAAAGCTTTGTAACTTTCTTCTCCTAAATCATTTATACTTACATAACTTTGAATTCTTTCATCACAATCTTGTATTGTGCAGAATGAAGCTTTTCCCATTATTCTTTTTGCTATTATTCTTCCAGCAACAGTTACTGTTTTTTCTTCAAATTTCTCATAATTTGATTTAATTTCACCTGCTGTATTTGTTCTATTAAATTTTGTTATTTCATAAGGATTTTTTCCTTGTTCTTGTAACTCGGCTAATTTTTCTCTTCTAACCATCATTAATTGGTTTAAATCAACTTCTTGTTCTTCGACATTGTTTACTTCATTTTCGCTCATAAAAACATTCCTCCTTTATAATTTACTAAGCTTTCAACATTATACATTAAAATGCTTGAAAAGTAAATAGTTTTAGGAGTTTTTATTGATACTTTTTAGCTTGCTTTCCTTAATTCCTTTGCATGATTTATAGAACCTATAGTTACGTCCCCACTCGAAATTCTAGCAATTTCATTTATAACTTCTTGTTCATTAAGCAATTTAATATCTGTTGACGTTTTTCCGTCTTTAACTTTTTTATTTATGTAATAATTATAGTCACCTTTAGCTGCGATACTAGCTTGATGTGTTACGCATAAAACTTGATGTTTTTTAGATATTATTTTTATTTTTTCCCCAACTGACTTAGCTGCTTTTCCGCTTATTCCTGTATCTATTTCATCAAATATCAAAATAGGAACCTTATCAGAATCTGCTAAAACTGTTTTTATTGCCAACATGATTCTCGAAATTTCTCCACCTGAAGCAATTTTTACTAAAGGTTTTGCTTCATCACCAATGTTTGTTGATATCAAAAATTCTATAACATTTAACCCATTTTCAGTAAAATTGTTTTCTTTATCAAATTCTTTGTAAACAGAGAATTTTGCATTTGGCATTTCTAAATCCGATAATTCTTTATTGATTCCATTGCTTAGCAATTCACAATATTTTTCTCTTAATCTGTCCATATTAGAACACATTATAAACATCTTACTTTCTAAAATTTTTAATTGTTTTTTTAATTCATTATTACGTTCTTCACAATTTTCAATATTAAATATTTCATCCTCAATATTTTGCTTATATTCTAATATTTCTTCAACACTATTTCCATATTTTCTTTTTAATGAATATATTAAATCTAATCTTTTTTCAACTTCATTTCTTTTTTCTTCGTCGAAAAATAAATCACTATTCATATCAGATACATCCCTTGATAATTCTTGAATCTCATAATATATGTTTTTTAGTTCTGATAGTTTATCTTGATATTTTTCTCCTAAATCTTCAATTTTTTCAAAGCTTCTTATTGCATTATTTACTGCTTCAATAGCATTATTACTCAAATTATTTTCTATTTCTTCTAAATTTGTATATATCTTTTCGGAGTTTTTCATTATTTTATGAGCTTCACTTAATTCATCTTCTTCTCCTGATTTTAAATTAGCTTCTTCTATTTCATCTAATTGATATCTTAATAAATCTAGCTTACGTTGTTTTTCCTTTTCATCACCATAGTTGCTCTTTAATTCTTTTTTTATTTCGTTATATTCATTATACATTTTTAAATAATCTTGTTTAATATTAATAATTTCATCACCTATAAAGTTATCCAAATACTTAATATGCTCTTGTTTTCTCATTAATACTTGATTGTCATTTTGACCATGTATATCTATCACTGTGCTCATAAATTCTTTTAATTCGCTTACAGTAACTAATCTTCCATTTATTTTACATGTATTTCTTCCATTTTCATATATTTCTCGGGAAACTACGACATTTCCTTCTATTGAGTTTTTATAATTTGGTAAAAATAAATTTAATTCAACAAAAGAATGATTCTCACCTCTTCTTATCATTTCCTTAGAAAATCTATCCCCTGAAATTATTCCCAATGAGTCAATAATTAATGTTTTTCCAGCTCCAGTTTCTCCAGTTAAAACATTAAATCCGTTGTTAAATTCTACTGTCAAATCCTCTATAATTCCTATATTTTTTATATGCATTGTGCTTATCATATACAAACCTCCTTTTGCCGAACTTATGTTTTTATTCTACTCTGATTTTTTTCTATTGTCAATATATTTTTTATAAAAAGTTTTCGACAAAATTCGTCAAAAATTATCGGAATGTTCTGGATAAAACTAGAATTATGAAGCATAAAATAATCACATATTTCAAATACTATACTAAAGAAAGTGAGGTAATTTTATGTATAATTTTAGAACAGATATGGCTGATGAAAGAAAAGATATTTATAAAAAAGCAAATAAGCTTGAAGAAATTCCAGGAATTGAGACATCCGAAAATATCATTAGTGAAAACTTAAAAACAAATATTGTAAAGATAACAAATTCTGATGGAGAAAAAGCAATTGGAAAGCCCGTCGGAACTTATGTTACAGTAGATATAAAAAATTTAAAAATAGCTTCCGATGAAGATATTGATAAAGCTTCTGATGTTGTAAAAGACGAATTAAAAAAAATTATTGATTCACATTGTGAAAGTCAAGATGAAATTTTAGTTGTTGGTTTAGGTAACCAATTTGTAACACCTGATTCCCTTGGACCTAAAGTTGTTTCTGAAATTGATGTAACAAAACATTTTATTAAATATACTCCCCAATTCGTTGCAGAAGGCACACGCTCCGTTTGTGCAATTGCTCCTGGTGTCCTTGGAACTACTGGGATTGAGACTTCAGAAATTATAAAAGGGATTGTTAATAATGTTAAGCCTAAAATGCTAATTGTTATAGATAGTTTGGCTTCTAAAAGTATTGAAAGAATCAGTAGTACTGTTCAAATTTCAGATACTGGAATAGTTCCCGGTGGTGGTGTTGGTAATGCCAGAGAAGAATTAAGTGAAAATTCAATTGGGATTCCAGTTATTGCAATAGGAGTTCCTATGGTTGTAGAATCTGCAGTTTTGGTTAATGATTGTTTGGATTTATTCATTGATAAATTACAAAATGAAGCTAAATCTAATGATTATCTAAATGAACTAAAGGAAAAAGATAACTATGAAGAAATAAAAGAAAGTTTAAATCCAACAGGATACAATATGATTGTTACCCCAAAAGAAGTTGATGATTTAATTGAAAACATGAAAGATGTTGTTGCAAGAGCTATTAATTTTGCAGTTTAATTTTATAAAAAAGACGGTCTTCAAAAAGACCGCCTTTAAAATTCTTTATTTTAATCGTTAAATGTGTAATTTTGCCATCTGATAGAATTTACTTTTCCTTCTTTGTCAAATCTAAATGTGAAACTTCTATATCTAGCTTTTGGAGTATATGTATATGTTGGTCCTACATATTCTGTTGCATCTGTTTTTGTTGTTGGTTCTCCAAAAACTGCTTCTACATCTTCAATAGAAGTTCCAATTGTAATACCTCCGAATATTTCGACATCCTTTGCTAATTTTTCATATTCATATTCATCTATACTGAAGCTTCCAATTTGACCTTCTGAACCTTTTATTTTTTGGTTTGATACATTAACAGGCGTTACATAAAAAACTGTTTTATTATCTGAGTTTAGTATTGCTCCACCACCAATTAAATATCCATTTGCAGGAATTTCTTTTTCAGCTCCTGTTTTGCTTTGTGTGAATCCATCTTCTACTAACTTACTAATTTTGTCTCCTGCTTTGTATTTTACACCTTTTATAACAAAATAATATGAATCACTATTCTCTATGTCAATTGGTGTTTTGTCTATTGTTTTAGCTTGTTTTTTATCTTTTTCAGATGAATCTTTGTCTGATTTCTTTTCTTCATCTTCTTCATCATTATCAGCTTCATCTTTATCATCTTCATCATTTCTTGTTACTATACTTGTATCCTCATCATTGTCATCCTTTTTAGACTTTCTAGTCTCTTCTTCTCCACATCCTGTCATCAAAAACAAACTTGCCATTAATATAGCAATAAGTGTAAGTATTGTAATAGTTTTTTTCATTCTTACTTCCCCCTAAATTATTTTTTTCAAAATAAAAAGATATGAGTATACTTTCATATCTTTTATAATGAATTTGGTGACCCGTACGGGAATCGAACCCATGATTCGGCCTTGAGAGGGCCGCGTCTTAACCGCTTGACCAACGGGCCATTTATTGTGCTACTTTATATTTATAACATATTTCACACAAATTAGTCAATGGTTACATGCACATTTTTAAAATTTCTTTTAGTCTTTCATCTTTTTTTGTAAGATATAAAAATCCTATTAGTCCTTCAAAAGCAGTTGAATACATATAATCTGCTGGATCAGCATTTTTAGGCAAATGATGATTTTCTGCATTTCTTGCTCTTCTTACAATATCCTTTTCTTCATCTGTTAAATATTCTTCTATTCTTTTTAAAATATCAGCTTGAGCTTTTGCTTTAACATACTTTATAGATTCTATATGTAATTTATGGGGTTTTAATTTTGTATTATTAACCAAATTTGTTCTTACATACAACTCATATACTGCATCTCCAACATACGCCCATGTTAATGGTGACAGCATATTTACATCCATTCCACTTTTTTCTCTATCTATTAATTCCATTTTTACTCCTTTTGCACAGTTGGAAACGCGTCCCAAATTGTGCATTTTGCTTTAATTTCTCTCGATTGTTATCCTTCCTATCTTTCCGCTTCTAAATTCATCCAATAAAATTATAGAAATTTTCTCGTAATCTATTCTGCCTCCAGATAAAATTGCCCCTCTTCTCTTTGCTATAGTTTCCATTATTTCAACAATTTTTTCATTTTCCTCTGATTCTGAATTTAATATTTCATTAACATTATTTTCATCTAATTTGTATCTTTCAATAACATTTCTCAAATAATTATTTACCAAAAATTTCAATAATTGATATGCAATTTCAGTTTTTTCTAAAATATCATCTTTTATAGATCCAGTAAACGCCAAATGCAATCCAACTTCTTCTGATTCAAATTTAGGCCATAGTACACCTGGTGTATCCATCAATTCTATTCCATCTTCAATTCTAATCCACTGTTTCTGTCTTGTAACACCTGGTCTGTTTCCTACTTGTGCAGAATTCTTCTTTGTTATCCTATTTATAAATGAAGATTTACCAACATTTGGAATTCCTAAAATCATTATTCTAATTGACTTTCCGACTCTTCCCTTACCAGCAAATTTTTCTTGTGTTTCTCTTGTAACTTCTTTTACAGCTCTTATAACTTCATTAATTCCTTTACCACTATTTGAATCTGTTATTACAGCTGGGATTCCCTTGCTTTCAAAATATTTAACCCATTTTTTTGTTTCTATTTCATCTGCCAAATCAGCTTTATTTAAAACTACAACTTTTCTTTTATTCTTTGCATATCCCTTTACATCTGGATTTTGGCTTGATATTGGTATTCTTGCATCCAATATTTCTACAATTACATCTATTAGTTTTAAGTCTTCAATTATTTGTCTTTTAGTTTTTGCCATATGACCTGGAAACCAGTTTATATTAGTTTTATTTTCATTCATGAGTATTACCTCCTTTATTAAGTATAAATATGTATGAATATGTTTTTTCTACCTCTTCTTGATTTGGATATCCAATTGTCTTAGCATCATTTTCAACATTGGTTATACTATAATCAATTATTTCTTTATTAACGATTTTATTTATATATGATTGCCCATATACTTTTTCAATATTAAATCCTACATCTTTCAACATTTTTATAATTTCGTCGTATTTAAAAATATGAAGATGAAAAGAATCTTTATTTTTTCCGTTTTCTATAATCTCATATTTAGAATTTGGAATAGATAAAATTATAAATCCATTATCATTAAGTATATCGTATAAATTGTTTAAAAATTTTTTAGGATACTTTAAATGTTCTAATGTCTCAAAACAGACAATCCCATCATATTTTTCTATAATACTTTCAGCATCTAAATCAATACATTTATAATTAATATTATTACTATGATATTTAGTTCTTGCAATATTTAAGTATTCTTCATTTTTATCAATACCAACAACATTAACTATTTTTTGACTTAATATCATAGTGCCATAACCATCTGCACATGCAACATCTAAAACTTTATGAAATTTACTAAAAAAATCAGATGCAAAATAATAACGGCCAAGGTGCTCAACTCTCATTAAATAATTATATTTTTCATCAAAAGGATTTACATATTCAAAATTAACTTCCATTTTCTCACCTCTTTTTATATTGTGTCGGCATATTACAAGCCAGTACCCTAATTCCTCTCAAAAATAAGCATATTTTAACCTATTTTTTTAATAATTTCTTGCTTTTTTACTAAAACTTGCAAGATCTTATTTGCTAAAAAGTCCCATTTTATAAGGGTTTAAGTAAGAGTCGTCATAAATACAGGACAGGCAATTTATATTAGTTTTATTTTCATTCATTTGGATTACCTCCTTATCTATAATTATCAACAATACTTAAATCTTCATTTAAAACTATTGGATCAAAACCTGCAATTTCATCATAAAGCATCCCTTTTGGAATATCATGAAATAAAAAGATTTTTTTGTTATTTTTAAATGCTTCATATATTTCTATAAATGTTGCTCCACCTATATAATTTTCAATACCATGCTTTTCATAATTAACACATAAAACAGCATCAACATTTTTTATTGTTTCTTCACTCTTTTTAAATAATTCCTTTTCTAATTCAGCATGAGCTTTAAATCCCTTTTCCCAAGTTTCTTTTTCTAAATTTGGATTATCATACGTATTTGGTAAAAATATCGTATGTCCCATATTCTCAAGTTCTAGTTTAATTGGCTCTATCCTTTCATAAAAGGATGCGCTTGATATTATAAATATTTTCATATTATTCACCTCAAATTTCTAAGGGGGGTTTAACCTTTGTAATCACCTTATTATTTCTTCAACTATTTTATCTTAAAAATAATCATTTTTTACTAATTTATACATATTTTAGCATATTTTTATATAAAACATGTAAGATGTTATTTTGAGTTTTCCTTTATTTTACAATACTTTCTAAAGGGGTTTAAATTAATTGTAATCAACCAATTTATATTAGTTTTATTTTCATTCATTTGGATCAACTCCTTTAATAAAGTTTTCACAGCATTCCTTTATTTTTTCAAGTTCTAAGCCTGTTGTTTTAAATACATTCCAACCAAATTCTCTTGCCATATCAATATTATCTTGTCTATCATCAATAAATAATATATCTTTAGAATTAAATGGAATTTGATCACTAACTTTTATATATATTTCTTTATCTGGTTTTCTACAACCTAATTCAAAAGATAAAAATACATAATCATATTGAGATAAATCAACTTGCTTATTTAATCTTTCTTTATCAAATACCGTAAGATTAGATAATATTCCAATATAACATTTATCTTTTAAAGATTTTTCGTACTCTGATACATCCTTATAGTAATCTATTTTATCAAATATCTCTTTGTATGATTTAATAAACTCTTTATATGTTGTTTTAAAATTATACTCGTTAGCAATTTTATTATAAACTATCTCAAAGTCATTAACTGTAGGTATAATACTTAATTTATACTTTCCAAGGCTTGTAAATATATTTTTATTTCCACTATAACCACAAGATCTAAACAAATCATTAAATGCATCATAACAAGTGTATCCCGTTGTATGTGATTCTACAATATTTCCCCAATCAAATAATATCAATTTATTCTTCATTTTTATCAACTCTTTTTTTATATGTTCTTAACTTCTGTAATCACCTTGTGACTTCTTAACAAAAAATCGTCTATTTTTAGTTATTTTTGTCTGTTTTCATTAATTTTTAACTATTATTATTAAAAACATGCAAGATACATTCTTATGTTTTCTCTTATTTTATAAGGATTTGGGAATGTTCTTAATTAAATTGAAATCAACC
>OCVV011260592.1_pt1 | contig 10210 bp, 5 predicted proteins | sample 1539721 | NCBI WGS metagenome assembly OCVV01 (sample SAMN02144230, study PRJEB22623) | gut metagenome | biome: sheep rumen | host: Ovis aries | place: New Zealand
TCGATTTTGACAGACACAATCTCGATGAAAATGACCCGGCAGATGCTCTCAAGGCAGTTGAAGATGGTCTCAACAAATTCAGACTCCATTACAAAAAACCTACATACATAAACAAGGGCACGGAAAACAGGACACTTTCTTTCAACTCAACATTTAGCAATAAAGGCGACAAATATCTCGACCCGATTTGCGAATCCGGAAAAAATGCGCTTTCTGCCGATGAGATACTTAAACTCGCCGATTATGTAAAGGCAAATTATCCCGGAGAGTCTCTTTATGGATATTTGTGTGACAATGGCGTAAGGATTTATAACATGAACGCTTATAGTGAAGTTTATTTTGTAGTCAGCAAGAATTTTGAAGACTCCTGCACAGAAAACAAGCAAGCTTCAGATGGATATTGGGGAAAATTCGCTGCAATAAAGGTCTATGACCACTCAGTAACATTCAAGGCAATCAATATAACAGACCCCGAAGTAAAGGTAGTTGACGTTGAAGACCGTAACTATGGAGAAGAAAAAACTTATGTATGGTTCATTAACGTAAATCACTGTAAGAAATATGACGAAGTTCACAATAAATACTACATAGTTCGTATTGACGAGAAAAAATAACAGTATCAAAAAAACAGGGGCTTAAAAGCTCCTGTTTGATTATTTTTTGATATGCCTGTAAAAGAGAAAATCCTCTTTTCTTGTTCACTTCTTCATCAACCGCCAATAAGCATATCATATGTCACACCGGATTTTTTCGGAAATATCCCTTGCGATGCAACAGCCTTCCTCAAATGATGTTGTGGAGAAAGTCTCATTCAGCAGAATGAGGCTTTTTCTTTTTGACTGGGTGAAAATTCCTCTGAAACGGATACATTCACGGCTTATAATTGTCATGGACAACGACACCGCAGGAAAAAAAGCGGCTGAAAAACTGGCTGTTTTCTGCAAAGAACATGATACCCCCTTTATAATGGCTCAGAATGACGTATACGGCGGCTTTAAAGATGCCAATGACTTATTACTCCATGACATGGAAGCGCTCGTTAAAACGCTGAAAACGCTGTCAGAACGGACAGAAAATCTTGATATTGAAAAATTGAAATCGGATTTACATAAAAAACAGCCAATAAAAAAAATATCTGACAATAAACAGACGGTCAAAAATAAAAAACCGTCCTTGAAGATTACGAGCAGTTTGAAAAATATATTGACGATATGGGGCTTTTAACAGTTAAAACATTTCTATTTCAGCGCACAGAAAAGGAAAAGTTTCAGTTTTTTATGTCTGCAAGGTACTGAAAAAATTTTTTCATCATACAGAATAGCCGTAAATGCTCTCAGAATGCTCTATATGACGTTTTTGAGGTGCTCATAGTATAACTATACCATTTTTAACTAACGTGTCAAAAAACGGCATTTAAACGCATATTTTTCAGAAGAGGTGATTTTTAGGTATTTTACATTCAGTATGCAGCAGGTCTGAAAGCGTCAGCTTCAAGCATTTTCAGAAAATACCTGAAACGGTTCTTTATTGGTTTTTGACCTTTTTGTGCTTTTTTGGCTTCTTCGGCGTTCAGAGTGGCATATTTTTCTCTGAGATACGCATATCTGCCCCATGTCAGACTATCCGTAAGGGTATCTCTTGGAATATTAATACGTTTGAGAACGGCTACTATCTGTTCCATTTGCGGCTTACCAAACTCATAGCCGCAGCCTGATGCAAGAGTGGCGAGCCTTACAGAGCCGTATACTTCTGCCCATTTTTCGTCCTCGTCTTCATATTCGTCTTCGTATTCGTCATCATCTGCATATTCGCCATTGTACTGAGGCTCATCGTTGTAGCCGTATTCGTTTTGGGTCTGTTTTTCCTCTTCGTATACATCTTTGGATTCATCGCAGAGAAGCTGTTTGTTAATCATCTCATCGAAAGATATCAACTCTTCCTGAGATTTTGCCTGATAGATAAACTTGATTTTTACTATCTTGCGCCCGCATTTCAGCGGTTCATAGGTAAAATGGCAGTCTGTTTTCTGATTTATCTCCTTTACGGCAGGGTCAAACACAGCCCTTTTAAACTCTTTGAAAGCTTGATAAGACTCCTGCCCCTTGCAGTCAAGGATAACATCTCTGAGTTCTTCAACAGGCACTTCCCATTCTCCACGATAGCGGTTGTGGCGGATATGAAGGTACAGCAGATAACTCGACTTGCGAGTCAGCTTGATGACATTTTCAAGCGCATAGCTGAAATAATGATATTTGCCGATACAGAAAAACAAGTCCCTTGCTTCCTCAGTACAGGTTATTTCTATAATCGGCTTGCCGTTTTTGTCAAGATGATAATAAGCTTTTGAAAACAGAACAAACTTAAAGAAAGACCTCCTCGGCATTTCAAGAGTTACAATTTTGCCGAGCAATCCTTTGGCGTTTTTTTCCAGTGTACGGTAATCAACGGAATTAAGCCCCATAAGTTCTTCATATTCTTCTTTTGTGAAGATAACAGTACGGTGTGTATCATCTTTTGCATTGATACGGCTGATATAAGTATCAAGCATTTTCAGTTCGCCCAGAGAGAACGGTACTGTACGCATAAGAACAAGGGGGTCAGCCTTCTGAACAAGATATTTCGGGTCAAGATTTCCCTTTATTTCGTCATTTTTGCCTTTTAAATAAGCCATAGTAATCACCTCAAAAAATATTATAGCATTATTATAGCACATAGGTGTAAAGATGTCAAGCAGTTTACACATTTTTTATTTTTTTTGCAAAAGTGTAATGTTGAAAGTTACATTACACCAATTGTTGAAAACCTGTTGAAAGACTGTTGAAAAGTGTTGAAAGTGATGTTGAGAATCGTTGAAGTTTACACCGTTGATCGTTGAAGTTTACACCGTTGATCGTTGAAGTTTACACCGTTAATCGTTGAAGTTTACACCTATCATCGTTGAAGTTTACACCTATTGCCTCAAAAAAGCCCGAAAAACAGCTTTTTTTTTTATGCCGTTATCAAGAATCTTATCAAGAATATTATCAAGCTTATTATCAAGTCTATCTATCAAGCAGCTCCGCTGCTCAAAAAAATTCAAAACAGGAAAAAAATTCGGAACAGAAAGAATTGATTGATTATCAAAGAGAAAAGTTATTTTTAAGAAATCAGATTAGACATAAAAATATATTTTTCAAAGAAAAAGGATTTTATTGTAAGAAAAACGATTAACCATACAAAGAAGAAATTTCATTTACAGAAACTCCAGGAAATAAGAACAACAGAAAAAGAAACGAATATCAAAAAATTTTTTATATGCCCGCTTGCGCCCGAAAGACGATTCGTTAAATTTTTTGAAACCTTTATGCTCCTGATAACCCGTATTTTATATTAATTTTAACTTTTTTTCATAAATTTTTTCTTTTGACTTGACAAAAAATAGTATTTAATGTATAATATACTCATATTTATCTGCCTGTATAAGGAGAAAAAGACCACTGTCGGGCTTCAAGCGGCTGTATGATGCGTATTCTTTCATTGTCTGCAACTTTTTTCCATAAACATACCACGGGTGAACTTTCAAGCCGTTTTTCCGTCCTCCCCCTCTATGAGCTTATCCTGAGTATGTTCTTTGTTTCAATCCACGCTATGGCGATATTTTGTCAATCAAGCCATAGCAACACTATGTCAATCATTTGCACACTTAACTTCACACTAAAAATTTTACACACAGAATGTTTTGTCTGTGCAACCGCATATTTTTACTATTGTCAAGATGATGTGACTTTATGATAACATAAAACAGTGCAAATTTCAAGTGGATTGACTTCGTGTCAGTGGGAGATACCAATTCTTTCCGCTCCCACTGCCGTTTTATAATGTCCACCGCTTCTTTAAGCGGTGGATTCAATGCTTGGTTGAAATTTGTCTGTTTTTAGTGTGCTTTGACGATTTTTTAAGCAAAAAATACTGTTTTTTTGTAGGTTTTATGTTAATATTAATTAATATTAACAATATCGAGAGGAAGTAAGGAAAAATAATATGTTGACAAATGTATTCGGAAAATTTGTGCAGAAAATAAAGATAAAGAACCAAAAAGAGCTGCACAGGGGATTTGTCATAGTCTGTATTGCCACCTTCATCGGAATAGCTGCCTTTGCCGTCAGAGGCTATGAGAACATGACTCCTGATTGGATTGTCAGCATTTCTGCGGATATATTTGGTATGTGCCTGTGCTGTATAATATATTACAGCTGTATGAACGGTACAGATGAAACAGACGGAAATACTGTCATGTTCGCCACTCTGGTAATAGTCAATGTAATCGGAATGTTTCTCGATGAAGTGTGCTGGTGCATACAGGGAATCCCTGCACTCGCATTGTTAAATAAAATATCGAACGTCTTTTTCTATTGCAATAACTTCACAGAAATGGTTATGTTCTGGGGATATGCCCTGCAAAGACTGAAAATGCGTGAAAAGACAATAAATATTGTCAAGTTCCTTTTCAAAACGCTTTATCCCACATCAATATTGATAAATTTTTTAAATTTGTTTTTTCCGATATATTTCAGCGTCAATGCACAGGGAGTATATCAGAGAGAAGAACTGTTCCCCATAAGTCAGGTTATACTTATCATTGTCGTACCGCCGCTTATGGACGGACTTATCACTTCCGAAGCCTCAAAAAAGGAAAAACTTGTCATACTCTCCTTTGTCCTTCTGCCAATATTCATGGAAATAATGGCAGTATTCAACTTTGGCATATCTTTGCAACAGCCCGCAGCGGCACTTTCAATTTTCCTGATATACAGCGTTGTTGTTGCAGACTATGAGAAGAAAATGAAAGCCACCCAGACTGAGCTGAATATGGCGGCAAAAATACAGTCAGACATGATGCCGCAGACATTTCCGCCGTTTCCCGACAGAAAAGAATTTGATATATATGCTTCAATGACGCCTGCAAAAGATGTCGGCGGAGATTTTTACGATTTCTTCATGACCGATGATGACCATTTATGCATGATTATAGCTGATGTTTCAGGAAAAGGCGTTCCTGCATCGCTTTTCATGATGGTGTCAAAAATAATAATAAAAAATACTGCCATGATGGGGCTTTCCGTATCTGAAATTCTTTTCAGAACAAATATGGCGATATGTTCAAACAACAAAAATGATATGTTTGTGACAGTATGGCTCGGAATACTCGAAATTTCAACTGGAAAGCTCACAGCAGCAAATGCAGGGCATGAATACCCCATTGTTGCGGAAAACGGTTCTTTCAGCCTTTTAAAGGACAAACACGGCGTTGTTATAGGTGCTATGGAAATGATGAAATACAGAGAATACGAAATACAGCTTCAAAAAGGTTCAAAGCTTTTCGTATATACTGACGGTCTGCCCGAAGCAAGCGACAATCAGGACAATATGTTTGGAATTGAAAGAACAGTTGAAGTCCTTAACAAGTCACCAGATGCACCGCCTCAGAAACTTATTGAAAATATGTCCGCAGCAGTCAGGGATTTTGTAGGTGATGCGGAACAGTTTGACGACCTCACAATGCTTTGCATTGAATACAAGGGAAAAGGATTCTGATATATTTCAATAAAATATGCAAAGTCCGCAACCAAATAAATGACATATATTTTTCAGTCGTGCTTCAACTCCTGCACGGCTGATTTTTATTTGATTTTTTAATAAACTTTGATGAAGTTCAAACTGCCTGAAAACAGTCTTTTGAAAAGTAGCAAGCACGGCGGTCATGCACCACAAAAACGAAGTTTTGTGTTTTTGACCACGATACTTGTCAGGGGAAAATTCCCCTGAAACCCCAATTTTATTTTTAGAAAAGTCGGTAAAAAATCAGAGTGAAAGTTTGGAAAAAATTTTCAGCAAAGGGCGGAAATATGCTTGATTACAAAATTGTTGAAAAAATGCCTTTTATGGTTGCCGTCTTATGGGCTGTAAACTTGTCGTATTTGTGGACCATCTGCAAATTTTACTTTTACAGGCAATCAAATCACACAAAGAAAAGTTAAATAAATTATATTGATAATAATGCAAAAAATACCCCTCAAAAAGCCTTTTAATACATATTAGGCTCAGAGGGGCAAACCTCCTGAACCATCGCTTTAATTATATATTATAAGCCATAATTTTATTAATTTCAAAAAAACAATCTGAAAATATATGTCCCTTTATTAACTTTCTTAGCGAATATATATATGTAATCAGACGAAATCTTAAATTTTAAGAAAATCAAACGAAAAAAATGAAAGAGGTAATTATTATGAAAAAATCAAACAATGCAAAGGCAAGAAAAACAAGAAAAATCGCTGCTGCTCTTGCAGCTCTCTCAATCGCATCGGCAATGGCTCTGCCGGCTTCATCTGTCTCAGCTTCCGCCGCAGAATCTTCTGAAATTGTTTATGAACTCCCCGAAATTGACACAAACCCCGCTGTAATTCAGGAAACTGACGAGGCTGTCGAGCTTCTCGAAACTGTTACGACAATAGCAGACGAACTCGAACAGGTTCAGGAAACGACAGAAGCACAGGAAGCTCCGGTAACTTCCACAACACAAGCTGAAAGTGAGGAACAGAATACTGAAACCACTCCTGTCAAGTTTGTCACGAAGTCTGGAAAAGATATAGCTGTCATACCCCTTGCAAAGAAACTCGCCCTCAAAGGTGCTGATGCCGCATTTGATGCAATCGGCAAAAAAGTTCCTGGTACAGGAGTATTGCTTGCCCCTGTAAAAGCCTTGCTTCATATGGGTCTTGAAGAACCCGACCCGCTCGAAATGATAAGTTCAAGACTTGAGGATATGGACAACAAGCTTGACGAGATGTCTGAGAAGCTTTGTTCCCTTGATTCAGATATAAACAGAAATACTCAGTGGATGGGTACAAAAATTGAAAACTGTGCCGATTTGTCAGACCTCAGGAACGATTTCAGAAATCTCAGCCCCGAAGCCTCAAAACTGGTAAAGGACATAATCAGCATAGAAAATAACTCAAATCTAAACAAAAACCAGAAGATTCTCAGACTTGCAGCCCTTACCAATACGGAAAGATTTGACAGGGTTACGACATATATCTATAAAATCATGAAGGCTATGGGCGGAAGAGATATTGCTTATACGGATATGTTTGAGACGCTCTACAAGAAAGAAGCTGCTAACTGTATGTTTGCAAAAGAAGCATATAAAAAGGCTTACCCTGTTGCAGAAGCTCTCACACAGCAGTATGTATATGCGATATCACTCGTAGAGGAGTGCCAGCTTGCCGCAATGGCTCTCGAACAGTTCGGAGAAGATGAAATTGCTGATATCTCAGGAAATGCAGGCGACCTCGCAAAATTCAGAAATTTCAATTTCAAAAGACATAATCTTGAAATGGACGACATGACAGAGGCTCTTAATGCAGCCGCAGACGGCTTCCAGAGATTCAAGGACAGCCACGACAATTGCCACTACATAAGAAAGGGTACTGAAGACAGGGAAATTTCTTTCAGCAATAAATTGAACAATGAAGGCGGCAAATATCTCGACCCGATTGACGAATCCGGAAAAAATTCACTTTCTGCCGATGAAATACTTGAACTCGCCGATTATGTAAAGGCAAATTATCACAGAAAATCTATTTATGAATATTTGTATGAAAATGACATAAATGTTAATGCCTTTGCCTTTCAGGAAAGCTATCTTGTAGTAGGCAAGACCCTTGACGACCATTGCGAAGAAAACAAAGAAGCTTCAGACGGCTATTGGGGAAAATTCGCTGCAATAAAGGTCTATGACCACTCAGTAACATTCAAGGCAATCAATATAAAAGACCCCGAAGTAAAGGTAGTTGACGTTGAAGACCATAACTACGGAGAAGAAAAAATTTATGTTTTATTCATGAATGCAAAGCACTACAAGAAGTATGACGAAGTTCACAATGCATACGGCATAGTTCATATTGACGATAAAAAATAACAGTATCAAAAAAACAGGGGCTTGAAAGCTCCTGTTTTTGTTATTTTAACAAAATTTTTAAAAATAATCTGAAAATATATGTCCCTTTATTAATTTTTTGAGCGAATATATATATGTAAGCAGACAGAATCTTAAAACTTCAAAAATAAAGCGAAAAAAATGAAAGAGGTAATTATTATGAAAAAATCAAACAATACAAAAACAAGAAAAATCGCTGCTGCTCTTGCAGCTCTCTCAATCGCATCGGCAATGGCTCTGCCGGCTTCATCTGCCGCAGCTTCCGCCGCAGAATCTTCTGAAATTGTTTACGAAGTCCCCGAAATCGACACAAACCCCACTGTAATTCAGGAAACTGATGAGGCTGCCAAGATTCTCGAAACTGTTACAACAATAGCAGGCGGACTTGAACAAGTTCAGGAAACTATGGTAACTTCCACAACAAAAGCCGAAAATGAAGAACAGACTACCGAAACTACAACAGTAACTGAAGAACAAACAAAAAAATCTCATGTCAGATATGATGTAAAACCCAGAAGAGAAGCTGATTTAAAGCAGTTCGGATTTAAAACCGCTGATGCCGCTCTTGAAGCCATAGGCAAACTGTTTCCGGGAGGAGAAGCAATATCAGGAGGACTCAGAGCTGCCCTCAAACCGCTCTCAGGTGAACCTGACTACGAGTCAGCTGCAAATGCATTGCTTGACTCTATGGACGAAAAGATTGATGAAATGACCTCTCAGCTCCAGAGCCTCAATTCAAAAATTAACCAGAACACCGACTGGATGGGCAATAAAGTCGAAAACTGTGCCGATTTGTCAGACATCAAGAACGATTTCAGAAGCCTCAGCCCCGAAGTTGTAAAATTAGTAAAAGATATGAAAAGCATACAGGAAGACGAATCACTGAACAAAAGCCAGAAAATCGCAAGAATTGCAGCAATTACAGATACAGCAAGATTTGACAGGATTACAACATATATCTACAAAATCATGAAGGCTATGGGCAACCGTGACACCGCTTATACCGATATGTACGAGGCACTCTACAAGAAAGAAGCTGCTAACTGTATGTTCTCAAAGGAAGCCTATAAAAAGGCTTTTCCAGTTGCAGAAGCCCTTACAAAACAGTATGTATATGCAGTCTCTCTCGTTCAGGAATGCCAGATTGCTGCATTAGTCCTCGAACAGTTCGGAGAAAATGAAGTCGCTGAACTCAAAGTCAATGAAAATGACCTTGCAATATACGAAAATTTCGATTTTGACAGACACAATCTCGATGAAAATGACCCGGCAGATGCTCTCAAGGCAGTTGAAGATGGTCTCAACAAATTCAGACTCCATTACAAAAAACCTACATACATAAACAAGGGCACGGAAAACAGGACACTTTCTTTCAACTCAACATTTAGCAATAAAGGCGACAAATATCTCGACCCGATTTGCGAATCCGGAAAAAATGCGCTTTCTGCCGATGAGATACTTAAACTCGCCGATTATGTAAAGGCAAATTATCCCGGAGAGTCTCTTTATGGATATTTGTGTGACAATGGCGTAAGGATTTATAACATGAACGCTTATAGTGAAGTTTATTTTGTAGTCAGCAAGAATTTTGAAGACTCCTGCACAGAAAACAAGCAAGCTTCAGATGGATATTGGGGAAAATTCGCTGCAATAAAGGTCTATGACCACTCAGTAACATTCAAGGCAATCAATATAACAGACCCCGAAGTAAAGGTAGTTGACGTTGAAGACCGTAACTATGGAGAAGAAAAAACTTATGTATGGTTCATTAACGTAAATCACTGTAAGAAATATGACGAAGTTCACAATAAATACTACATAGTTCGTATTGACGAGAAAAAATAACAGTATCAAAAAAACAGGGGCTTAAAAGCTCCTGTTTGATTATTTTTTGATATGCCTGTAAAAGAGAAAATCCTCTTTTCTTGTTCACTTCTTCATCAACCGCCAATAAGCATATCATATGTCACACCGGATTTTTTCGGAAATATCCCTTGCGATGCAACAGCCTTCCTCAAATGATGTTGTGGAGAAAGTCTCATTCAGCAGAATGAGGCTTTTTCTTTTTGACTGGGTGAAAATTCCTCTGAAACGGATACATTCACGGCTTATAATTGTCATGGACAACGACACCGCAGGAAAAAAAGCGGCTGAAAAACTGGCTGTTTTCTGCAAAGAACATGATACCCCCTTTATAATGGCTCAGAATGACGTATACGGCGGCTTTAAAGA
>OCVV011261333.1_pt1 | contig 10210 bp, 12 predicted proteins | sample 1539721 | NCBI WGS metagenome assembly OCVV01 (sample SAMN02144230, study PRJEB22623) | gut metagenome | biome: sheep rumen | host: Ovis aries | place: New Zealand
AGAGCTACAACACCGCCTACCTCCGCACCAAATACTTCCGCGACTACTCGCGCTACCGCCGACGCCAGGCCGCCTTCATCCGCCAGAAGGAGGACGAACTGACCGAAGCCGGCGTGCAGCTGGCGCGCCAACAGCAGGAGACCACGACCCTGCTGGCACAGGAACGCCGCCAGCAGGACCAGTTGGCCCAGGAGCGCAAGGAGCACCAGAAGAGCCTCAAACAGAGCCGTCAGCAGGAGAAGAACCTCAAGGCGCAGATCGACCGCAAGGAGAAGCAGAAGCGCCAGCTGCAGCAGCAGATCCAGAACATCATCAACGAGGAGATTGCCAAGGCCGCCAAGGCCAAGAAAGCCGCCTCGGCCGCCTCGTCCAAGGGCAGCACGGCGCCGGTGGACAAGACCTCCGCCGCCGATGTGGCCCTCACCGCCGACTTCGCCGGCAACAAGGGTCGCCTGCCGTGGCCCGTCAGCTACACCCGCGTGGTGCGCGAGTACGGACGCTACACCCACGCCTCCGGCGGGCAGAACATGAACAACGGTATCGACCTGCAGTGCAAGAGCGGCACCGGCGTCCAGGCCGTCTTCGGCGGCACCGTCAGCCGCGTCTTCACCACCCCCAACGGCACCAAGGGCATCATCGTCCGCCACGGCGACTACATGACCGTCTATGCCAACATGGGCTCCGTGGCCGTCCGCGAGGGCGCCAAGGTCACGCTCAAGCAGAACCTCGGCACCGTCTACACCAACGAGGAGGGCACCGCCGAGTTCTCCTTCCAGCTCTGGAAGGGCACCGCCTCCCAAAATCCACGTTCATGGCTGAGATAAGACAACAAGACCGCGAGACTGCGATACCTCAAGACCTCGAGACACCAGAACAGTATACCTCGAAGACACAAAGGCTTGAAGACTCGAAGTCTCGTAGTCTCGTAGTCTTTATCAGCGACGCCCACCTCGGCAGCGGGGCCGACAGCCTCGAACGCGAGCGCGAGCTGTGCCGTTTCCTCGACAGCATCAAGGCCGACTGCCGCCAGCTGTTCCTGCTGGGCGACATGTTCGACTTCTGGTTCACCTACCGCCACCTGGTGCCTCGCGGCCACACGCGCCTGCTGGGCAAGCTGGCCGAGCTGGCCGACCTCGGCGTCGAGATCCATTTCTTCATCGGAAACCACGACATGTGGCTGTTCGACTACCTGGAGCAGGAATGCGGCGCCATCATGCACTCCGACCCCGAGGTGCTCGAGATCGACGGCCGCCGCTTCCTCATCGGCCACGGCGACGGACAAGGCCACCTGGACAAGAACTACAACACCCTGCGCCGCATCTTCCGCTCGCGCCTCAACCAGCGCCTCTTCGCCCTGCTGCCCTCGGCATGGACGTTCCCCATCGCCCGCCGCTGGAGCGACAGCAACAAGGTGAAGCACGCGCGGCAGGACACCCTCCGCTACCTGGGCGACGACCGCGAAGGCATCGCCATCTACTGCAAGGAGCGCCTGCTGAGCGAGAAGATCGACTACTGCGTCTTCGGCCATCGCCACACGCCGCTGGTGCGTGAGTTGAGAGTGGAGAGTGCTCCCCACTACCCACTACCCACTACCCACTTTCCACTCTCCACCCTCTACGTCAACACCGGCGACTGGCTGCTGAACCGCAACTACGCCGTCTATTCCCTCATCGACCACACCCTCAGGCTCTATGACCTTCAGAAAGGCGAGATTACTGGATGTTGACGCCATCATGGCGCTCGTCCAGCGACGCATCGACTGGATGAACGCCGTCGGCCTGCACCAGTGGAACGAGACCGACTACTTCGGGCGCTACCCCCGCCGCTACTGGGAGCAGCACATCCCCTCCTTCCTCGTGGGCGAGGAGCAGGGCCGTGTGGTGGTGGCCATCGCCCTCTACACCGAGGATGTGCGCTGGACGCGCGACGGCCATTACACCGGCGGCCTCACGGGACGCGCCTACTACCTGCACCACCTCGTCACCGACCCCTCCGTGCCGGGCGCCGGCGTGCAGATGATGAAGCATGTGGAGCAGTACGCCAGCGAGCAGGGCGTCAACTTGTTACGATTGGATTCCGCCGTGGGCAACACCGTCCTGGAACACTACTATACCGCCCTCGGCTACACCCCTTGCGGCACCTGCCACGACCAGCTCTACCACGGCATCCTCCGCGAGAAGGCCCTCACGGCGGCCGTGTAACGCCATCCCCCAGGCATCATCCAGGCATCATCCAGGCATCATCTAGGCATCATCTAGGCATCATCCAGGCATCAACTAGGCATCATCTAGGCATCATCTAGGCATAAATGCCTGCGGGATGCATCGAAAAAACTACTCTGCTACCCGGCCGCTACCGGTGGCCAGGTGGGCTGTGAGGGCGCTCAGGCCTGCCACCGCTAGTGCCACCAGCGCGGGACGCAGCTGCTGCAGCACGAGCAGCAGGCGCGAGGCGTCGGGTGCGGGGTGGGGCAGGGGGTGCATCAGGGTGTAGGCCAGGGCGACGGCGCCCAGCACGGCACCCGTGGCGAAGGCCACCACCAGCCAGCGCCGGAAGAGGCGGCGCTGCTCGTCGGCCTGCCGCTTCATCCACCGCAGGGCCTCCATCTTGCGCTGCAGGCGCTCGGTGTACTCGTCGGCGTCGCCCAGCTCGGGTCGGTAGCTGTCGAACAGAGGTTTCAGGTCATCGTTCATCGTTCAAGAATTTACGTAGGTGTTCGCGTCCGCGGCTCAACAGTTTCTTCACCGCAATGGGGTTGCTGCCGGTGGCAAGGGCGATCTCGCGCAGGCTCTGCTCCTCGAGGTAGAAGAGGCAGACGGCGGTGCGCTCCTTGAGCGGCAGGCGAGCCAGGGCGCGGTGCAGGGCCTCGTGGCGGAAGGAGTCGTCGGCGCGCTCGCTGGCCGGCAGGGGCATCGTCTCGTCGAGGGGCAGGGGTGTGTGGGCGTGGCGGCGCAGGTGGTCGACGTAGGTGCGGTAGGCTATCTTGCAGAGCCAGGTGCGGAAGCGGTAGCGCTCCACGTACTGGGCCGAGGCGAGCCACGCCTTGAGCAGCGTCTCCTGCGCCAGGTCCTCGGCCAGGGGCCGGTCGCCGCCGCACAGGGCCAGCAGGAAGCGCCGCAGCACCTCCTGCTCTTCCTTGACCAGCTCGACAAAGCGTTCCTGCGTCATAGTAGCCCCGAAGTACTAATCGTTTTCTTTCAGCATCTTCTTGCCGGCACGGTAGGAGAGGAGGAAGCCCAATCCGATGCCCAGCGGCACGGCACCGATGAAACTGAAGGGGCCTGCATCGTCGAACACGTCCTCCCAGACACCTCCGTTCGAGGTCATTACAATGCCGTAGATGAAAGGCATCACCACCAGGATGGCTCCCACGATGGTCAGCCCCCAGCCCCAGCCTGCACGTGCCACCAACCGTTCGCGTAGGCTCTTTTGCGGCTTCTGCATGTTGCGCAGCACCTCGTCGGGGTTGTCGCTCTTCTCCAGCGCTTTCATCATCAGGTCGGTACGTCGGTCTTCCTGCTGCTTTTTGTAGCGGAAGTAGAACCAGGCCACAAGTACTATTGCCGCCAGCCAGGCGATGCTCTCCAGCAGAGCTTTCAACGGATAGATAAGGTGTTCCATAATCTTTGTTGTTTTGAATGTTTGACTTTCGGTTGATTGACTTCACCCCATTAAACGCAACAGCCCCCCGAAAGGTGACATCGGAGGGCTGTTTTTTTCTGTCTATTGTCTGGAGAGTGCTGATCGCAGATGCTCGGTCGTGTTCTTGAAGTGGAGCGTGTGTGGATTGTCGGGGTAGCGCTCCTGCAGGCCTTCGAGCACCAGATCGTACCACTCGATGCTGTTGGGGTCGCGGGTGTCGATCAGGAGACGGTTGTTGAAGGGCTTGTAGAGTGCAATCAGCGTGCTGAGCGAACCTTTGTTCTCCTCGAGGAAACGGCAGACGTAGTCCTGCTGCTCCTGGAAGGTGAGGCGGTAGATGGAGTCGGTCTCGTCCTTCTTGCGGAGCACATCCTCCTGGGTGATCTTCTCGTCGAAGAGCAGCTGAGCGTAGCGCTCGGTGGTGTCAACCAGCCGGTTCAGCACCTCGGCGCCGTCGTTGGTGTACTGCTGCAGCAGCCACAACAGGCCGCTCTCGGGCGACCCCTCGACGGTGTAGCTCACCGAAAGGTTGTCCCACCGGCCGCCAATTTTGATGTGTTCGCCGTAGTCGGGCAGGGTGACGATGTAGTTGTCGGCCGTGGTGTGCAGGTTATACAGCGAACGATAGGGCATCTTGTACTTGAACTTGAAGCGCCCCTTGCTGTCGACGGGGATGCTGTCGATGAAGAGAGGCCCGTCGGGGGCTATCTCCTCGAGCCAGAGTGTCTTGCCTGCACCCCCTTCAAGCGTGCCGCTGAGGGTGAAGGTATCATGCTTGCAACCGGCAAGTGTCAAACCTATCAGTCCTATCAGACCTATCAGTCTTATCTTTTTCATAACAAGTAATTAATCAAACAAAGGGCAGCCATGGATTCGACGATGACCGGAGCGCGCTGCACAGCGCAGAGGTCGTGGCGGCCACCGATGGTGACAGTCTCCAGATGACCGTCCTCATGGAGGCACTCAACGGGCTGCGGGAGCGACACGACGGGGTGGAACGCCACGCGGAACTCGATGGGCATACCGTTGGTGATGCCGCCCTGAACACCGCCACAGTGATTGGTGCGGGTGGTGCCGTCGGGGTTCCAACGGTCGATATACTCGCTGCCTGTCATGGCTGCGGCGGCAAAACCGGCCCCCATCTCGAAGCCTATGGCCGAGGGGATGGACATCATGGCGGCCGCCAAGGCAGCGTTGAGCTTGCCGAAGAGGGGACTGCCGATGCCGGCAGGCACGCCGGTGATGCTGCAACTGACAGTGCCTCCGACCGTGTCGTCGGTCTGGGTGGCGGCCGGCATGTGGACCTCAGCCCGGATGTCCACCTCGGGCATCAGCTGGCGAGCCACCGATCCTGCCACGACACGGGCCACCGTCTCGCGGGCCGAGGCCCGTCCACCGCCGCGGTGGTCGCGCAGGCCGTACTTCATATAATAGGTATAGTCGGCGTGGCCCGGACGGAAGAGGTGCTCGAGCGGCGTGTAGTCGTCGGGGCGTGCATCGTGGTTGCCGACACGGAAGGCCAGCGGGGTGCCGAGGGTGATGCCGTCGCGCAGGCCGGAGAGCCACTCGATGCGGTCCTCCTCCTGGCGAGGAGCCCCCTGGCGACGGCGGGCCAAGGCGGCGGCGATGGCCTCCATGTCGAGGGCCACACCGGCCGGACAGCCGTCGATAACAGCACCTACGGCGGGTCCGTGGGACTCGCCGTAGGTGGTTACTCTAAATCTTTCGCCGTAGGAATTCATTTACTTGGGGTTGATTTCCAGCAGTTCCACCTCGAAGACGAGCGTCGATCCCGGCGGAATGGCGCCGGCCGGCTGCTCGCCGTAGGCGAGGTTGTAGGGGATGTAGAGGATGTACTTCGACCCTTCGTCCATCAGTTGCAGACCCTCGGTCCAACCGGGGATGACCTGGTTGAGCTGGAAGGTGATGGGGTTGCCGCGGTCGACACTGCTGTCGAACTTGGTGCCGTCGATCAGGGTGCCGGTGTAGTGCACCTTGACTCGGTCGGACACCTTGGGCTTCTTGCCGTTACCATCGCGCAGCTTGCGGTACTTCAGGCCACTGGGGGTGGTGTAGACCGATTTGTTGTTGCTGATCTCCTGCAGGTACTTGGCGCCGGCATCGATGTTCTTCTGCACACCGGCGCGCTGCTTGCGCTCAAATTCCTCCTGGAAACGCTGCAGCAAGCGGCTGGTCTGAGCGTCGGTGAGCTGACTGAAGCCGTTGGCATCGTCCTCGAGGGCCTGGGCGGCCATCTTGGCGTTGATGCCCAGTTGGCGCTGGGTCCAGTTGGTGTACATGTCGCGACCGATGGCATAGGAGGCCGAGTCGGTGAAGTTTTCCATCGGAGGAATGGCCAGGGCTTTCTCCAGCTCTTCCACGCGTGCCTGCGCCTTGGCGTAGCCTTCGGCGCTGGAAAGCAACGATTTGTAGTACTCCTCGCTCATGGTCACCTTGCCTCGTTTGACCTTCACCTCCTGGGCTTGGGCCTCCGAGAGCTGGAGACCGAGGAGCGAGACGATGGCAAGCGCCCAAACTGTCTTTTTCATTGTCGAACCGTTTGAATGTTGTATTCCTATTATTTGTATTCTTTCACCTGCACGCCGTCGAGCACTTCCTTGCCGCAGATGGCGAGGGCGAGCATCTCGTTTTCACCCTTGTAGATCTTGACCGGGGCGATCCAGCCGACGCGCTCTTCGATCATGGCCATCCAGGGCTTGCTGTAGGCGATGCCGCCGGTGAGGAGGATGGCGTCGACCTTGCCGCAGGTGACGGCGGCCAGACGGCTGATCTCCATCGAGACCTGATAGGTGAAGGCGTCGACCAGGAGCTTGCACTTCTCGTCGCCGGCGAGGGCACGCTTCTCAACTTCGTAGGCGTCGTTGGTGCCGAGGTAGGCCACGAAACCGCCTTCGGCGGTGACCATCTTCTTGAGCTGTGCTTCGGTGTACTTGCCGCTGGTGGCCACTTCGATGAGTTTCGAGGCGTTGATGGAGCCGCAGCGGGTGGGGGAGAAGGCGCCGAGGCCGCAGAGGGCGCGGTTGACCTCGGTCACACGGCCGTGCTCGTGGATGCCCACGCTGACGCCGCCGCCCATGTGGGCGATGATGAGGTTGAGCTCGTCGTAGCGCTTGCCCACCTCGCGGGCGTAGAGCTTGGCGGTCATTTTCTGGTTGAGGCAATGCCAGATGGGGCCTTCCTTGCTGGGGTCGAGGTCGAACACGGGGTGGCCGCTGATGCGGGCAAACTCCGGACGCTCGTCGACGATGCCGGGGTCGGCAATGTAGGCGCACTCGAGGCCGATCTCGCTGGCGATGGAGTCGCTGATGAGGGCGCCCAGGTTGCAGGCATGCTTGCCCTGGATGCCGGCGTGGCACTCCTGCTTCATGAGGTCGTTGACGCGGTAGCAGCCGCTCTCGCAGGGGCGGGTCAGGCCGCCGCGGCCCATGACGACGGCGATCTCGTCGGTGCCGATGCCGTGGCGCTTCACCATGTCGAGGATGGCTCCCTTGCGGTACTCGAACTGGTCGGCCACTTCGGCGTACTTCTGTATCTCTTCGATCGGGTGCGAGAGGTTTTCGGTAAACACTTCGTTCTCACCATCATAGATGGCAGCTTTGGTCGATGTGGCACCCGGATTGATCACTAACGTGTATTTTCTTTTGCTCATATTGATTTGATATTTTTATATTATTTTCCGAGTGCAAAGATACTAAATAAAATTGAATTCTGTGCAACAAATTTGATATTTTTTATCAACACGCTGGCTCACGCCCCCTCCATGCCGCCACCATGGCACCTTCGGCAGGGGTAAAAAGCAGACATGATGCAGACATGATGCAGAGGGGATGCAGAGGGGATGCAGAGGGGATGCAGAGGGGATGCAGAGATGATGCAGGGATGAAAGCCGGTTTTATGCCTAGATGATGCCTAGTTGATGCCTAGTTGATGCCTAGATGATGCCTAGATGATGCCTGGTTGATGCCTGGAGGAGGGGGGAGGATATTTTTTTTCGTAATAGATATACTATATTTATATTTTTGCCGTTACAGAGAGCATGAAGTTACGAATCATAGTCTTGCTCGCGCTGCTTCCGCTGGCGCTGTCGGCCCCGCGGGCCGAGGCACAGACGGTGCCGACCGAGAGCGACGCCGAGTTGATGACCCGTCGCTACAGCGAGTCGTACGACAGCCTGCTCAACAGCTACTACATGCGCCGCTTCGCCCACCAGCACCTGCGCAGCGCCAGCACCTTCTCGGTCGACGAGTTCGACCTGGTGCCCGATTCGGTCATCGAGAACCGCATGCGCGCCCTGCACACGGTGGTGCCGATGGCCATGAACAGCGAGGTGCGGGCCCACATACGCCTCTACCTGCGCATCATGTCGCGCCGGCTCGACCTGACGCTGCTGCAGCAGGAGCGCTACTTCCCGATTTTCCACGAAGCCCTGGACCGCTACGGCGTGCCGGACGAGGTGAAGTACCTCACCATCGTCGAGAGCGCCCTCAACCCGGAGGCCACCTCGCGCGTGGGCGCCGCCGGACTGTGGCAGTTCATGTACAACACCGGCCGGGTGTACGACCTGCAGGTCAACTCGGTGATCGACGAGCGCCGCGACCCCGTGGCCTCGTCCTACGCCGCCGCCCGCTACCTGAGCGACCTGCACCGCGTCTTCGACGACTGGACCCTCGCCATCGCAGCCTACAACTGCGGCCCGGGCAACATCAACAAGGCCATCGCCCGCAGCGGCGGCAAGCGCGACTTCTGGGAGATCTACTACAACCTGCCGCGCGAAACCCGCGGATACATCCCCTCGCTGATCGCGGTGATCTACGTCATGAACTACTACGAGCAGCACGGCCTGCGCCCCAGCCGCCTGGAGAGCCCCGTGCGTACCGACACGGTGATGCTCGACCGCGACGTGCTGATGCACTATGTGGCCCGTGCCACCGACCTCGACATGGAGGCCCTGCGGCAGCTCAACCCGCAGTATCGTGTCGACCTCATCCCCGCCTCGTCGAGCCGCCTGGCGCTCACGCTGCCCACCACCAAGATCGAAGCCTTCATACGCGCCCAGGACAGCGTCTACGCCTGGTCGGCCGACAGCCTGCTGCGGCGCCCCGTGAAGGTGACCCCCGCCGGCAAGAGCTCCGCCTCGTCCTCGCGCGGCGGCAGCGGCCACTACTACACCGTGCGCCGGGGCGACACGCTCTCGTCGATCGCCCGCAAGCACGGCGTCAGCGTGCAGACCCTCAAGAAGCGCAACGGCCTCCGCAACGACCGTATCCGCGTGGGACAAAAACTTAAGGTTTAAGGTTTAAAGTTTAAGGTTTTTGGTTTATAAAGATTTCGGTTTTTGCAATGAAAAAGGTTTGGAAGATAATAGGTAACAAGTACGTCATCGCCACACTGGTGTTCGCGGTGCTCATACTCTTTCTCGACGAGTACAACCTGATGGTCACCGGCCGCGTGAAACGGCAGGTCGACGAACTGCACGCCGAAGAGAGCGCCCTGCGCGAGGCCATCACGGCCGACAGCCTCAGCAACGCCAACCTGCGCGGCAACCTCGACGCCATCGAGCACTACGGCCGTGAGAACTACTACATGAAGCGTCCCAACGAAGATATCTTTGTGATCAAATGAAACACTCCGCCGCAATAGTCCTCTCCTGCGCCGCCCTGCTGTTCGGCGGGTGCCAGACGCTGCGCAACTTCATGGCGCGCGACCTGGAGGACGAGGACTTCATCATCAGCCAACTCTACGCCGACGAGCATGTCGTCGAGACGCCGGTCATCGCCACCCGCGTCAACGCCAAGCCCCAGCGCAAGGCCGACGGCAGCGAGTGCAGCAACGCCCTGGGCCTCGAATGCTCTGGCGACGACAACGCGCTGCTCTACGAGACCATCAACTCGTGGCTCGGCGTGCCCTACAAGTACGGCGGCACCGACCGCAACGGCATCGACTGTTCGGCCTTTGTCGGCACCGTCTTCCGCGAAGTCTACGGCGTCACCCTCCACCGCACCAGTAACGACATGCTGCAGGATGTGACCCTCATCGGCCGCTCGCAGCTCCGCGAGGGCGACCTTCTCTTCTTCACCAACAGCAGGGGCAAGGTGTCGCACGTGGGCATCTACCTCAAGAACAACCTCTTCGCCCACTCGTCGACCAGCAACGGCGTCAGCGTCAGCAAGCTCGACAGCAAGTACTGGAGCCAGCACTTCTACAAAGGCGGCCGGGTGAAGAACTAACGATTGGGTGTTCAGGACTGGATCAGTTCGTCCAGCTCGAGCCAGCGCATTTCCTTCTCGTCCAGCAAAGCCATCAGCTCGCCGATGCGGGTGCTGGCCCGGGTGATCTCTGCCGGGTCGGTCATGCTGCCGTCGCTCAGGCGGCGCTCCAGGTCGGCCTTCTCCGCTGTCAGCGAGTCGATCTCGGCGGTCAGCGCCTCGTATTCCTTCTGCTCCTTGTAGGTGGCCTTCTTCTTGGGCGGCAGGGGGGAGGCTGGCGGCTGCGGACGGCTGGCGCGCTGGGTCTCTTTCTCCTCCTTCTTCCGGCCTTTCTCCGCCAG
>OCVV011286816.1_pt1 | contig 10210 bp, 6 predicted proteins | sample 1539721 | NCBI WGS metagenome assembly OCVV01 (sample SAMN02144230, study PRJEB22623) | gut metagenome | biome: sheep rumen | host: Ovis aries | place: New Zealand
CCACCGCGGAGTGCGTCTCCACGTGACTTATCCTCTCATCGCCGAGACTCAGTACAGGGCTATCTTCACCGCCGAGGCCGAGCTCCAGAGAGAAGGCCTCCATCCTATGCCCGAGATTATGATTCCCGTGACCATCTCCGAGCGCGAGCTTCGTTTCCAGAAGGCGATTTGCGTGAAGGTCAAGACCGAGGTCGAGGCCGCTACCGGCGAAGTGCTGGACTTCAAGTTCGGTACTATGATTGAAATTCCCCGTGCCGCCCTCACCGCAGACCGTATGGCCCGCACCGCTGAATTCTTCAGCTTCGGCACCAACGACCTGACCCAGATGACCTTCGGCTTCAGCCGTGACGACGTCGGCACCTTTATGGGCGACTACCTCGGCAACAAGATTCTCGACGCAGATCCGTTCCAGACCATCGATGTCAAGGCTGTGGGCAAGCTCGTGGAATACGGTATCCAGGGCGGCCGCAGCAAGCGTCCCGACCTGATGTGCGGCGTGTGCGGCGAGCACGGCGGCGATCCCGATTCCGTGGCTTTCTTCAACCGCATCGGAGTTGACTACGTCAGCTGTTCTCCTTTCCGCGTGCCTATCGCCCGCCTTGCTGCGGCCCAGGCTGCTATCAGGCAGAACGCCTAGTCAGGTACCTTTCAGATTAGTGTTTGCGCATCTCCGCCTTACCGGGCAGGGATGCGCAAATTCTTATTTGGCTCAAATTTTGGATTTGAGTCAAATAAATGCTACATTTACACAATTTAACTCGAAATGAAACGTTTTCTGATACTGCTTCTGGCGCTTTTGACGCTCGCTCCTTTTCAGGACGCCTTTGCCCAGAGGCGTAAGGCTTCCGCCGATGAGCCCCTCATCGACTTCAAGCACCGCTATGCCGACATCAACCTGACGATGAAGCTTTCCAAGCTCAAGACCCTCAATAAATTCCTTCCGAACAGCCTGCGCAGGGAAGTGGGGGATGAGTACTATCCCGAGATCCGCCGCCAGCTCAAGGGCAAGGGACAGGGGAGTATGCATTTCAAGGAAGGCGACGCCAGCATCGAGGAATATCCCGACGGCAAGGTCAAGCTCAGCCTCAAGTTTCCCAAGTTCTATATGGTAATCAGAAACGTGGACTGGGCCCAGCTGGACCAGGTCTTCGATGAATATTTCTAATCTTCGCATCTGACTGATATGGCAGACTTCTTTACTCGTACGGGGTTGCCGAAAAAGCTGTTCTGGGGCTTTTTGGGCGTGCTCGTCTTTATGATGGGCGACGGCGTGGAGCAGACCTGGCTCAGCAAGTACATTACCGACTGCGGCTACAATTCGGCCGACATTTTTGCCGTTTACGGCATCACGGTAGCCGTGTCCTCGTGGCTTTCCGGCGTCGTGGCCGAGACTTTCGGAGTGAAGCGCACGATGCTTGCCGGCTTCCTGCTGTATGTGGCGGGCGTGGCCGGTTTTGCGGGCATCGGTATGGCGCAGATGAACTATCCGGTGCTGCTTGCCACCTACGCCGTGAAGGGCCTCGGCTATCCTTTGTTTGCCTATACCTTTATGGTGTGGATTACCTACAGGGTGGAACAGGATTCGCTGAGCTCGGCCCAGGGCTGGTTCTGGTTCGTGTTTACCGGGGGGCTCAACGTGCTTGGCGCCTACTGGGGCATCTATGCCTACAACCACTTCGGAGTGCTCCCGACTCTCTGGTCGGCGCTGGTCTTTGCAGTAATCGGAGCCGTGTTCGCGCTCTGGGTGAACCGCAGTCCCTCCGACAACAAGTTCGCAGCAGCGGGAGCTTCAGGAGGCAACAAGTTCAAGGAACTCTTCAAGGGGCTTGCCATAATGGGGCGCGAACCGAAAGTGCTGCTGGGCGGGATAGTCCGCGTCATCAATACTGTCTCGCAGTTTGCGTTCATCGTGTTCCTGCCTTTGTATATGAGCGAATATGGCGTCTCGCAGACCCAGTGGGCTTCCATATGGGGCATTATATTCCTATTTAATATAATATTCAACCTGGTGTTCGGAATCGTGGGGGACAAGATAGGCTGGAACCGTACCGTCACCTGGTTCGGATGCATAGGCTGCGCAGTCAGCGTGCTGCTGTTCTACTATTCGCCCCAGATTATCAATCAATACTGGTTCGTGCTGCTTTGCGGATCGCTGTGGTGTATCTGCCTTGCCGGTTTTGTACCTCTGTCGGCCCTGGTGCCTTCATTGGTGGAGTCGGACAAGGGCGCCGCGGTGTCTGTACTCAACCTCGGCGCGGGGGCTTCGGCGTTCGTCGGACCTCTGCTCGTAAAATTGCTCCGCGAGCCTCTAGGTTACGCCGGAATTGCCTGGACTCTTGCCGGTTTGTATGTGGTAAGTGCTGTTCTGATGCGTTATATTGGCGAAAAAGAAAGAAAATAAACTGAAAATAGTTGCAAAAGAAAAAAAAACTATATAAATTTGCGCGTTAATAAGTTTCTTGGACAAGAGGGTATTGTACCCAAATGTGCGCGAAACGCTTGAACAAGGTTACTAAACCCTAGAACATATAAATTTTTAATAATTAACTTTTTAAAAAAATTGTGTATGAAAAAAATCTTTAGATTCGCAATTGTGCTGGCCCTCGCGGGTACTGCACTTTTGACTGGATGTACCAAAGATTATGGCACAGAGATCGCTGACCTGACTAAGCAGGTAAACGACCTTACGACCAAGTTTGACAAAATCCAGGCTGCGTTCGACAATGGCGCTGTCCTGCAGGATGTCAAGGCTACCAGCGACGGTGTCGCAGTGACCGTCAACAAGAACGGCACCACCACCACCTACAACATTACCAATGGTAAGGACGGCAAGGACGGTGAAGACGGCAAGAACGGTTCCAACGGCACCAACGGTGAAAACGGCAAGAACGGCAAGGACGGCAAGGACGGCAGCGTCGTGACCATCGGTGCCGACGGTTACTGGTACATTGACGGCGTCAAGACCGAGTACAAGGCCACTGGCGACAAAGGTGATAAAGGCGATCCCGGTGAGCCCGGCGCACCCGGTGAGCCCGGCGCACCCGGCGCACCCGGCGCACCCGGCGCACCCGGCAAGGACGGTATCTCCTGGGAAATCAAGGAGGTCAATGGTGTCCTCAGCTTCGTGAGCAACGAGGATCCTGCTACCGTGAAGCCTGTCTTCGCAGACGGCAAGAAGCCTGTCACCGCTGTATGGGACAAGGATGCAAGCACCCTCACCCTCTTCAACGTTGACGGCGCAGAGAACGGTACTGTCACTTTCAGCACCAAGGCTACCCTCGCCAGCATCGTTACCATCCCTCAGTTCTACTATGGCGGCATCGAGGCCCTGTACTACCACTACCTCGGCGGCCAGTATGTGACTGTCGCAGGTACCGCTACCGGTACTGATTACGAGGATGCCGGTAACTATAGCGTCAAGGCAAAGAACACCTCCACTCCCGCTTTGATCGGCCGTAACCCCGACCTCTACAGCCTTGGTGCTGAAGAGACTGCCGAGTATCACATCAATCCTCAGGCTTACAAGTTCGAGGAGCAGGTGAGCCAGTGGGGCTTCAACTGCATCGACCGCGACTATGTCGAGGTCCGCGCAGGAGAGGCTGGCTGGAGCGCTGAGTTCAAGGGCATCACCCGCAAGAACACCAACATCGGTGCTGTCAAGTTCACCATCAAGAACGCTGACAAGCTCAACCCTTCTACCGCAACCCAGAAGGTTGTTTCCGTGCTCAGCCTCTACGGTGTTGACAAGACCAACGACAACAAGATAGTCACCTCCGACTACGCAGCTGTTGTTGCTACCCCCGAGGCGCTTAAGCACCTTGCATTCACCAAGAACTATCAGGCTAAGGACTGCGCCGGCACTCCTGTCATCACTGGTAAGAAGATGCTCTTCGAGTCCGCTGGTGAGGCTGCCGAGAACCCTGCAAGCGTTGAGGTTAAGTACAATGGCGGTCCTTTCGCTCTCGACTTTGTCGGTGTGCACGTGGAAGGCGCCACCAAGATCTCCACTCTCGCTGAAATTCAGGCCAAATATCCTGAACTCGACCTCAAGTACGAGCTTATCGATTACACTGTCGGTTCCAACGTGACTTCCGAGAATGCATTCGGTATCATCGAGAAGGACACCAAGGTGTTTGATCCTGCTTATGCCAAGACCAACGCTGCCGGTACCGGTTGGGATGTCGTGAAGATCAATAAAGACAATGCCGGCGAAGGTATCTCCGCTGTCGGTCGTCGTCCTATCGTTCTCGCTACCCTGGTTGACAAGAGCGGCAAGATCCTCCTCGCAGGTTACTTCAAGATCAAGATCTCCGAGACTGCTCTGCCTCCTTACGATCCTACCGTGAACGGATTCAATATCAAGACCTTCGGTGAGCCTCTCGGCTATGCTTGCGAAGTCCTCGCAAACGAGACCAAGTGGTATGATATGTCCTACCAGGTCCTCGAGCAGGGTCTCGGCATCACCTTCAACGAGTTCCGTAAGAACTACACTTGGGAAGCCGACAAGACCTATGTCCTCGACGAAGGCAAGACCGGCACCGCCCTCTCCGATTACAAGCTTACCACTGCAACTCCTGCAGCCAAGTACAACCGCGGTAAGATTGTCTATGTGAAGGATACTGCTACCACCGGCGATGCCGATATCACTGGTGTGAACGATATCTTCCAGCTCTCCGTTGACAAGACCCAGGCTGAGAATATCGGTGTCGGCAAGAGCCAGACCCTCTACGCACACTTCACCAACACCAAGGGTGACCACGTGTTCATCGGCCTGACCTTCACCATCGGTGACAAGCCTGCTGTCAGCTTCATCAAGAAGAACCCTGTTTACTGGTTCAACGATTGCGACGTCGCTGCTGATGCAAAGACCGACCTCGGTCTGGCTACCGTCCGTAACAACGTCCGCGTACCTCTGCACTGGAAACCCGGCGACGCTTCCAACTCCCGCCCTGTCACTGAGTTCGATAAGGACATCGATGACGATTGGCTCGAGAACACCGTGAAGATTGTCAAGGCTGGTACTACTACCCCTGTTACTGGTGCTACCTACACCTATCGCTTCAGCGCCAACAACAAGGACATCACTGTCAATGGTAAGAAGTGGGCCAAGGTCGATGACGGTACCCTCAACTGGGACGGCACTCAGGCTATCACCCTGACTCCTGACGGCATCATCACCTTCGCTTGCAACGACAAGACCAAGAAACTCATCAACTGGGGTACCAACCCTCAGGAGAAGGTTGAGAATCCTGAACTTGCCGAGCACCTGCTCTACTGCAACGTCGACATCGTCGCTAAAGTTCCTTCCGCAACTGCCGGAACTACTGCTTCCGATTGCGAACTGCTTGTCGAGACCATCCACGTCCGCTTCCTGCGTCCCGTGTACCTGAAGTTCAACCCTGAGGAGAATCACCTCGTTGATGGTGAGGCTACCGGTTCCCGCGTACCTTTCGGCACTCTGTTCAGCGCCCGCGATTGGCAGAACTACCCGATCTTCACCTTCAACAAGACCACCAAGACCTATACCAAGGGTTACTATCCCGCCGGCTCCGACGCTGCCACTTGCGAAGTTGACTGGTATGACTACTACGGATTCCAGAAGCTCATCGTCGACCTCGACACCGTCGAGACCGACCAGAGGAATCCCGGCAGCGGCGCCTTCGAGTCCCTCAAGGTTGTCAACAAAGCTGCTATCGTTGGTTTGATTGATCCTGCCAATCCTACCAATCCTATTACTTCCGGTAAGAAGGAGATTGACATCACCAATCTTGATGCACTCAGTGGTTGGCAGTTCTGGTACGCTAACAATATGGGTTATGCTCTCGACTTCAACCTGAAGGTCAAGGTCACCCTTACCTACTCTTGGGGTGAGTTCGATACCGACGTCGTTATTCCTGTCTGGGGTACCAAGCACAACTATCAAAACTAATTGATATAGATCTTTTAAATATGGCGCGTCTCTGTGAGGCGCGCCATTTTTACATTATTATGAAAATAAGATTATTAATTTTTCCTGTCCTCTTCTGCTTCCTTCTTTCGGCCTGTAATAACTCGCCTAAGGTCCGGACTTATGCAGATGCGGAGCGCGAGTTTCTTGCTTCCCTTACAGCCGAAGACAGCCTTGCCGTAGTGGACCTTGCAAAGGAGTTCTTCGAGAATGTGAAGTACAATAAGACTGATGAGGCTCTGGATATGATTAATGTGCTTGAGAACGCAGTTCTCTACCGTATTGATCTTGCTTCCCGCGATTTCCTCCGTCCTCGTTTCCTCCGTATGCCCGAGGAAGGCTGGTCGCTCGTGCGATACAGTTTCTCCACCCCAGGTGTCAATGACCTTGTTTGTATGTACGGTGGTATGAAACTTGTATTTAATCCTGTAAAGATCGACGGCCGCTGGTATCTGACCCTCAAGGACGGGTTCCAGCCCAGCGCGGATCTCTCCAAAGGTATTAATCCTAACTCTCCGGCTCCCAAGGCCTTGAGACTTAACAAAAAAGAATTCGCTTGACGGCTTTAATCTCATTTTTGTTGACTCTTCACGTTGCTGTGTCGGGTGCTCTCAACTTCGAAAGGACATCCTTCGATTTTGGGGACCACCCGGCGCAGGAGCGTGAATTGGATTGTGATTTCCCTTTTACCAATGTTTCCGACCATCCGGTCACCATTTCCTATGCAGTAGCTTCCTGCTCCTGTACCAAACTTACCTGGACAACTGATCCTGTCCCTCCCGGCGGGAAAGGCGTGGTGTCTGCCCGCTATACCAAAGAACGCTATAAGGACTCTTTTTCCAAGCAGATAACCGTTGTCGTGGAAGGTGAGGCCCAGCCGTATTTCCTATCTTTCACCGGCTCTTTCCACGAGACACCCGCTTCGCTTCTAAGTGATTTCAAGTACAAGCGCGGGGATATTCTGTTTGAATATGACCCTATCGACCTTGGACTTGTCAGCGCCGGTGTTGAAGTCACCGGCCGCTTCGAGCTTGCTAATTTCTCCCAGCAGGCTGTAACCCTTGATATTGAAGATGTTTCTCCTGGCCTGATTCTGTCTTTTGATCATACAAGCCTGGATCCATATACCCGTACTTTTGCCAAGTACTACTTTCTCCCCGATTCCTTGGTCCGTGGACGCGTGGAATTGAGTTTCACGCCTGTCGCTAATGGAGAATCCCTGGGGCCGGTATATGTCAGGGCCGTGCAGACTGACAATTTCAGCGCCCTGTCTTCGGCGCAGCGTAATGCCGGCGCCCTCCCCGTGCTGGATGCCCGTGAATATGATTTCGGGACTATAGCCTCCGGACAGGATGCCGAAATCACTATGATGCTGAAAAACTCCTCCGAGACGCCTCTGCACGTGCAGTCGATGTTTGCCAACAGGCCCGGAGTGAGTTTTGACTATCCTGATGTGGTGGAAGGCGGCGCTACCCTCCCCATTACCGTCACTATCCGCTCTGATGCCCTGCGTGGCGGCAACAACCGTTTCAAGCTGTCTCTCGTGTCCGATTCTCCTTTGATTCCGTATATCGAGACTTTTGTCCGCGGGTATGTCAAATAAGAAAAATATGCTATATTTGCACGTTATGAAAAAAGAAGCAATTTATTCAGCTCCCAATGCGGAACTCTGTTGGTACCGCGAGGATTCCCTTCTGTGCTACAGCCCGGAAGGTGATAATGAGGACTACAGCATTGATGAATTCAACTGGTAACTTAAACTGTGATATTATGAAAAAATTTAAAATTTTCGCGGCACTGTCCGCGGCGGCCCTTATCCTTGGCGCTTGCTCAAAGGATATCGACCCTGAGCAGGCAGGGGGGCAGAGAGTCCCTTGCCATTTTACTGCTTATCTCGAATCTTCGACTAAAACGGCTCTGGATGCTAATAACGGTACCATCTGGAAGGCCGGAGACAAAGTCGCCTTCTACACTTCCGGCTCGGAAGATGCCCAGATCAAGGAGGTCGCCTCGGACGGCCGTACGGCGGAATTCTACGTCGATGCGTCGGAGTATGTAAATGCAGTTTACGGCGCTACCGTGGTCAATAACGGCAAACGCGGCTTGAAGCTGCAAGATGTCGTAAAGTCCGAACAAAACGGCAGTTTCGGCGATGCGCACGTCTCCGTGGCACATACCGTCAACCTGGAGAACCCTGAGCTGCACTTCAGGAACATTACCAGTATGCTGCGCTTCAAGGTAAAGAGCCAGGACGTGGCCTTTGTCCGCGTGTACAGCAGGACCAAAGCCCAGCTGGGCGGTGACGTGCAGGTGATGTTCGATACCAATACCGGCGAGCCTTCGGCTTCCTTCACGGGCGAGAATCCTGTTTATTCCATCAGAGTGAGCACTCAGGACAAGGACGGATATTTCTATGTTTCTTTGCTCCCCGGCACTTACAAGGGAGGTATAGAGGTGCGCTGCTTCAACCGCAACGGCTCCCGCATTGCCAGCGCCGCGTCCAAGAACGATTTCACCATCGCCAAGAACAAGATTGTCGATATGGGAGAGCTCGACGAACATTTCGCGCCCGAGCCCGTGGATCTCAGCACCATCCTTGGCGAGAGCCTTACGGCCAACTGCTACATCGCTCCCGGCCTGGGCGAATATAAGTTCCCCGTGGTCAATATGGGGGCATCCTCTACTCCTGTCAGTTTCGACGAGCCTTTCTCCGTCGATGTGCTCTGGGAGACTTATGGCACTGACGCCAGCATCACTCCCGGCAGTGTCGTTTCAGATATAAGTTACGGCGAAGACTATGTTTATATCACGACCGTCCACGACGGCAGCGCAATTGTCGCAATCCGCGACCAGCAGGGCAATATCCTCTGGACCTGGCATATCTGGGTCTGGGAAGGCTACGATATAATGCAGGCTGCCCAGAAATACCACAACGACGCCGGTTATATGATGGACCGCAACCTCGGTGCTGCGAATGCTACGGCCGGCGATCCCGGCTCGAGAGGCTTCCTCTACCAGTGGGGCCGCAAGGATCCTTTCCTTGGCGCTTCCACTCTTGCAGTAAGCGCGGAGACCGTGGCGGAGAAGCATACGCTGGTGCCTATGTCCGCCAATACCACCGTGGCCTACAGTGTCGCCCATCCTATGACCTTCATCTATGCGTCGGACAGCAGCGGCGACTGGCTGCCTCAGCAGAATGACGAGCTCTGGGGATCCGAGAGGGCTATGTATGACCCTTGTCCTCCCGGATGGAAAGTCCCTGATTCTGATTTCTGGTACAAGGCACTGGGTGGCAGGACCGGTATTACGAAAAGTTTTGACCGTCAGAAGATGGGCATTGAGTTTGCCGGCGAAAACAACGGCTATGCTCTTGGCGAGGGTCCCTCTATTTGGTATCCCGCAACCGGTTATCGCGACGCCTCAGCAAGCACCTCCGTCGTAAGCTGGATACAGTGGTACGGTTTCTGGTGGTCCTCAGGAGTAAGCGGCATCTACGGCTCTTACTTCTCTATGCTCGGCACAGAGAATTCCATCCAGACCAGAGTGGCTGCCAAGCGCGCCGGCGGCTTTAACGTCCGCTGCCAGCTCGACTTTACCCCTCCCGAGGTCGAGGTCCAGTCCATCACCCTGGATAAGCAGAGCCTCAGCCTCAAGCGTTATGGTTTTGAGCAACTGACAGCTACCGTGTCTCCTTCGTACGCAACCCATCCTGAAGTCAAATGGGAGACCAGCAACGCTGCCGTGGCCACTGTCTCCAGTACAGGTCTTGTCACGGGCGCCGGTGAAGGCGATTGCACGATTACCGTATCTTCCGTAGCAAATCCTTCCGTAAAGGCGACCTGCTCCGTGCACGTTGACAAAGACCAGGAGAACCTGCTTGCCCCCGCGAACTGCTTCATCGTGGACAAGCCCGGCCAGTACCGCTTCGATGCCTCTATCAAGGGCAACGGTACCGCGCAGACAATGGAGCCCGTATTCGCAAGGCTTCTGTGGTCCACTTATGGCGACTCCAATTCCATTACCCTCCCGGTCGTTGATAATGTAACTCTCGACCGTGAGCGCAAGACAATTTCGTTCGATGTCCTGAGTCCGATGAAAAACGGCAATGCCGTGATCTGTGCCGTCGGAGCGACCGGGGAAATCCTTTGGAGCTGGCACATCTGGGCCTGCGCCGGTTTCAATCCGGAAGCGACACAGCAGACCTACAATATTGTGACTGAGACTATCAAATATCAGTTGGGAAATGACGGCAAGCCTATCCTG
>OCVV011258324.1_pt1 | contig 10209 bp, 9 predicted proteins | sample 1539721 | NCBI WGS metagenome assembly OCVV01 (sample SAMN02144230, study PRJEB22623) | gut metagenome | biome: sheep rumen | host: Ovis aries | place: New Zealand
CCAAATCTGCTGCGTTTAGTATCATTTAGAGTTCTCTCTCTGCTCTTTGAAAGAGTTGTCTGATAATCTTTCTTAAGCTCATCTACTATATCCGCTTTATAAAAGATCGAGTAGCATTCAAAGTGCAGGAAAAGACTTCTATAGTCAAGATTAACTGTACCGATTCCGGCCACTTTATCGTCCATAACTACTGCTTTGGCATGAATAAAACCCGGTGTATATTCGTATATCTTTACACCTGCAGAGAGCAATTCCTCATAATAGCTTCTTCCTATACGATAAATTATTTTTTTATCCGGTATACCGGGCATTATTATCTTTACATCCACACCTCTTTCCGCTGCCCTGACAAATGCGTCTGTCAGTGTGTCTCCCAATATAAGGTATGGTGTATAAAACCATATATAATCTGTTGCAATGGAAAGCATTTCCGTAAAAAGAGCATTACTTACAGCCTCATTTCTCATAGGAGAATCGTAGTACGGCAGTATATAACCATTACTATCATCCATCACTTTCTCATAAGAAGACTTTTCCAGGAGTTCCATCGGAATCTTATATTTGGAAAACGCTTCCCAGAACTCTGCAAACATATAAGTATAACTTTGTACTGCGGGTCCCGTAATACGAAAGGCTATATCCTTCCAGTGACCGAACATCTCTTTTTCATTTATATATTCATCAGCAAGATTTATTCCACCACTATAGGCAACCCTGCCATCTATAACCATTAGTTTTCTATGATCTCTATTGTTAAGCTGGGATCGTATAAAGAAAAATGGATTGAAGGCAACACATTTTATCCCTTTTTCATTAAGATGCTTTACATCCTTGAGAGAATAAGTAGCTACACTCCCCAGATCATCATAAATAACCCTTACATCAACCCCGATTGATGCCTTTCGTTCCAGGATGTCAGTGAGTGTGTTCCAGAATTTTCCTGTTTGAATAATAAAATATTCAATATAGACATACTTCTCAGCTTTTTCCAAATCATCTATCATATCTTTAAATGCATCCTCTCCAAGAGGATAATACTTGGAAGTCCCATTTATATGTATCGGAAATCCTGTGGCGTGGGACACATAATCTAATGTCTGAGATATACGAAGATCAGATTTCCTGATTTTATTTATAGCATCTTCATGCTGCGACAAAGCTTTGTCCACCTGAGAATTGTCTTTGAGCAGATTTCTGGATGACTCTTCAAGTTTCTTTCTAAGATTTTTACCTGTTTTCTTATTACCAAGTGTCAAGAAAAGAATTGCACCAAAAACAGGAAATGTTAATATGATGATTACCCAAAGAAGCTTATATGTTGACTCCTCCCTTTTGTTTACAAGATATAGAATAAAGACAACTGAAAGTACAGTAAAAACAGCTGATATAATATCCCATAAATGACCATTGAACCATCTGTCTGCGACACTGATAATCAAAACATACCACGCCATCTGTAGTGCAACCGGTGGCAAAACAATTAATATACGTCCTATTATCTTTTTGATATGCTTCACCCCCTTAATCCGTTTTTATCTGATAATCCCTTGTAGCCTAAACGTCTATGTACAATTTTATCATAATTCTTAACGAAATCAATGGGATCAGGCATTGTCAAAAATGATGAATATTCAGGTTTTATATTTTGTAGTATAATGGACTTTAGGTAAAGAAGCAGGGGAAAGGATTGAGCGCGAGAGGTAGAGGTAAAGGTAAAGGTCAGCGTCAATACGCGGAAAAGGTGACAAAATATGAAAACAGTACTTTGTTACGGCGATTCAAATACATACGGTTATGTGCCGGAGACAGGGATGAGGTATCCGAGGGATGTGAGATATCCCGGAATACTTCAGATGCTCCTCGGAGATGAATATGCTATCATAGAAGAGGGGTGTAACGGACGGACGACCATTCATGATGATCCGATAGACGGATGGAAGAACGGACTTGATTACTTAAGGCCATGCCTTAATTCGCATAAGCCGATCGATATCGTGATCATGATGCTGGGGAGTAATGACCTTAAGGAGACGTTCCACTTAAGCGCTAAGCAGATAGCGGACGGGGCCGGAATACTGATTGATGTGATCAAGGAATTTACCAAAGAAAAACAGGGTTATATCCCCGAGATAATTCTGGTTGCACCGCCGGAGATAGGAAGCGGGATAGCTTCATCGCCGTTCTATGGAGCTTTTTACGAAAGGGCGATAGAAGAGTCAAAGCGCTTTCCGAAGTACTATAAGGAAATTGCGGATAGTAAGGGATGTATCTTTTTTAATGCTGCAGAATATATTTATCCGTCCGAGGTTGATTCGCTGCACTTAACGTGCGAAGGACACAGAGTGCTTGCCGAAAAGTTGGCGGAGGTTATAAAGGGACGATCCGCCTAAAAAATTTAAGATCTGAGTCTGCATAAGAGGACTGCTGATATGTAAACGGGTGGAATGAAAGAGAGGAGGCTTATGTTTATAAATAAACTCAATCAGCTTTATAAACCGGACAGGGCTTTGTACTATGTCCCGGCGACGGATGAGGATATAAAGAATGTTTCAAAAGGTATCGTGCCTGATAAGGTAAATGTTTATTCCGGAGCTTTTGGCACTTATGACCGTCCGGGGGTATTTTTTATAGGATCTTTGGATACGCCTGTGATCGGTATTGAATACAGGATGGATGATGAGCGGGTCTCATATCCGGAGGACCTTGAATGTACCCGGCTGGAAGCGTCTTTTTTCTATTCCTTGGAAATGGAAAACGAGATAGAAATAAAGCGTGATGCCATTGTAAAACTGTTTGCGCAGCATGCGGCTGATGATGATGCACACAGGGTTTACAGCGATCTTTCAATAAAGGATGAATCGGATGTAATATCAGCATTCTGTGATTCCGATAAGCTCCGCATGCTTTATGAGTGCAGATTGGAAAATGACAGGGCCATGCACATTATAGAAGATGACGTGGAATGGTTTGAAAAGTCATATCTTTATAATATGGCATTTTTTGATCCGATCACAGGTCATTATAACTGGAATCATCTGGTTTCTTTTCTGGAGATGCCGACAGACAGCGGGATCAGTGATTATGCATTTGTTCATTTTGATATAAAGGAATTTCGCGTTATAAATGAAGTGTACGGTCATATCGCAGCAAACGGAGTTCTCTCTAATGTGGTAAAAGCGATGAAAGAGGCTGAATTTGTCTTTGCAAGCGCAAGATGTCATAATGACAATTTTGCGATGATGATAAAGGATATGCCTGAGGATGAGACCATTAAGGTCCTGACACGTTTTTTTGATTCGCTGTCTCATCTAAAGGAAGATCCGGGTTATCACATCTTTTACAGAGCCGGAGTAGTGCCGATGCAAAGAGCGATCCTTTCCGGAAACAGAGTGGCTGATGCGGGAAAGATGGCTCAGGCTCTCGGAGTGGATTCGAACAAGACCGAGATCATCATCTACACTGATAAGATGCATGATGATATCACCTGGGGTAATCTCATCAAGGCCTATATGGACACGGCTATCGCCGGTGATGAGTTTTTAGTCTACCTTCAGCCCAAATTCGATATCAGAAAGAATACGTTAAAAGGATCCGAAGCTCTTATCAGATGGAATTACAGAAAAAAGGAGTTTTTATCGCCGGGGCGTTTTGTCCCGTTTTTTGAAAAGGACGGCTCGATCGGAAAGATCGATGACATCGTGCTTGAAAAAGTATGCGCCTTTCTTTCGCGCTGGAAAGAAGAGGGAAAGCCGCTTTATCCCGTATCGGTAAACCTTTCGAGAAAGAGGCTTTTTGATGAGGGCCTCATAGATCATCTGACAGGTATCGTGGACCGTTACGGAGTAAGTCATGAACTAATTGATTTTGAGTTAACGGAAAGCGCCACATATGACAATACGGAGCATATGATCCGGGTTCTTGAGGAGATAAGAAACAGGGGATTTAAGATTTCCATGGATGATTTCGGGACAGGATATTCATCCCTTTCGCTCCTTACAGAGATGCCCATCGATACATTAAAGATAGACAAGAGTTTCGTGGATAAGATAGGCTTTGAAAATGAACGTGAAGAAGATGTTATGGTGATCCGCCTTATCATCTCCCTTGCCAGAGAACTGGGGTTTGTCTGTCTGGCAGAGGGAGCGGAGCGTAAGGAACAGATCGATCGTCTTCGTTCACTTGGATGTGATGTGGTACAGGGGTATTATTACAGCAGGCCCATTCCCATGGAAGAATTCGATGAGAAATATCTTAAGCGTGCTTAGTTTATAAATCTGATATTCTGGATAAATAAGTCGGCGCCTGCCATCCCCATGGCAAAGAATGTGATCAAAAATACGAGCACGACTGCCGCTTTGTCATATATGATCCTTCTGTCCGTAAATGTTGAGAGCAGTATCTCCGTTCCGAGGCCAATTATGATAAAGGGCCATAGTTTGAATATAAGATCGTAGCTGAAGGCATTTATAAAAAGGTGGAGCAGGAACATTATACCGAAAACTATGAATGAGATTCCTGCTGTTATGGTCCCGACTCTGTGTATTCTTACGGTTTCCATTTTACACCTCCCCCGAGGCAAGATCCTTTTCCTCTATTTTGGGTATTTCCGTGATGGCGGTTTCGGACGCGGTGTTTTCACCGGCGCTTAAATCCAGTTCTTTCTTTTTCCCTTTGATCAGGTTTATGCCTATTATGATAAACAGGATGGAAAATGCCAGCTGAGGTATCTTCTGTATTAAAGGATAGATATCATTCCAGTAGTTTTCCGGGATCAGGGTGCATATGATCTTGTACAGATAATCCCAGATCTGTGATATACCCACAAGGATCAGAACAACAGCCAGCCATCTTACAGCAGTCTTTGGATCAATACCTTTCCCGCTCCCGCTCGCAAATTCTTCCCAGATATACTTATCGTCCCACTGCATAAAATCACTATCATCCATACCGGCGACGTTTCTTGCGTGAAAGAAACCGTAGAACCAGATCGCGCCGCTGATGATCATCATAAAAGCAAGGTTTTCAAAAAGCATCATCGGTAAAAAAGATATAAAAAATACCATCATCAGGGAAAATCCGTTTTTCATGAATCCCATATACATCTCCGCAGCTCCGGGAAGGAATGAAAATATAAATGTTAAAAATCTGCTCTTTTTTTTCTGTTTCATTGTAAAAACCTCCGGGTTAATTTAATATGTTATCAATTTGTGATCGTATGGATATTTCGGCTTTCTCCAAATATCCGGGTGCATTCATTTCGTCAAGAACTTCCGTTTTTGTCTTAACCGTTCCGGTAAAAAGCACATCTTCCCTTGATATAAGAGGACTTTCGGAAGCATCATACTCAGGCAAAGAGACTGCTGTTCTCAGATCGGGAACAAAAGGTACCGTGCACACGAATAAAATGGCAACGGCTACGGCAACAGAGACTCTTGCGCAGTACTGCCGGAAGCTTATTATCTTTCTTTGCTCACGTATCTTTATGACTGATAAAACTTTATCTTCAATGTAAGACGGCGCCATGGCCAAAGCTTCGTTTTCCGTATCACTGATCAGTTTTCCGAGATCCTCGTCGCTTAAATAAGGGATCATGTTTTCTGTATCATTCATGTAAGCAGGTCCTCCTTCCTTATCTTTTTTTTCAGCATTTCCCTGGCTCTGTAAATATGTGACTGTACGGTCTTTAACGGCTGGCCGGATCTTTCCGATATCTCTCTGGCTGTAAGTCCGTCTTCAAAGTGAAGCTTTGCACTCGTTTGGTATGGCTCGGGAAGACTGTTACAGTTGTCTTTGAAGTTTTTTATGACTTCTGTGACAACGTACTGCCTCAGCGGGCTGTCATTTGAAGTATCTTCCACAAGCGCCAGATCATCGTCGGATGTGGCGATTTCACGCCTTTTTGCGGATCGCAGGTGGTCCACACATTTGTTGCTCGCGATCCTGCACAGCCATGCTTTTTCGGACTGGCCGTCAAAATCCTTAAGATGCTGATAGGCTGAAATAAATGTTTCCTGGGTGATATCCTCCGCGGTAAAATAATCACCGGTCATTTTAAGGCAAAGAGAGAAGACCAGATTCTTATAAGTGTTCATCAGCTCAGTCAACTTTTCCTTATGATCGATCTTCCCTCACCTTCTTTCCTTTTGCCCTTCATACAGTACAACGGATAACAGAATAAAAAGTCTGCAAAAAAATTAACTTTTTTATTTTACATCAATAATCCGCTTATGACAAAACGATCCGGGACGGGGATACTTGTCAAAGCTGCCGGTTATATTGTAATATTCTTGATAGACATTGAAATATGAATGATATGGAACGACTGAAGTAAGGAGTTATAAAAATGGAACAGACAAGAGAGAGTTTTGGGAGCAGACTTGGCTTTGTGCTCGTAAGTGCAGGCTGTGCTATAGGAATAGGAAACGTATGGAAATTCCCCTATGTATGCGGGCAGAACGGAGGCGCGATATTCGTACTGTTTTATCTGCTTTTCCTTATCATAATGGGAATCCCCGTCCTTACTATGGAGCTTGCGATAGGCCGCGGCAGTAAAAAAACGATAGTTGAGGGATATAAAATCCTTGAAAAGGACGGGAGCAAATGGCATATCCACGGCTATATATGCATAGCGGGATGCTATCTGCTTATGATGTATTACACGACGGTGGCAGGCTGGATGCTCGCTTATTTCTGGAAATTCCTTACGGGGGTGTTTTCGTCAAAAAGCGTAGAGGATGTTGCTCCCGTATTTACGGATATGCTCTCAAACCCGGGAGAGATGGCGATCTTTATGGCGATCGTTGTCATAGCCGGATTTGCGGTTCTTTCTTTCGGTGTAAAGAACGGACTTGAAAAAACAAACAAATTCATGATGATAGGACTTCTTGCCCTTATACTCGTGCTCGTTATCAACAGCTTACTGCTTAAGGGCGGAAGCGAAGGAATAAGATTCTATCTTCTTCCCAGTGTGGAAAACGTTAAAAATGCCGGGATATTTAAGGTGATGACCGCGGCGATGAATCAGGCCTTCTTCACCTTAAGCATAGGAATAGCGTCGATGGAGGTCTTCGGAAGCTATATGTCAAAGGAGAACACCCTTACCGGAGAGTCCGTAAGGATATGTGCGCTTGATACGTTTGTGGCGCTGATGTCAGGACTTATAATCTTTCCCGCATGCTTTGCCTACGGGATACAGCCCGATCAGGGACCTTCCCTTATATTCATAACCCTCCCGAGCGTATTTATAAATATGCCCGGAGGACGTATATGGGGGACTTTATTCTTTCTCTTTATGACTTTTGCAAGCTTTTCGACGGTCACGGCCGTTTTTGAGAATCTTGTAGGCTCAATGATGGACAATTTCAAAATATCGAGGATAAAGGCCGTTATATCAAATACGATATTCATGCTTATAGCAAGCCTTCCCTGCCTCTTAGGTTATAATATACTTTCAGGTGTTCACCTTATCGGAAACAGAGATATATTGGACAGTGAGGATTTTATAGTGAGCAATCTGATGCTTCCCATAGGAGCGCTCATATTCCTTCTTTTCTGTGTCACACGTTTCGGATGGGGCGCTGATGCCTTCCTTGAGGAGTGTAATACCGGAAAGGGAATGAAGATGAGCAGGAAACTGCTGTGGTATTATCGTTTCGTTCTTCCGGTACTTATCCTTGCAATATTAATAAGCGGACTAAATTTTTAACATATAAAGGAGAATTAAAATGGGATATCTGATAATAGGAGACAGCTGCTGTGATTTTACCGGAGCACAGCTAAGCAGCGGAAATTATGTGAGTGTTCCGATGTCTATCATAATAGGAGGGGTGGAATATCCCGATGACGGAACGAGGACCCAGGAGGACTGGATTAGTCTTATCAAAAACGATGAGGGTTATCCCGGCTCGGCCTGCCCTTCGCCCGATGCTTTTTACAGGGCGTTCGATGCGGATAAAGATAATTATGTCGTTACGCTCTCTTCCAAGTTAAGCGGTGTTTATAACAGCGCGATGATAGCGGCTGATATGTTCTTAGAGGACAACGAGGACGCGAAGATACATGTCTTTGATTCAAAGAGTGCCGCAGCAGGGCAGCACCTTGTCTGTGATATGATAGAAGAGGCCGTAAATGAGGGACTGTCTTTTGAAGAAGTTGTAGAAAAGGTCGAGAAGTTCAGAGACACCATGGAGACGGTATTTGTGCTCAACGATCTTGAGACATTTAAAAGAAACGGCCGTCTTAAGGGAATAAAGGCTGTGGTAGCGACCACTATGAACATAAAGCCGGTCCTTCGGGGTGATGACGGAGATATAAAACAGATAGATCAGGGTATAGGAATGCATAAGGCCGTTAACCGCATGCTCTATCATATAGAGAAAAAAGATATTGACAGGGACAGAAAGGTCAGGATATCCGAGTGTGACAGCAGGGAGCTTTGCTTAAAAGTGGCAAGGATCTTAAAGGAGCGCTTCGGATATAAGGATATAAAGATCATAAAAGGCGGAGGGATCACGACTTCGTATGAAAATCCCGGCGGGATTGTAATAGCAATGTAAAGGAAAGGTAATAGCAAGAATGTTTAAAAGGAGGGGCAAGATGAACAAAGTTAAATGGGGCGTATTAGGGACAGCCAATATCGCAAAAGGTTGTACTATTCCCGGAATGCAGATTGCGGAAAGTGTTGAATTATATGCGGTAGCGGGAAGAAGTCTTGAAAAAGCCGAAAGATTCAAAAAGGATTTCGGATTTGAAAAGGCATACGGAAGCTATGATGAGCTTTTAGACGATGCGGATGTACAGGCGGTCTACATACCGCTTCCGAACGGGATCCATAAAGAATGGGTCATAAAGGCATTAAACAAGAAAAAGCATGTTCTTTGTGAAAAACCGCTTGCATTAAATGCAGATGATGCAAAAGAGATGTTTGAATGTGCAAAGGCTAACGGCGTATATCTGATGGAGGCTTATGCTTATCTTCACAGTCCCTATGTTGCGAGTCTAAAAAAGGATATAAGTGACGGCCTTATCGGCGAAGTTGATATGATCGAATCGGGATTTCTCACCCAGTATTACAAAGAAGACATCCGCATGTATAAGGATCAGGGAGGCGGAGCTTTATATGACCTCGGATGCTATACAACGACGATGATACTTTCGCTTACGGACAGCGAGCCGGAATTCGTACAGGCATCTGCCGAATTCTCGTCTCTTGGTGTGGATCTTATGACAAGTGCGGTGATAAGGTTTAAGAATGGTTTAAGGGCAGCTTTTAATGTAGGTATGGTCCTTGGGGTTAATACCGATTCCAGATATGACAGATTATATGTCCACGGAAGTAAGGGAGCCATATACTCGGATGTGGAATATAATCAGGCCGGAGAGCTTTCCTACAGGATAATATCAGATGGAAAAGAGATAGTAAGAAAGGTGAAAGCTCCCCAGAATTATTCGCTTGAGACACAGCAGCTCTCGCAGTGCGTCTTAGGTAATGAGACTCCTTTCGTGACAGAAGGATTCTCTGTTAAAAACGCAAAACTGCTTGATATGATCTTTGATAAGATCGGATATTATAAATGATACTTAAACATAACCTCTTTTAAGGATCTCCTTATAATCGGCGAGATTCTTTCGAAGGAGATTGGGAATATCAAGTCCGTAAGGACATCTTGACTTGCAGGCGCCGCAGTCGATGCATTTTTCTATCAGCATCATGCGCTCCTGCCAGTCTTTTTCCAGGTATTCTTTTGAAGGAGCACGCCGTATGAGCTGAGCCATGCGGGCACAGTTGTTTATCTGTATGCCGACGGAGCAGGGAGCACAGTAACCGCAGCCGCGGCAGAATTCCCCTATGAGCTCTTTCCGGTCATTTTCTATAAATTCTTTTATTTCATCTGTCATCCAGGGTTCATCATCAAAGAATGAAAGCCACTCTTTAAGCTCACTTTCTCTTTGTACTCCCCATATCGGAAGAACGGGATACTGACTTATAAAGGCCATGCAGGCTTTGCTGCTCGAAAGAAGTCCGCCGGCGATCGCTTTCATGGCTATAAAGCCCATGTCTGCTTTTTGGGCGTCTTTTACAAGCTCGATCTCCCTGTCGGAAGCCAGATAGGAAAAGGGGAACTGGATCGTCTCGTAAAGACCGCTCTTTACGATCTCTTCGGCAACGCCGATAAGGTGGGCCGTGATACCGATATGCCTTATCTTGCC
>OCVV011319881.1_pt1 | contig 10209 bp, 7 predicted proteins | sample 1539721 | NCBI WGS metagenome assembly OCVV01 (sample SAMN02144230, study PRJEB22623) | gut metagenome | biome: sheep rumen | host: Ovis aries | place: New Zealand
CGCTCCGGGAAGCTCTTTCCCTGCACGCTCTTACAGGCGTAGCCGAGGAAGGACATATCGTTGGCGCAGCAGGTCATCGCCATGCGGCCGGGGACAAAATATCCCTTGGGGAACTTGTCGGGCATCATGACCATACCTGTGTACTCGATCTCCTTGCCGTCGTAGCGATCCGGGTGCTCCATCGCATCCAGATACCAAATGCCGTAGTTGAGATCCTCCAGAACGATTGGCTCCTTGTGGACGTCGTAGGGAAGATCTTCTTCGGTCGTCATATCAATCTCGCCGTTCGAGTCTTCAAAGATCAGATCAGCCTGCTGGTTGATCGCCTTGACGTTTCTCTTGTAGCTGATCAGCGTCTTCTCGTCAATACCATCGCAGCGGTTGAACATGATCAGTTCAGAGTTACGAAGCTGCTCCGCGAGAAGCGATCTCATATTTGTGAAGTATACAGAGAATGTGGACGCATCGATCACCGTGATCTGCTGCTCCAGTCTCCACGCCTTGGGGAGACGGAAATTCTTGTAATTCCACATGCCGTTGTATTCGATCAGGACTCTCTCGGGTCTGTATTTGGTCTCCAGCGCCATCATGGCGGAAGGCGTCAGATCTTCTTCATTTTCAAATACTTCCAGCACGGTATTGGTCTGTCTGAGCAGACGCTCGCCGTACTCGACTTCACCTTCTTCACAGACGATCAGCAGTGTTGTGCCGGACGTCTGAAAATAGGGCTGCGCGATTGTATAGGAGAAGAAGGAGGATTTTCCGCTGTCCAGAAATCCATTGATTACATAAACCGGTCTTTGTACCATTTTTTTCTCTTTTCTTCTGCTGAAAAAACCCATAGCGAACCTTTATTTGCGGAACAGATCTGCCAGTGCGTCTTCCTTGAGCTGCGCACCGATCACGCAGATCTTGCCTGTGACATCTGCCGCGCCGAAGCGGACCTCGGTCTCCTCGGGCACATAGTCAAAGTGTACCCAGCGGCCTTCCGCATCCGGAACCATGCCCTTGGAACGAAGAACGATACCGTATTTCTCTTCGTCGTCAAGCTGCGCCAGGATCTCTTTGATCTCTTCCTGTGAATATTTGGCAGGCGTCTCCATGCCCCAGCTGACGAAGATCTCATCGGCATCATGTCCGCCGTGGTGGTGGTGATGGTGATGGTGGTCGTGAGACTTGTAGATCCTGTTGCCCTGCTCGTCGACAATGACTTCCGCATGCTCATGATCGTGATCATGATGGTGGTGATGATGGTGCTCGTGCTCATCCTCGTCGTCATGATCGTGATGGTGGTGGTGCTCGTGCTCGTCCTCATCGTCATCGTCGTCGTGGTCTGCCATGACTTCCGCGAGAATCTGCGCCTGCAGATCTGCCTTTCCTTCGATGGTGGTGAGGATCTGCTTGCCGTCCAGCTCTGCAATGGGTGTTGTGATGATGGTCGCCTTATCGTTGTGCTGGCGAAGGAGCTCTACACACTCCGCGATCTTGGCGTCGCTGACCTTGTCGGTTCTGGTCAGAATGATCGTGCCGGCATATTCAATCTGGTTGACAAAAAACTCGCCGAAGTTCTTGATATAGATCTTGCACTTGGAAGCATCTACAACTGCGACTGCACTGTTCAGTTCCATCTCGGAACCTTCCGCCGCATCCTGGATGGCCTTCATGACGTCAGAGAGCTTGCCGACGCCGGAGGGCTCGATGAGAATTCTCTCAGGCGCATAGGTGCTCATCACTTCCCGCAGAGATGTGCCAAAATCTCCCACCAGGGAGCAGCAGATGCAGCCGGAATTCATTTCACGGATTTCAATGCCGGATTCTTTGAGGAATCCGCCGTCAATGCCGATCTCGCCGAATTCATTCTCGATCAGGACGACACGGGTGCCCGCGAGTGCATCCTTAAGCAGTTTTTTGATCAGGGTTGTCTTTCCGGCTCCAAGAAAACCGGAAACAATATCAATTTTCGTCATTCTATCGCTTCCTTTCCATAACAAAAAAACGATTTCTATACATCGATGATCCGATCAGCCGGATCGTATCTTACAAAGAAATAAGCAGAGCTGTAAGCCGGGTTATGTCTTGAACGGTCATCTATCTAGGACCGCCGTCGCCGACGGCCTCAAGCGACCCACCTGAGAGCGAGCCGGGCAAGCTCATAGCTCTCTATTCGGTCTTGCTTCGGATGGGGTTTACATGGCTCTCCGTGTTACCACGAAGACGGTAGTCTCTTACACTGCCTTTCCACCCTTGCGGCAGCGGACGTAAAGTCCACTGCTTCGCGGTATATCTCTGTTGCACTGGCCTGGGAGTCACCTCCACCGGACGTTATCCGGCATCCTGCCCTGTGAAGCCCGGACTTTCCTCGTCTGCGCCCTTTCGGGACTTGCAGCCGCGACCGCCCGCCCTGCTTATTTTCCTTAAGCATTTTACTCGCGCCTTTGACAGTTGTCAACGTTGTCTGTCAGCCGGCAGGCCTCTTTTATGTTCATACAGAGAAGCAGCTGCCGCCCACAAACTCTCTGAGCAGGGAATTGTTGGGCACGGAAGCCGTATCGACGCCGACAAAATATTCAAGGAACTTGAGAAGGCGTTTCGCCTCATAGTACTCCGGTTCATTCTGGCCGACGTTAAACAGAAGCGGTTCCGCGAACTGCTTAATGACGGCGAGCTCATAGATCAGCACGGAATTGAAGACCGCGTCTGCATCATCCTGGAAAGGGAAGATGTTCATATCTTCGCCAGCTCTGACCTTGGGCCATAACTCAAACGTATGCTGCGCAGAATTCCCTCTTGTTCTTGCGTCTCTAACCATGCGGCGAAGGAGCCGCGCGTCTGTGGAAGGAATCCGGTTGTGCTCATCAATGTTCAGGCTCGTCATGCAGCTGATATAGATCTTGAACTTGTTCTTGTCGGGAAGCTCTTCCGTCGCCTTGGGATTGAGTCCGTGGATTCCCTCGATGATCAGTATGTCATCGGCGTTGAGCTTTAGATAACGACCCTTGTAGACACGCTTTCCGGCCTTAAAATCAAACTGCGGCATTTCAATCGTCTCACCATCGAGCAGATCGAGCATGTCATCATTAAAGAGATCGATATCCACGGCTTCGAGTACTTCGTAATTATAGTTGCCGTCAATGTCGATCGGCGTCTGCTCGCGGTTGACAAAATAGTCGTCCATACTGATGATATGCGGCTTCAGGCCAAAGGACCGCAGCTGTACGGCGAGCCTGTGGGCAAAGGTTGTTTTGCCTGAAGAACTGGGACCTGCCACAAGGACGAATTTCGTCTCTTTTCTCTCAAAGATCTGGGCTGCAATCTCCCCGATCCTGCGCTCCTGCAGGGCCTCCTGGACAAGGATCATATCGCTGATACTGCCGCCGCAGATCGCGTCGTTGAGATCGCCCACGGTGCTGATATTGACCAGATCGCCCCACTTCGTGGAGAGAAGAAGCTGCTCGAACAGACTCTTTTCTTCGACGAAGGGCTCGAGTTCAAGGGGATTCTCCTGTCTGGGGAGAACCATCAGAAGGCCTCCACCATAGGCCTTGATCTCGAAAAGATTTACATAGCCTGCGGAAGGCAGCATGTATCCATAGAAATAATCATAGTAGCCTTCCATGTTGTAGACGTTGATCGTGGAGCCGCGACGATAGTGGAACAATCTCTCCTTGTCGTGCATGCCCTGCCTCTTGAAGAGCTCAATGGCGTCGTCGATCGGATATGTCTTCTTGGTGATCGGCGCGTTTCTGTCTCTGAGCTTTTTCATTTCCATCTCTACGTGGCGCGCGAATTCGTCTGTCACGCGGATTCCGCCGCGCACAGAACAATAGACAGCATTGCCGAGGGCAAACTCTATTTTGACATGGACGCTGTTGCCCTGATCTTTCATGATATCGCGGACCGCCTTGACCAGCATCATCTGCGCCGTCCTGACATAGGAATTATGGCCGGCGTTGTCCCCGGTCGTAATGAAAGAGATCACGCCGTCCCTCTCAAGCCTCTTATTCAGTTCTCTCATTTTGCCATTGAAGTAGATCAGTGCGATCGAGTTGTGATACTGCTCCTGATACTCCCTGACGATGCTCTCAAAAGTAGTTCCCTTGTCATACTGGTGGATCGCTCCTTTAATCATTACGGTAGGCATATGGATCTCCCTTCTTGTTGATGAAGATGTACAGATGATCGTTCGTTACACGTTGTTAATGCGCAAAGGTCCGTTTATGTCTCGTTATATGGCATTCCCTGATCGCAGGATACGATCCTGATCGAAGGTACCTCTCTCTCCAGATACTCCTTCATATAAGGAATAAAGATCTTCTCGACGCCGTAATGTCCCGCGTCGATCACGGCAATTCCCTTTTCCACCGCGTCAATTCCGTCGTGATGGTTGATGTCGCCGGTGATATAGACGTCTGCGCCCGATTTCACAGCGAGGTCCACTTCGCCCTTGCCGGAGCCGGGAAGGATTGCGCAGGTCACCAGCATCTGATCCGAATCTCCGTAATAGCGGACGTGTTCGATTCCAAATACCTCGGCGACTTTGGCGGCCAGCTCAGAAAGCTTCATGGGCTCCTGCAGTACGCCGACCCTTCCGATGCCCTCCACGGAAATCTCGTCTTCATAGGTCACTTCCAGGACTTCGCGCTCCGTCAGCCGCAGCAGATCGGCAGCCGCATCCGCCATTCCCAGCACGTCGAAATTGGTGTGCATGGCGTAACAGCTGATGTCGTGGCGAATCAGGGAAAGAATTCTCTTTCCGACGTAATCGGAATCGTTGACTTTCTTGATCCCGCTAAAGAGAAGGGGATGATGGGTCACAATGAGGTCCGCCTTCTGTGTAATGGCGTCCTCAATGACTTCGCTCGTCGCGTCAAGCGCCAGCGCGATCGTATGCACCTCCTGATCGGTGCGCCCCACTAACAGCCCCACATTGTCCCAGGACATTGCGAAACTCGAGGGACACAGCTCCTCCAGCATCTGTATGATCTCTTTCAGTCTCATATCGGCTCCTTTAACGCTGGCACTGTCAAAAAACAGAGAGTGCCGCTTTGATCAGTTCGTCTTTTCTGGTGACCTGCCTTTTCTTTTCGATGAGCGCCTCATTGCCGTCGTCCCTGGCCTTGCCAAGAGAGTGCAGGATCCGGTCGTTGACCCCCTTCTGCCACAGGAGATAGCTCTTTAACATGTCGTCCCGCTCTCTTAGAAGGACAGGGCCGAACAGGTCCTCTGCATCCTGCAGCAGATCGTCTCTCACTTCTTCTCCGCTTTCTCTGCCCCTATGCCAGTCCGGTCCTTCTACGTACGTATGCCCCACGTGCATGACCGGATAGTATTTGTTGTCCTCGAGGACCACCTGCTCCCGGTCAATATAGAGTCCCAGCTCTCTAAGCGCGCGCCGCACACAGTCGGGGTCCGCCTGGGGCTGCAAGATCAGTTCCTTAAAGCTCAGTGTTTTGGCCGGCTCCCGCAGAAGGATCCGGCTCATGATCCGGCCGCCCATTCCGGCGATCACAAGTCCCTGCGCTTCCCCTTCCCGATAAGCGTCGAGGCCGTCGGACAGCCGCAGCTCTACCCGGTCCGTCATCTGATAGAGCTCCAGATTGCCGCGTGCCTTTAGAAGAGGCCCCTCAATCACATCCATGGCTATGGACCGGTCAATCCGCCCGTCCATGAGGAGACGGATCGGGATATGCGCGTGGTCTGTGCCGACGTCGCAGAGACAGTATTGTTCTTTGTCATGTTCCGAAAGGCCGTCCGCATTGACCATATTGGCGATTGCGGTGAGCCTTGCGGACAATTTCACTTCTGCCATAGATCCCTCAATCCAGATAATCCTTCAGTTTGCGGCTTCTTGAGGGGTGGCGGAGCTTTCGAAGCGCCTTGGCCTCGATCTGTCTGATACGCTCTCTCGTGACGTTGAATTCTTTGCCGACTTCCTCGAGCGTTCTGGCTCTTCCGTCATCAAGGCCAAAGCGCAGGCGGAGCACCTTCTGCTCTCTCTCTGTCAGCGTGCCGAGCACTTCCACCAGCTGCTCTTTAAGAAGCGTAAACGCCGCCGCGTCGGCAGGAACCGGTACGTTGTCGTCCTGGATAAAGTCGCCGAGATGGCTGTCCTCCTCCTCGCCGATGGGCGTCTCGAGGGAAACGGGCTCCTGGGAGATCTTGAGGATCTCGCGCACGCGCTCAACAGGGATCTCCATTCTCTCCGCGATCTCTTCGGGAGTAGGTTCTCTCCCCAGCTCCTGCAGGAGCTGTCTGCTCACTCTGACAAGTTTATTGATCGTCTCCACCATGTGGACCGGGATACGAATGGTTCTGGCCTGGTCCGCGATCGCTCTTGTGATCGCCTGGCGGATCCACCAGGTTGCATAGGTGGAGAACTTAAATCCCTTGTTGTAATCGAATTTCTCAACGGCCTTGATGAGGCCCAGATTCCCTTCCTGGATCAGGTCCAGGAAGAGCATGCCGCGTCCCACATAGCGCTTCGCGATACTGACGACAAGTCGAAGGTTGGCCTCCGCCAGTCTCTTCTTGGCGTCCTCGTCGCCCGCTTCCATTCTTTTGGCCAGTTCGATCTCTTCCTCGGCTGTAAGAAGCGGCACTTTGCCGATCTCCTTGAGGTACATGCGGACAGGATCTTCAATATTGATGCTGTCCGGTACGCTCAGATCCAGCAGCTCCGGCTCGTCTTCGCCGGACTCCTCAATCATATCCAGCTCGTCTTCCGGCACGTCGTTGTCATCGTCCTCCACGACCTGCAGAACATCTATATCATTCTTTTCCAAAACACGGACAATAAGTTCGTACTGATCGTCTGTCAGCTTCAGGTTCTTAAACTCAGTGCGGATCTCTGATTCTTCCAGGACTCCTTTTCTCTGTTTGCCTGCCGCAATCAGATCCCCGATCTTCTTCATGAACTCTTCCTGACTCATGGTTTCATGATTCTTGTTATCCGCTTTGCTGCTCATTGTATGTTCCTCCGTTCTTTTATCTATCAAATAGATCGTTCGATCTCATTGATCCCATATGACATATAATCTGCGCTTCATTCGCCGGACGGCGCGTCCGTAAGGTTGAAGCGTACCTTCTGCAGGGCCTGCAGTTCCTTTCTGGTGCGGATCATGTCGCTTAGCTCCTCCGCGGTTGGCTCCTGCATAGTCTCTTCCATCCGCCTCCGGTCTCTGTCCGCCGCCGCTTTGCGAATGGCGATCACGATATCCCGCAGCGCCTTTTCCCGCTCCCGCGCGTCCTTGATCCCCCGGATCCGCGTCTGGAAAAGCGCCGCCGCTTTCTCCTGCTCCTCCTCGGTTTCAAACATGCCGATCACAGAAGCCGGATTGCCGCCGTCCCTCTTTTCCAGGATCGCCCAGTACCCTTCCGCCGCGTTTCGGTGCACGCCTTCAGTGAAGTGCGCGGGTCTTACATATTGTGCGACCTGGTCAAAAATCTCCGGCTCATCGGCAAGCCATGTCAGAAGCAGCTGCTCGTTCCGGCTCTCCCGCTCTTCCTTCGCGGATTGTGCCTTGGGCTGCGCGGGCCTGCCGGGCGCAGCCGGCTGCTGCTCTGTTCTTCGCGCGCCCGCCGGGGCTGCGCCGTTGTTCCAGACCGTCTGCGCCGCGCCGCTCCGGTTGTAGGAGGCCACAAGACGCCGCAGACTCCCTTCATCGACATAGTAGCGCCGCGCCGCTTCCGCCAGATAGTTTTCCCGCTCGATCTCATCCTCGATCTCACAGAGTTTGGCCGCGATCGCGTGATGAAACTGCGTCCTCTGGGCGGGGTCGCTCATGGCGTACTCTCGGCCCATCATGCGAAGCTCATAAAAGAAGCTGTTTTCCGCGTTTGTGATCCGCTGCAAAAAGGCCTCTTTGCCATTGGCCTTGATGAACTCATCCGGATCCTTACAGGGGGAGAGATCGATCACTTTTCCTTCGATCCCTGCTTTTTTCAAAATACCGATATTGCGAAGCGCCGCGCGCACGCCTGCGCCGTCATTGTCATAGGCGAGCAGCACCTGCTTGCTGTAGCGCTTTAAGAGGGCGGCCTGTCCCTCTGTGAAAGAAGTCCCCAACGATGCCACGGCTTCATGAAAACCGGCCTGATGCATGGCGATCACATCCATATAGCCCTCGCAGAGGATCTTATAAGGCGCCTTGGACCGCTTCGCAATATGAAGGCCGTACAGATTTCTGCTCTTGTCAAAAATCTCTGTCTCGGGAGAATTGAGATATTTTGGCTTGGCGTCTCCCATGACTCTTCCGCCAAACCCGATGACCTGGCCCCGCACATCCATGATCGGAAAGATCACGCGGTTCCAGAATTTGTCGTGCATCCCTCTCTTTTCGTCATAGGCCGCGACGCCCGCTTCCAGGATCATGTCGTCGGCATAGCCGCAATGTTTTAAATGCGCCACCAGATCGTTCCCGGCGCCGTCCGCATAGCCAAGGCCAAAATCCCGCATTGTCGCGGGATCCAGCTTTCTGTCGGCCAGATACTGCAGCCCTTTTCTCCCCTTCGGGGATCGCAGCAGCTTGTAATAATAAATCGCCGCTTCCTTGTTGATCGCCCGCAGGATCTGCCGCTTTTCTTCCTTGCGTTTGGCTTCCTCGCTGTAGTTGACCTCCGGGAGCTTGACGCCGGCCCGGTCCGCCAATGTCTGCAGGGCCTCCTGGAAACTGTAGTTCTCATATTTCATCAGGAAGGTCGCGGCGTTTCCGCCGGCGCCGCATCCAAAACAATAGAACATCTGCTTGGGCTCCGAGACAGAAAAGGAGGGCGATTTCTCATTATGGAAAGGACACAGGCCAAAATAGTTGGCGCCTTTCTTTTGTAAATGGACGTAGGATCCTACGACATCCACGATGTTGTTCGCGCGCAGGACCTCCTCCACCTTGTCATCCGGATAATACATATTCAATACTACCTTGCGTTACATAACATCCCACGTGCGCGGGATATAGAGTGATTCAAATGTCTTGATCGCATATCGGTCCGTCATGGACGAGATATAGTCGCACACCGCAGTATGGACCGGCGTTCCCGCCTCGATCATTCTCTTCTGCAGTTCCGGCAGTTCCTCGCTGTGCCTGCAGTAATACGCGTAGAGAACCTCCACCATGTTCTCCGCTCTGGATTCCTCGGCCTTGGCCTTGGGATTTGTATATACGTTTTCAAACATAAAGGCGCGCATCTTGTGGAACGCCTGCTCCACTTCGTCGGACATGCGGATCTGCGCCTTCCCCTGACTGCTCGTAATGATATCATGGATAAAACGGTCCAGTCGCTGTCCCAGCGTTCTGCCTACCACCCTGGCGATTTCCTCGGGCACGTCGTCGTCCGTCAGGATCCCGCCGCGAATTGCATCGTCCATATCGTGGTGGATATAGGCGATCTTATCGGAGAGCCGCACGATCTGCCCCTCCAGGGTCGCGGGAATTGTATTCATCTGGTGCTTCACAATGCCGTCCCGCACTTCCCACGTGAGATTGAGTCCGGCGCCGTTCTTCTCCAGCACATCCACCATACGAAGGCTCTGCTCGTGGTGCCTGAATCCGTCCGGAGAGATTCGGTTGAGCGCTCTCTCCCCGGCGTGGCCAAAGGGCGTATGTCCCAGATCGTGGCCCAGCGCGATCGCCTCGACCAGATCTTCGTTCAGCCGAAGTGCCTTGGCAATCGTGCGCGCATTCTGCGACACTTCCAGCGTATGCGTCATGCGCGTCCTGTAATGGTCTCCGTCGGGAGACAAAAAGACCTGCGTCTTGTCCTTTAACCTGCGAAATGACTTGCTGTGCAGGATCCTGTCCCTGTCTCGTTGAAACACAGGGCGGATGTCACACTGCTCCTCCTGCTCATTTCTGCCCTTTGAATCGACAGAAAAACAAGCCCATGGGGCAAGGATCTCTTTTTCTCTCAGTTCCAGTTCTTCTCTGATCGTCAATGGAAGGCCTCTTTCAAAAACCTGTGAATTTCGAAATGAAAACAGAATACATGTGATCAGGACGCTCCTTCATAAAAAAGAACGCCTAACTTAATTATTCTGCAACAATCTCTTCATTCCTTTTTTTAAATGCAAATAATTTTAAATACATGTTGACATTTGAAGATAATACCGATAGAATTACATTTGTTCGCAGGAGTGGCGGAATGGCAGACGCGCAGGCTTCAGGTGCCTGTTATGGCAACATAGTGTGGGTTCAAGTCCCATCTCCTGCATCT
>OCVV011361466.1_pt1 | contig 10208 bp, 12 predicted proteins | sample 1539721 | NCBI WGS metagenome assembly OCVV01 (sample SAMN02144230, study PRJEB22623) | gut metagenome | biome: sheep rumen | host: Ovis aries | place: New Zealand
GGCACCGGCTGCGTGGCCACCATGAAGCCCGCAGACGGCAAAGGCCGTGTGGGCATTCTCTCGATCGATGAATATGATGGTCTGCAGCCCCTCCGCCGTCTTAACGGTGACGAAGATCACCAGGGCCGCCACCTGCGCATCCCCTTCGGCGAAACCGGCGTGCAGCGGCTGAAGGTATATAGGTACTAAAATCTTTAACCATCATTAAAGCACGTTATTTGACTCCCATGATCGAAAGTGTGCTTTAGCCAATCATGTTAACCTGCTTTTTGTTTAGCATTTGATGTGATGAAATGAAATAAATCGCAGTCGTTTATTCTGTAACCTTTACCAGCGGTTCACCTAGAGCGGTGGAAATCTCTGCAATAGATTTCAGTGTGAGGTTGGGAAAGCCCGATGTCCACCGTGATATAACAGCTTCCGACCGCCCCATCTTGCGGGCAAGGTCTTTTTGTGTCATATTCTTCTGCTTGAGGATGGTGTCGATACGGGCAATGATATCGGCCGACAACTGCACCTCGGACACGATTTCCGGAGATACGGCCGCCATTTTCTCATTGAACCATTCCTGCCTGTTTCTCATTACTGTATCTATATTTCAAATTGTATCTATATTTCAAATTGTATCTATATTTCAAATGTGATATCCTCTATGCCTGTAAGCTCTTTTTCCTCAATACTTACGTACCCCTTCTCAATGTTCTTGTCAAGTATCTTTTCAAATCGTTGGAGGTCCAGGACATAACCGTACAGTTTTGGATCCTCCTCGTACGTGCGCGTATTCTTCACCCCGCCGTTTCCGAGAATGACAATCTGGTCTGAGAAAGCCTCAGGCAATACAGCCGGAGTTTACCACTCTCAATGGGAAGCGCCTGTACACTGTCGTTCATGCCACCTTCCGGACGAAAGAACCGCTCCAGGGCTCCTATACGGAGGATGGCCTGAAGCGCAGCAATGATGCGCTGATAATCCCGGTTGAAAGTAGCATTCATCTCGAACTCCGCCACGGCTGGCATCCTTTCAGTGGCACCTACACTTTATGATTATTCTCAAAAATAATATGAGGCATTCTGATGCATCAAAACTGAAATGCAGGCTGGAGGGATGGATATCCGCGCCAGCCTGCATTCTATTTGCCGTGAAAACGGCTGCCTTAGTCATAGATATAATTCATCAACATAATGGCAGCCTTTTGGTTTTTAGACAGGTTGCTTTCCGATGTGTCGTAAAGAATACGTATTGCTTCAGCACTATCTGATGTACTGTAGCCAACATTAGCAGCGAGAGAGCGTACAAGGGAGGTGGTCCAATCAAGGGCAATAAAAGGTTCATAAATAGAAACTGCACTTGTCCGCTCTATACTGAATGCATAGGTGAAACCATTTCTTTGTCTCAAATTAATACGGTAGGGTTCCCAGTAATTGCGCATCAAACTTTCGAATTTAATTCTGACGTCAATATACGAGGATGAACCCCTGACATATTCTACATCCAAAACGTCTTGGGCAGGATGAGCCATGTTGCCAATATACTCTATAGCATCCTCGTTATCCTGAAGATAGCGATGAAGACTTGACTGAGCCTGTGCTTTGATAGTGAATATGCACAAAAAAGCAGCAAGTGCAAAAAATAATATTGTTCTTTTCATTGTTTAAACACTGATATGTGTGTCGTGCGCAACTGTTTTAGGAAATGGTAACTCTTATGGAAGTGTAACTTACTTCAAAAGACAAATTTAGATATTTTTTTCAATAATCCAAGACATCCAATGTCTGCTTTTTCAGGGATCTTTCTGAAAAGCGGCAGCCGCATCCCGAACATCCCCTTTCTGTGAGTGGCCGTTTCCGTTCTGGTTTCATCATCAAGAAACCCCGTTTTTTAAATCAGTAGCGCCAGACGATATAAGTCTCATTCTTGTAGGTTCCGTAAGTGCCTCCAGGGGAAAGGTTCTGTCGATTCCCATCGGCGTCTCGGTACCAACCTCCGGCCGAGTGGCCTCCGACCAGATAAATGGCATTTTCCACACCCAAGTCCACCAAGGCCTGGGTAAAATCGTGAAATGACTCATCCGCTCTGCTGACGGTCACGAACAATTCTCCGGCCCGACTGCAAAGGGCCCTGCGCGCTGTTTTGTTTTTAGGCTCGTTTTCTATCAGGACACCATTGTCAATCAGGGGATACTGCCGGAAAAAGAAGCCGCCCTTCTCTGTGGCTTCCTCGAACAGAGGCGAATTATCCGATACTCCTACGGTTACCTGTCCGTCTATGATGGCGCAGAAACCCTTCTTGGAGAGTCCCCAGGCCAAAGGCTGGCCCTTTAATACAAAGGCGCCGAGAATCTTTTTGTTATCGGCCCGGACGTCGGCTGCTTGTGCGGCAAGGAGAGTATTCTCTCTGGAAGGTACCCCGAGAGACAGTTCCGGAATACTGTTGTGTGGAAAGTACAAGGTGAGGGGCACATCATTAATTGTGGTGTCAATAACCTCCGTAAAGGTGCTGTCCGTGGGATGGCATAAGGGTGCGGTTGGCATCAGGGCTGTGACAGGAGCAGGATCGAAAACACCGTTTTCCGGGTCATGGGGTTGCTCCTTGGGCCATTTTAAGTATGCCAGCAGCCCAATCAGGGCGACCAGCACTAAGGAGACGACGCCTATCAGGGAACTTTTCTTCTTGTCTTTTCGAGGATCGGAAGTTGTTTTTCCGATTACGCGGAACTCGTCATCCTGTATTTCTTTCTTTCTGTCGGCCATTTTACTCAATTGCTTCAATGTATGCCTTTAACTTGATCAGAACTTCGCGGGAAGGCTCTAATTCTTGATAAAAACCGGCGCAGTCCGACAACACCAGGCGTTTCTTGGTAATGTCAATCAGGTGGACGAAATGCATATTGATAATGTATCCCCGACCCAGTCGAATGAAATGGCTTCCTTCGTCTCCCAAAAGGTCTCCTATCAGGTCTTCCAACTGGCCTAACTGGAAGGAAACCATCTGTGAGTGACCATCCTGGGTATATACATTGGAATAGTTTCCGTCGGCCGATATAAATACCAGCCGGCTAGCGGGAATCCGAAGCAGTTCGGTGCCTTTGGATATGACGATGAACTTGTCCACCAATGAATACCTTTACAAAGGTACAGATTCTTCCCAAAAATGTGAAATACACCTTTCTGTGATTGTACGAAATGCAAGCCTGTAGTACGAACTTCATGTGGAAAAACGGCTTTGTACAGTCCCTTTCCAGTCCATACATCGGCCCCGTGAAAACCTTGTTTTATTGCGCTGGTATGCGGATTTTTGCAATAGGAATTTTAAAAACATGCTTTTATGAATCATTTTTCTATCTCCTTTTCCGCCACTCTTTTGAGCGTTGTGCTTTTATTTGGCTGCGAAGGCCGCAAGTCTATCGCCGAAGATATTTCTTACGACGGCCTGCTCCTCAACGATGACTTGGTGGCCATGCGCACCGAAGACGGCAAGGTATCCATCAAGAACGCTGCAACAGGCAAAGTCACCATCAAGGACATTAAACTGGACTGGACCCAACGTTCCGGTAACGACTCTTTGGCCGTCTTTTGTTCCGAAGGCAAACGCGGTTTCTACAACCTCTACACCGGAGAAATCGCTGTCCCTGCTCAGTATCGCCGCGCCTGGGTTTTTCGTGAAGGTCTGGCTGCCGTTCAGCGCAATGGCAATATAGGCTTTATCAACACGAAAGGCGAGACGGTGATTGATTTCCGGTTCCCGTATCACGGTAATCCGCTTTCCACATTTGTCTTCGAAGAGGGGCACTGTGTAGTGGCCGATACCACAGGTAAATGTGGCGTTATCGACAAAGTTGGTCACTGGCTCATCAATCCCGAATATGACTATGTTTCGGCTTATAAGGAATACGCCATTGTTACCAAGGCTGGAGTTACCCTTCAAATGGCATATGACGGGACGGTTCTTAACGCTTTTGTGCTGGACAACCTCAAAGAACTGACTTACAAGGAGGAAGATTGCTACATAAACCGTGACGGTGAAATATGCTATGCCGACAGAACGTTAAAGACAGGATTGTATGCCTATTGTGTGGGTGGGCGTTATGGATTGATGGATGCAAATTGCCATCGTCTGACCGAACCTCTTTACAAGAATATCTATGCTGTGGACAAGAATATCTTCCGCGCTTTGCTATTGGACTATTCTTCCGAGGTTATCCTCAATGCCAAAGGGGAAGTAATGCAATGAGGAAGACGCTCCACTGGATGATGAGGTGTATGGTGACTTTTCTTGCTCTCTCCATCGGCCTGGTAACACTGCTGCGATGGGTTCCGGTGCGCTTTACTCCCGTGATGCTGAAGCGTGTGTTTCAGTTTAGAAACATCATCGATTATCGTCTTGAACAGGAATGGGTGCCACTGGAGGCTGTATCTCCGGAACTTATCAAAGCAGTTCTTGCTGCCGAAGACGGCAGATTCTATTCTCATCATGGTTTTGATTGGCAGGAGATAGGATTCATGTGGAAATCTCACCGGGAGGAAGACACTCCTATCAGGGGCTGTAGTACTCTATCGCAGCAGACGGCTAAAAATGTGTTTACTTTCGGTACCCCAACCGTATTCAGAAAAGCCATCGAAGCCTACTGGACAGTGCTCATCGAACTGATCTGGGGAAAACGCCGTATCTTGGAAGTGTATTTAAATGTGTCGGAAACAGGCAGGGGGCTCTTTGGTGCAGAGGCTGCAGCGAAATACTATTACGGAATCCCAGCCCGTCGCCTGGACTTGAAGCAGGCTGCTGCACTGGCTGTCTGCCTGCCCGATCCTCTCCGCCTCCAGCCAGACAATTTGGGAATAGCAGAGAAGAAAAGGATTTGGAATATGATGGAAGAAAGACAGAAGAAACGATAAGTTATTTGAAAAAATAGAAATAAGAATTATATTTGTGCAGAGCAATATAACACGTTATTAATATTTTATTATATTTAATCTATGAGGAATTTAGTATTCAGAGCAGTTTGCCTGTTGGCATTTGTCAGTTTTTCCTTAAATGGATATGCACAAGGACCTGGAACCCGAGTTTGGAGAGCCATGTGTGAGTGGATAGAGGAAGAAGGTGCAGAATACCTTGCCTCATATGCTCATCCAAATGACTCATATGAAGGCAGTTATGTGGTTTCTTCCAATTCTAACAGAATTGTCGTTGAAATTCGTTTTGAGTCTTTTCTTCATTATTATACAAGCAGATATGAAATCAATAGAGGGGATGACGATGATTTACCCTATTTCCAGAATGTGATTCAGTTAGAGAACGGTACCACTACAGCTTCCTTTAGAAATTGGAATAGTTATAGTCGTTATTCAAGGAAGTATAATGAAATGGAATTAGATGAGGTTTATGGACGTTCCCGGTTCTCTGATTTGACAAAAGGCAGGATGGCTGCAGCTGCTTTGCAGATCGAATTCCTAGAGTATCTCCAATAGGGTTAAAAAATGCCATGTTAATGAAAAGGGTTTTAGAGTTAATCCTTTTTCTTTTCCTTTTAGTTTCGTGTAACACAAAGCTACAGCCGGGCGTCTTGTATGAAGTTTATACTTCCGAGGATTCCGGCTTTTTATTGTTAGGAGTCATTGGGGAAGAGCGGGATAGAGGTACCTATTATGTAGATGTGGGTAATTTATATGCTAAATCAGTTCCAGTCAGGGTTACGGGTACTTCTAGAAACCTTAAAATGGTTTATCCTGACGGTTCCAGACATAGATTTACATGCCAACCCTATAAGTGTCCAGCGTTTATAAATCTTCCTTCAGTCAACTTATATAAAGAACCACTGTATGATTTTTCTGTTGAGAACAATCAGTATTATGGCAGTGGGCGGGGCTTTTGGGACAGCTATGAAGTCCCATATGGGGAGAATTTTCTGATTACGTATGGCCGTAAAGCTTTTTCGATTATTTCATCCATGGGAGATGTTGGTTTGTATATGGACATCTATCATCCTGTCGGGGATGGAAAAAAGTCCAGGCCGCTCTTTTTGATGATTCACGGAGGAGCCTTCTTTACCGGAGATAAAGAGGAAGAAGAGTACTCTAAGTGGTGCAAGTATTTTGCTTCGTTGGGTTATGTTGCAGCCTCTATTAATTATCGGCTTGGATTCCGCCCTACTCCAAATGAGGTGCAACGTGCAGGATATCGTGCTGTGCAAGATGCTAATGCAGCAGTACGATATTTAATTAACCGTAAGGATTTGAGGGTGGACGCGAATCGTGTTTTTGTCTCAGGAACTAGCGCTGGCGCTATCACTGCCCTGAACCTGGCGTTTATGACAGAAAAAGACCGTCCAGAAATTACATGGGGTGGAACACTAGGAGATGAGGGACCGATTGATGCCATCAGCCCTCAGTGTAAAGAGGATTTCTCCATCCGTGCAGTTGGAAATATGTGGGGAGCCCTTCAAGACCTTCGTATGCTTAAAAACTCAAAAGCTGCAGTTATCTCTTTTCATAGTGAAGATGACCCTATAGTCCCTTATAGGCAAGGTTATCCTTTTCAGAGCATGTTCGGTGATCTGGCTTTTAATTCATTGTTTTTTGAGATGATGTACGGATCTTATGAGATTGACAGGTATTTGAGGCAGTTGGGCCGTCATACTGAATTGAATTCTTATAAGGGGAATAAACATAGTGTTCATTTAGATGATGATGGTTATCTCAACACTCGTTTTGATGAGATAAAGGAGAAATTGGCAGCCTTTTTTTTAAGTGAGATGGAGCCTTTTCCAGTCAATATGCATCAAGACAAAAATAACCCTCAGACTTTTCATTTTGATTCAACAGATGTTAATCGCAGTTACTGGAAAGTGGAAGGTGGTGTTATTCGTACTGTTTCATTAAATGAAGTATCGGTTTTATTGTTTCCGGATGTTTCAAGACATACTCTTACATTGCACGGAGACTATCTTTCCGGAATAACATATACTGAATCTTTATCTTTATGAATATGATAGATTTTATGGTTGCTTTACCGATGGTTTCATACACGGCCATTGGAATGGTTGTTTTCAATTCGGCTCTTCTGATTGTTTGGTTGATCAGGGCCGCGGTTACGCAACGGAAACAAGAATTGAATGTTCAGCGTGCAGTATTTGAAGATAGGGATAAAACTAGTGTATCATTACCTTCATTTTTTATTCCTGTCTGGATGGTTTTCCTATGCATAATAAGTATTGTTAAAGTATTTACTATTGGAGAGGGAGCCAATGGTTGGATTCTCATCAGTTATCCGGTTTTGGGTGTAACCTTAGCCATCTTTGTATATCTTTTACAGGGAAGGAAAGACTTGACTGAAGATGTTAAGTGGAAAGGAGATATCTTGGCTATCAGTGTCTTTCTTCATGCCGGATTACGTTTTAGATGGATCCCTTTACTGATTTGCATTATTATTGCCGTTATTTTCATGGTTTCTCTGTACAAAAATGGCTACAAATCTCTTGTGCGGCAGATTGTCTTTCCGTTGATTCTTGAGTTAGTTCTAGTTTCGGCGAATACTTTTGGTCATTATACAGAGTATCTTATACCTGGAAACGATGGGCATACATATGCTTTGCTTGGATCAATCATGGTGATTATTCTAAACGTTATTGTAGGTTACAATGTCTATTATAAGCTTGCCAATGGGAGGTCCTTTACATGGGTTGATAAGTATTATATTTGGATTGGAAGTGGCTTATTCTTTTTTTCAATTATATTTATTGTTCTTGCAATATTCTCGGATTATTTATAATTGTTTGTAATTATGGCTTTAAGAACAAATGATCTTGAACTTGTTCCGATCACGTTATTTGCCTATACTGAAGCTCAGCGGCGTAAGGGAATGATTACGCTGAGAAATAGCTTTTTCGGGGTGGCTGTGGTCCTTTTTGGTTATGGGGTTGTTCTTTTTTTAAAGGCAGGAAGTGATTCTCCGTGGTTTCTTACAATGTTTTGTGGATTCTTTCTCCTTTTTTTGGGCGTCAAATTTATCCGCATGATTCCAAGTGAAGATCATATACTTAACTTTCCCAGTATAGCCGATAAAATAGAGACATCAGTACCTCCCTCACATCGCCGATATCTCTTTTTTCTCAAGGGTGATAAATATGGGTTGTATGATGTTAGGTATAACAGAGTGCTAGCCCCTGCGCTATACGATGGAATATGTTGGAAGAATAAAGGGTCTGTCTTTCAAGTAGAGTATGGTGACAAAACGGAGGTATTATTGGTTAAAGACTTGGTTAACAACCCAGAAATCAATTATGTGGAGACTCCTTCTGCGAATGAAGAGACACTGAAAAAAGATGAGCCAAAAGAAACAGGAAATAGAGCAGCCTTTGAAATAAATCCTAAACGGGAGATCATACCTGAGGAGGATAATGTTCTGCGGAATCCTCAAGCTCCAGTTATTGTTAAAAAGAATACTGGATGGATTGTGTTCTTGCTTCTTCTTTTATTAGCTAGCGGTGGGACAGCTTTCTACTTTTACAATGAGAATGTCAATGACCAAGCTTACTGGGAGGACCGAATAAGAAGTTCCGAGTCCGACCTTTCTATTATCAAAGATGAAGTATCTGCGTTAAAAGATAAAGTATCTGTATTAAAAGATGAAAATGAAACCCTTATACAATATGCGCTTCCAATTGTAGTCAATAGCATACAAATCGGGAATGTCGATAATGATGGAAACATAGAAACAGATTACGGTGAGCGCATTTACGACTACGATACCATGTTCTTGAAGCCGAGAATTAGTTATTATGGCGTTACTAAAATAGGCAGTAGCATTACACTTTACTCGAAGCTTTTCAAGAATGGCGTTTTGAGCACAGGAACAAGCTCCCCTAGCGGCTATTCCAGCTCTTTTACATTAACTGTAAATAGAGGTTCTAACATTGCTTATGGAACAGGATGGGGCAATAAAACAAGAGGCCATTGGTCTTCTGGTCAATATAGATATGAGTTATGGTATAATGATATGTGCCTTAAGGCTTTAGATTTCACAATATACTAATTAGACAAGTAATCCGTGATTATAAATAGACTCAAGTTTCGCAAGTGTTTTAGGCTATAATAGAGTTATGAGTCAATATTCACTTACCCTACTGATAAACAGTGGCAAGTTATCGAAATTTTTTTTATGATTTCAAAACAGTTTCTCTGCCTTCTTTACATATGTCTTCTGTTCTCTTGTAAAGAGTCTATTGTAACCATTGATATTGATGAAGTTCACTTCCCGGATGCCGTATTTCGCGAGGCGATATATTCGTATCTCGGGAAGAAGGAAGGGGATACGCTCAACTTGAAAACCCTTCAAAAGGTCGAGGAACTGGACCTGTCCACGCTGGGGATTACTTCCATTAAGGGGATAGAGTACTTCACGAACCTGAAGACTCTTGACTGCGGAGAAAATCTCTTGACCGAAGTAGACGTTTCCCGGAATGCGGCCCTTGGGAAGCTGGAACTCTGCTGGAACATGCTTACCCACCTCGATGTGTCCGGCAATCCCAAGATGAGGAGTACTGGAGGTCAGAAGTTGACTAAAGCGGCACCTATTTCACCCGGCCTGTACGTGCTAACGTGTGCTTTAGCCATGCAGCCCGCTGGACATTACGCCCCCATCAGGGCCTCTACGTCCTGTTTTTCACCCACAATCCAGAGGAAGTCGCCGTCTTCGAAGGGGATGGTGACATTGGGAATATGGAGGGCACCGTCTTTTTTCTCCACACCCACCACCAGGCAACGGTAGCGGTTGCGGATGCTGCTGTCTTTGAGGCTTTTACCCAGGAAAGGGGAGCCCTCGGAAATGGGCAGGCGGCGGAGCAGGACCTCCTGGTCCGTAAATTCTTCCGGCAGGGAAGTGTTTTCCCGGCCCAGTTCCGTACCGAAGGCTTCCAATCCGGCGTCGGCCCCCACCACCTGCAGGCGGTCGTAGGGATAGATGCGGGTGTCGGCTACGGGGATGTTCAGCCGTTTGCTGCCCCGCACGATGGCGACTACCTGCACGCCGAACAGTTGGCTCAGTTTCATTTCCCGGAGCGTCCTTCCGGCCCACTTGGAGTCTGCGGGGATGTCAAAGTCGGCCAGGTGCATATCCTTGTCCAGGAGGCGGGAGGCATATTCCGGCTTTTTCTCGCCCAGGTATTCCGCCCGTTTCTCCCGGGAGTTCAGGTTGGTCAGGAAGGTTTCCTCTAT
>OCVV010942710.1_pt1 | contig 10207 bp, 6 predicted proteins | sample 1539721 | NCBI WGS metagenome assembly OCVV01 (sample SAMN02144230, study PRJEB22623) | gut metagenome | biome: sheep rumen | host: Ovis aries | place: New Zealand
TTAACTAAATATTTAAATAAACTACGGATTGTTGTCATATGTCGTGCAATACTTCGTGATGAAAGATGTTGAACTTTACTTAAATATTCTAAATAATTTATAATATCTTGTTCTTTAATAGTATCAATATTTATATTTTTAAAGTAATTAGCAAAACTCATTAAATCCAATTTATAATTATCATAAGTATTTGAAGATAATCTTTTCTCGAGTAAAATATAGTTTAAAAAGTCTTCTATTTGCTCTTGCATTTTAACCTACCCTTTTAATTGTATCAAAATATTTTTATGAAATCCATATTTTTATGTTAAAAATATAAAATCTCTAACTTGTTATCCTCTCATTATAGCATTTCTTAATTAATTCTCTTCCCATACCTAAAATATTAATATTATCGATTTCATTAATATTAACTAATACGACTTGATAACTATTATCAGGATTATTTCTTTCTTTTTCTTCTCCTCCTAAAGTTGGAGTACCACTTAAATATTTAGCATAAAACCAATAACATCTTCCACCTGGATAATCTTCTATTGTTAAACTTTTAATTATCTTTATTTCACAGCATGTTTCTTCCATTGTTTCACGAACGGCTGCTTCGGACTCACTCTCATTATCCTCTACTCCACCACCAGGAATTGTAAAATAATGTAGATAAGTATCATTATTTTTCCGTCTTCTTTCTATTAAAAGAACATCATCATTAATAAAAGTAATAGCTCTCGCAACAATTCTTCGTTCGTTAATATATTTTATCATTTAATCACCATAATTATTTTAATATAAACAATTCTATTTTGCAAGGAACTTACATAAAATTGATTGGTGAGATAATGAATATAACATTAAAAAATTTAATTAAAGCTACCTCTTTGATTTTATGTTTGTTATTTATATTTTCAATTATCATTAATAGCCTATATTATTTTGATATTATAAATAATAATGTAGTTAAGTATTTTAAAATGATGCTATCTATCTTAACTTATTTTATTGGAGGAAGCTTTATTGGTAAAAAATCTGATAACAAAGGATATATTAATGGATTAAGACTATCTGGAATTATTGTTATAATTTCAATTATTACAGGAGTTCTTTGTCAAAATATTAGTACTCTTCGGATAGTATATTACTTAATTACAACCATTTGTATTACTTTTGGTGCTATGATTGGAATAAGTAAAAAGACATCATAAAAGGACTATTTATAACATAGTCCTTTATTCATAAATTATTTGATTAATAATTCTAACTTCTTCTTTTCTAAAGCTAATTTTTCACGATCTAACATTACTATTTTTTCAGGTGCCTTATTAACATAATTTTCATTAGCTAATAGCTTTTCTCTTCTTTCTATCGATGCTTTTAATAATTCAATTTGTGCATTTTTAGCTTCTATGTCAGCTTCACTTTCTATATTTTCAAAGAAAATGGTAGCTTTAATTTGATTTGAAGATACTTTATATGCTTTAATATCTAGTGGTTGAGTGATTAAGTGTTCACCTAATTTTAACATTTTAACTACTAGTTCAATATCATTATCAGTATCAAACATCACCTTAAAATCTTTTGTAATATTATTTTCTGCTTTAGTATTACGGAATGATTTAATAAATTCAACTTCATCATCTATTATTTTTTCAGCTTCAGTAAATAAAAGTTTCTTATTTGTTTTCGGATATGATGATATCATAATTGATTCACTATCTTTAATAGGGAGCATACTATATATTTCTTCTGTTACAAATGGCATAAATGGATGTAACATTTTTAAAATACCAGAAAGTATTTCACATAGTGTACTCTTAGTACTTATATCATTAAGTGAATATTTAGCCATTTCAATATAATAATCGCAGAAAAAATTCCAAGTAAAATCATAAATTAAGGCACTCGCTAGATTAAACTCATATTTTTCCATGTGTTTTATAACATTTTTGATTAATCTTTGATATTTAGTCAAAATCCATTTATCTTCTTTTTTTAAATTAACAAGTGTTATTTCCTGTAAGTCATTAATATTCATTAAAACAAAACGGGATGCATTCCATATTTTATTAATATAATTCCATGTACTAGAAACTTTTATTTCATCAAATCGTAAATCTGTGCCAAGGGAAACAGTTGTTGTTAAATAATACCTTAATGAATCAGCACCATACTTTTCAATCATATCAAAAGGGTCAATTCCATTACCAAGACTTTTGGAAAATTTTCTACCTTCTTTATCGCGAATTAATCCATGGATAATACAATCTTTAAAAGGTCTACAACCATTTAATTCAAGGGATTGAAACGTCATACGATTTACCCAAAAGGGAATAATATCAAAGCCCGTTACTAAAGCATCGGTTGGGAAAAATCTTTTGAAATCAGGAGTTTTATTTGGCCAGCCAAGAGTACTAAATGGCCATAAGGCACTCGAAAACCATGTGTCAAGAACATCTTCATCTTGAATCCAACCATCTTCTTTTGGTGCTTCTGTTCCAACATATACCTCATCACCTTTATACCAAGCTGGAATGCGGTGACCCCACCAAAGTTGTCTTGATATGCACCAATCATATGTTATTTCCATCCAGTGATTCATCGTTTTTTCATACCTTAGAGGAATAAAGTTTACTTTTTTATCTTGTTCTTTTTGCATTTTTAAAACATTATCGGCAAGTGGACGCATTTTTACAAACCATTGTTTCTTTATCATAGGTTCTACCATTGCCCCAGTTCTTTCTGAATGCCCTACTTCATGCACTAATGGTTCAACCGAAAGTAGTAATTCTTCCTTTTTTAAATCTTCAAGAACCATCTGTCGGCATTCTTCACGTGTTAGTCCTTGATACTTTAAAGGAACATTATGATTCATCGTAGCGTCATCATTCATAATACAAATACGTTCTAAATTATGCCTATTTCCTACTTCAAAATCATTAGGATCATGAGCAGGAGTAATTTTTACTACACCTGTTCCTTTTTCCATATCAGCATGCTCATCTGTAATTACAGGAATTTGACGATTAGTAAGTGGTAATATAACCATTTTTCCTACAAATTTTTGATATCTTTCATCATCTTTATTTACTGCTACTGCTGTATCACCGAAAAGGGTTTCAGGACGGGTTGTAGCAACATCTAAGTATTCATCACTGTCTACTAGTTGATATTTTAAATGATAAAAAGCACTTTCAATTTCCTTATATATAACCTCTTCATTCGATAATGCTGTTTGAGCTACTGGATCCCAATTAATTATTTTTTCACCACGATAAATTAGTCCTTTATTGTAGTAATCAACAAATACTTTGGTAACAGCCTTATTCAATCCTTCATCTAAAGTAAATCTTTCACGATCATAATCTACAGATAATCCTAATCCTCCCCATTGTTTTCTAATTGCATCACTATATTCATTAGTCCAATCCCAACATGCTTTAAGAAAGTTTTCTCTTCCATATTCATACTTATCAATTCCTGCTTCTTTTAATTTCTTTACTACTCTGGCTTCAGTAGCAATAGCAGCATGATCCATTCCTGGAAGCCATAAAGTATCATAACCATTCATTCTTTTATAGCGAATGATAATATCTTGAATTGCTGTATCATATGCATGTCCTAAATGAAGCTTACCCGTTACATTAGGTGGTGGTATTACAATACAATATGCCGGTTTTGTTTGGTCATTTGCTTTAAAATATCCCTTATTTTTCCAATTTTCATATTTATCTTTTTCAACTTCAAGATGATTATATTTTTTATCTAACATAGACTTTACCTCTTCTTTCTTTTAGTTTATTAATTAATTCATTAAATAAATCATTATTTTTTTCGTTAACATTAATTATTTTTAATAGTGATTCTAAATAATGTTCATTACTAAAAATATCGAAACTAACATTAAAAGTTAAATCTTTAATAAAACTTAAGTATAATATAACTGAATCACTACTGTTATGAATGTTTTTAATATCAATTTGTAAATCGTTAAAATAGTTTTGCCATACAAGAGCCGTAGGCATTTTGTTAAATGCTAGTTCTTTTCCTTGTGAGCGAATTCCTAATAAATCTATTTTATCAGCGTCACGTAACATATTAGCAAATAAGGCTTCCTTTTTAGTTAAATCGTATCCTAATTCTTTTTTATTATGATAATATATAGCTTTACGAAATAATATGTGATCAGTAATATCCATATAATTAACAAAAAAATCATTATATAGTATTTTATTACTATAAGCAGCATGATCAAATATTAAATTATTAAAACGTTTATTCTTTACTACTTCATAAAATCTTCCTAAATCATGACATAATCCCATTTTAAAAGCTAATATTGTATCATTGGCATCTAATCCTAGTTTATTAGATATAGTATTCATTAACCATGCCACCCGTAGGGAATGATAATATTTTCTAATTATTAATTCATTATTAATATCATAATTCTTCTTTACATAATTAGTAAAATATTCAATATAATTATTCATTATGCCTCCTAATAAAAAAACTCTCATCCAAAGGACGAGAGTTCGTGGTACCACCTTATTTTGTAGTTAAACTACCTTATATCTTAATGCGATTAACATTGTATTAATACACTCCTTCGAAGTAACCTTCAGTAATTTTCCTTGAAACTTTTCACCAAACAGTTTCTCTCTATAAAGTATGTTTACTTACTCCTCTTCATCAACGGATTTACATGAATTACTATAGCATAAATATAGATAAAATGCAATTGTTTTTGTATTACTAATCCTAATTAGTAATAATTTATCATCTAATAGCAAATTAATAGACATTTTTCTACTAATTTGATAAAATTATTGTATAAGAATAGATGTTGAAAGGAATATTTATATAATGAAAATTGAGGAAATATTAGATAATTTAATAATTGTTTCACAAGAAAATATTAATACGCAAGATGAATTAATTAATCACTATGTTCTATTTAAAGGCAATAAGCAAATTGTTGGTGAAATCATAAATATAAAACAAAATAAATTAATTATTAAACCAATTGGAGAGTTAATTAATAATGAATTTGTTTATGGAATAACTAGTAAGCCTTCTATTCATTCGAATATTGAACTAATAAAAGAAAATCTTATCGATTCAATTATTAGTTATCCAGATAGTAAAAATAGCTTATATCTTGGTCATAGTGCTATTTTTAATAATCTTAAAGTCAATATTAATTTAACGAATTTCTTTAATTCTCATTTTTCTATTATTGGTAGTACAGGTTCTGGTAAATCATTTACATTATCCAAAATATTGCAAACCTTATTTAGAGATAGTAATAAAGTACCATATAATGCAAGTATCTTTGTTTTTGATACGTATGGAGAATATTATCCATCATTTTTAAATATTGAACAAACAAATAGTAAATGCCGTTTTAAAAATTATACTACTAATTTCGAAGATAATAGTGAATTACTAAGAATTCCTCCCTTTTTATTAGATGTAGATGATTTAGCTATTCTTTTGAATGCTGAAGATTCACACCAATTACAGGTTTTAGATAAAGCACTAGAACTAGTGAATATTTTTAAAAGAAATGATAGTAATATTGAAGGTATAAAAAATGATATTATTGCACGAGCTATATTAGATATTTTATTAAGTGGAAGACCATCTGTTCAAATAAGAGATCAAATTTTATCTATTCTTTCGTTTTATCAAACGAAAGAATTAAACTTAGAAAGTATTTTATCACAACCAGGATATAATCGTTCTCTTAAAAATTGTTTGATTATTGATACTGATGGAAAACTAAGGGAAATGGAGTTATTAACTAAGTATTTTAATAGTTTTCTAATTGAACAAAAGAATATTAAAATTCCAAGAGGTTCAATATATTATACTTTATCGGATTTAGAAAATGCGATTGATTTTGCACTTATAAGTGAAGGAATTTTAAAAAGTGAAAAAATCTTTGACCGTAATTGCAATTTAAAAGTTCGCATACATAACCTTCTTGACAGTGAATATCGAAACTTTTTCGATTACCCTAATTATATTAGTAAAGAAGGCTATATTGCAAATCTCATAGTAAAAAATGGACATAAAGCTCAATTAATTAATTTTAATATTAATTATGTTGATGATCGATTTGCTAAAACGATAGTAAAAATACTTACAAAATTACTTTTTGATGTAGCTAGGAACGTAAAACCACGTGCTTCAATCCCCTTTCATATCGTCTTAGAAGAAGCACATAGATATGTTCAAAATGACAATGATACAAGTTTACTTGGTTACAATATTTTTGAGCGAATTAGTAAGGAAGGTCGCAAATATGGTGTATTATTAGGGTTAATAACACAAAGACCAATGGAATTATCAGAAACAGCTTTGTCTCAGTGTAATAACTTTTTAATCTTTAAAATGACTCATCCGCATGATGTTGATTATATTAGTAAGATGATTCCTTTTATGAGTGATGAAGTTTGTAGACAAGTACAATCTCTTCCACCAGGTTATTGTTATCTTTTTGGTACGGCATTTAAACTTCCAATTATGATACGTATTGATAAGCCAAATCCAACTCCAATTAGTAACAATGTAAATATTCAAAAAGTATGGTTTAACAATGAGGAGTAAAATCTCCTTTTTTTTCTCTAAAAAAAAGGACTATTAATATAGTCCATCAATTTTTCCATTTGTATGAAATTTCATTTTCATATATGCAGGTTCTTTAGATAAACCTGGCATTGTCATAATAGCTCCCATCAAAACAACAATAAATCCCGCACCATTTGATAGTCGAAGATCAGTAACTGTCATTGTAAAGTCACGTGGATTACCTAGGATTTTTTGATTATCTGTTAAGGAATACTGTGTTTTAGCAACACAAATTGGAAGAGAAGAAAAGCCGTTTTTAACAAATTCGTCAAGTTTTTCTTGAGCTTTTTCTGTAATTATAACATTTTTAGCATGATATATTTCTTTGCATACTTTATTAATTTTATCAGTAATACTTAAAGAGTAATCATAAAGTTGATGATAATCAATATCTCTTTCACACAGTTTAACTAACTTATTAGCTAAGCCAACAGCCCCTTCACCACCTTTAGAAAAACTTTCAGATATATCAAATTCACAACCAAGATTTTCACAGTATTTTTTAACAAACGCAATTTCTTTATCTGTATCAAAACCAAATTTATTTAAGCAAATTAATATATTCTTCGTGTATTTTTGCATATTAAGAATATGGGTATGTAGGTTTTCAATACCAATTTTTACGGCCTCAAGATTTTCTTTATTAATATCTTCTTTTTTAACACCACCATTATATTTCATACTACGAATAGTAGCATTAATAACTATGGCATTAGGCTTTAGCCCAGCCATTGGACACTTAATATCTAAAAACTTTTCAGCTCCCAAATCAGCGCCAAATCCTGCTTCCGTAATAACATAATCAGCAAGTTTAAGACCAAGTTTTGTAGCTATAACACTATTACATCCATGAGCAATATTGGCAAATGGTCCACCATGTATAATCGCTGGATTATTTTCAAGTGTTTGTACAAGATTAGGTTTAATAGCATCTTTAAGAAGAAGAGCTAAGGCATCAACACACTTTAGTTCTTTAGCAAAAACCATTCTTCCACGCTTGGTATAACCAATTAAAATATTACCAAGTTTTTTCTTTAAATCATTGATATCATTTGAAAGACATAGTATTGCCATTATTTCACTAGCAACTGTAATATTATATTTATCACATCTTTCTAAGCCTTTATTATCATATTTCACAACAACATTTCTTAATGCTCGGTCATTTAAATCAACGCATCTTTGAAAAGTGATTCTATTTAAATCTAAGTTTAATTTATTACCTTGATAAATATGATTATCAATAATTGCACAAAGTAAGTTATTACATGTTTCTATAGCATGTAAATCACCTGTAAAGTGAAGATTAATATCCTCCATTGGTACTACTTGTGAGTATCCCCCACCTGTTGCTCCTCCTTTAATACCAAAAACTGGTCCAAGAGATGGTTCACGAAGTACTACAAGACTTTTTTTACCTATTTTATTCATGGCATCATTAATGCCTATACTCATTGTTGTTTTACCTTCTCCAAATGGTGTTGGATTAGTACTAGTAACTAAAACTAATTTACCATTAGGGTTATTTTTAACTTTTTTCATAAGATTTAAATTAATTTTAGCTTTTTCTTTTCCAAAACATTCTAAATAGCGACTAGTAATTCCCAATTTTTTAGCTACTTTAACTATATTTTCTTTCTTAGCTTCTCTACTTATTTCAATATCTGTTTTCATTATCTACTCCTTACCAATTATTTTATCAAAAAAAAGTATATTTTTATATACTTTTATTATTTTTTTACATTATTTTTTTAGCTAATAACGTAAGGATTAGTTACAGTTCCATCACCTCTTACTACAGGCGTTCCTGGCTTAAGTGAAACGGAAGGACGAAGACCTCTGGTAGCGTACACATTGTCGGAGTCAATCCTGCCATTGACCACATAGTGCCCACCGGCATGCTCGAAGTCGAAGTAGGCAGGCGACAAAGACCAATAATGTGTACTACTTCCATTATTTAAATAAAAGGTGCTTGAACTTCCAACTAGTCCTCCTGCTAATACCATCTCATCTTCTGTTAATAATGCCACTGGATATTGTAGTTTTTGATTTCCAGCCCCATTGCTTACTGTGAAACTATCATTTTTATTTGTACATGCTAAACTTGGTTGATTCTTTACTGTACTTGTATTACTTGCGTAATTACTTCGCTGAGTTGCTCCATAATATAAGTATGTGTTTAAATCTCCCCCATTTGCTATCCATCCATTGTTATTTCCATTTCCTACACTTCTATCATTACACCATATTGTATCTTCTAATTTGTTTGTTACAGTATTCATATTACTTGCATACCAACTATCTATTTGTGTTTTTGCATTGGAATCATTTGTATTTGTTTGCATCTTTTCCATTGCTCTTTCAATTCCTTCTCCACCCGTTAAATTTACATAATGATCTCCATAGTAATAATATCTTATTGTTGCACATGTTCCATCAGCAGTTGTTAAATTACATGTATAATGATGTGTATTATTTTTCGTTGTTACTGGATCAACTAATGTATAGTTCGTTCCATCATATGTAAAACCACTTCCATAATATGCGTCAGGAGTTGTTTCTTCTAAATTAGATGTATATACATCTCCATACATGTATCCCACATTTGCTGGAGAGTATGTGGGCATATTGAATCTAAACAAATTTGTTTCTGATATATTTATATAAGTATCTAATCGCTTGTTATCACAACCAAGACTTTCTTCTTCCTTTAAAAATTTTATGCTAACATTTGACGGCTTACTACTTGTACAACCTTCACCATAGAATTTTAGCGATACTATATCTGTACTTGCTGACACATTTATTGAACCATAACCGTTTATTGGATTGCCATTAATTCCATAGAATTCGTCAATTAAATCATTATTTACATTAACTTCTAATGTCACATCTGAAAACTGATGTAACGGTGTTGTTCCTGATATTTCAAAATTATAATTTCCAACTGGTAAATTAAAACTCATTTCAATTGAATAACGAAATTCCACAGATTCTGTCATCGTTGCATTCCAACTATTATTTGTCGTATCAAAAGTATAATTTCCTGTATTTGTTACTAATTCACCATATTCGCTTCGTTCTAGCACTCTTTTGTTATGGGATAATTCCCCATTATAAACTAATTTAACTCCACCGGTATCTGTTGTTCTTACGGCTTTCCAACATTTATTATTGAATAAAACATTGTTATCTGATACGTCACCACGGTAATACAATATTGGATAAGCGGTGTTTTCTGTTCCTGCTCGCATGTAAACGCCCTGTCCATTTGTACTACTTGAAATAGCACCAAAATCAATACCTGTTGAAGCACTTACATGTTCACTTGAAATATTATCCATTACTGCATCTTTTCGCATTATTTCTTCAAGAGATCCATTTACCCATATTCCTTCATTGGCTTCTACTTTTACTTTAAATGATAAATGTAGATTACTCCACTCTGTAGTAGTAAAAATAGTTTTACCTTCGGCCCAAGCATTGGTTGTTCCCATATTATCAGATTCTGTTCCGTCATATGTATCACTTATTCCGATTAAACTATCATCTAAATAAGCTTTAATAGTTAGTGTACCAT
>OCVV011327179.1_pt1 | contig 10205 bp, 11 predicted proteins | sample 1539721 | NCBI WGS metagenome assembly OCVV01 (sample SAMN02144230, study PRJEB22623) | gut metagenome | biome: sheep rumen | host: Ovis aries | place: New Zealand
TATATTATGTAGCTGTTACTAGAGCTCAACACGAACTTATAGTTTATGAATAAAATACTTGTTTAAAAACAAGTATTTTTATATAATATTGGTACAAAGGAGAGATAAAAGATGTTATTAGGAATCGCACAAATCGCTGTTGATATTTTATATTTAATTGGTGGATTAGTAGTAGGTGTTATAATTGGATATTTTGTTTCAAGAACAGTTATGATGAAATACTTAAAAAAGAATCCTCCAATCAATGAAAAAATGATAGAGGCTATGATGAGCCAAATGGGTAGAAAGCCAAGTAAAGCACAAGTTAATCAAGTAATGGCTCAAATGAATAGATATAAGTAATATGAATATAGATTTAAGAAAATTTAATTATGATAATACAATTAATATAGATACTGATGTAAATTTTAATGAAGAGTATTTTAAGGGTACTGAAATAAGAGATATTAAAAATACTCATGTTGAAGGAACATTAAGTATTAATTCATTAGAAGAATTAGTAGCTAATTTAGTTGTAACAGGTACATTTATATTACCTAATTCAGTTACATTAGAAGATATTTCTTATGATTTTGAAACAGAAATCGATGAAAATTATGGAAATATAGACAATTTTTTCAATAAAAAGCAAAATTCACTTGATATTTTAAGCTTAATATGGGAAAATATTGTTTCGGAAGTTCCTATTAGAGTTACTGATGGTTCTGAACCAAAAGAACTTAATGGGGATGGTTGGCAATACACAAGTAATGACTAAGATTATTACTTTAAGAGAGGAGTGAAATTATGGCAGTTCCATTTAGAAGAACTAGTAAAACTAAAAAGAGAATGCGTCGTACTCATTTAAAGAAAGAATTACCAGGATTAACTACATGTCCAAACTGTGGTGCAGCAATTAAGCCACATAGAGCTTGTCCTGAATGTGGAAACTATAAAGGAAAAGAAGTAGTAAAAACTGATAAAACTGAGGAATAATTTCGTTCCTGATTTAAATAAAATAAGACGTCTTAAAATAACATATTTAAATATGTTATTTTTTTTGTTTTTATAGTATAATTTATATATGAAAGGTAAGATCTTCATGAATAAGAATAAGCAAGTCTTAAAGTACTGTCCTAATTTTTATAAAATCATAAACTTTGAATACTATGAAGATGATGATTTATCTGAAAGATTAATAGATGTCTATAAAGATTATGTATTTAAAGTGGATATAAATGATAAAAATGAATTAACTAAATTAGAGCAAGTAGATAAGATATTAGATAAATATATTTCAGATTATTTCTTTAGAAAAGAATTAAGATCTGAAATGAAAAAGATTAAAGTAAGAAAAGATGAAGATATATTAACCGCTATAGTTAATTGGATAATAAAAGTATTTGATAATTATGAAGTAGGTTATACAAGAAATATATATTTTAGTAGGTGGTTCTAATGGATGAAGAATTTGTATATGAAGAACATGGTAATAAAATTAAATATATAAGATTAACTATTATAATTGTTTTATTAATTGGACTAGGATTATTCTTATATAAGAGATATATGTTTGATGCTAAGGAAAAAGTAGTATATGAAGTAGGAGATACATATAAAGAAGATGTATCTGCATATGTAAATAATACTATCCTTAATAAAGATAAATATAAGTTAATTGTAGATGATCATTTTAAAGTAGAAGATGGTAAAGTTACTAAAGCTGGTAATTATACATTTACTGTTAGGTACAATGGTAAAGATACAAAAGTAGCAGTAGAAGTAAAAGATACTAAAGCACCTGAAGTAACTCTTCAAGAATTAACAGTTGGATTAGATGAAGATTTTGAAGTAGATTTATTTATTGCTACTTGTAATGAATATTCAAAACCATGTGTAGCATCATATAAGAATCCATCAGATGAAGATTTATATAAAAAAGAAGGTACACATAAGGTATCAATCATTGTTAAAGACTTATATGATAATCAAGTAGTAAAAGATACTAAATTAATTGTAAAAAAAGGATACTCATTATCAGATGAAATGAAAAAGGATTTAACACCTGTTAGATTATCTCGTGATTATGGTGATTGGGATAAGAAAACATATGTTGTTTCATATGTTAAAGCATTAGATCCTGAAGAAGTTACTACAAATGATAGATATAGATATTTATATGAAATGGCTGAAGATGATTTATCAAATTATTTACCAGCAGGATATGAAGGATCTATTGTAGATGATGGTGAAATAATATATGTATATAATAAATATAATTACATTGTTGGATTCCTTTATAGAGCAACTCTATCAGATGGTAGAATAGTATATTTAACAAATGGAGAATAATCTCCATTTTTTTATTGACTTAATTATATAAAAAGTGTTATTATTTATACATGCGAAATGGCGATGTAGCTCAGTTGGCTAGAGCACACGGTTCATACCCGTGGTGTCGAGAGTTCGAATCTCCCCGTCGCTACCATTGAATATAAAACTCAAGTAATACTTGAGTTTTTTTATTTATTCTATTGCATTTATATATAATGCTAATTTATAATGAATTAGAAGAGAGTGGTTCATATGTTTGTTAGTGAAATATTAAAAAATAAAGATACTTATAATGGAAAGATAGAAGCAACAGTATTCTTTGTTAATCTATTTCTAATTATGGTTCATATAGTTTTAATGGTATGTTATGTATTATTAAAACATGAGTTTATGATATATGTTAATATATTATCTATTTTATTTTATTTATCATGTTATAAATTTTGTGTATTACATAAAAATACATATATATCATTTGCTTTTATTGAAATATGGATTCATATGTTATTAGCTATGTGTGCATTTGGATGGCATGCATCATTCCAAAACTGGATATTTGGATTAGTTGCAGCAGCATTCTTACCAGCATTTAACACAGATACTCAAAAAAATAATTATAAAAAGACATTTATTTTTACAGGTTTAATGATTTTTACTTATTTCTTATTTGCAGTATTAATATGTACAATACCATTTAAGATATCTATTGAAGTACCTGATATAATGTTAAGATTTATATTTACTTTTAATAATATGGTAGCATTCTTTACTATAATTATGTTTGCAATTACATATACATATAATAAAGAAAGAAAAGAATTAGAATTAACTAGAAAAGCTGATTTTGATGAATTAACTAAAATATATAATAGACATGCCTTAGAAGAAATAGGCTCTAATATAATAAATAAATGTAAGGAATTAAATAAACCATTCAATGTAGCAATATTGGATATAGACTTCTTTAAGAAAGTAAATGATACATATGGTCATGCATCAGGAGATATAGTATTACAAGATTTAGCGGCAATACTAAGAACATATTCTAATAATAGTATTATTGTTGGTAGATGGGGCGGAGAAGAATTCGTTATAATTGGTTCATATGATATTAGATATAATGATTTTGTAGATTTATTAAAAAGATTAAAAACAAAAGTAGGTAAAAATAAATTTGTTCTAGAAAATAAAAAGAAAATTAATATTACTATTTCCATAGGAAGTGCTCAAATATTTGATTTTAAGACATTACAAGAAGCAGTAAGTATTGCTGATAATAATCTATATAAAGCAAAACATTCTGGTAGAAATAAAGTAATAGGATAAAAAAAGATAGATTTAATAATCTATCTTTTTTAATCTATAAATATTGTATCTTTATAAAGAATAACATTAGGAACCATATCAGATACAGCTTCTAATATTCTTGGATCATCATCTATTAATATTATAGTATCTTTACTATCTTTATATTGTTTTAAATATTTAGCTTTTAATTCAGGAGATTTAACCATATTATTAGCTTCTCTAGAAATTATTATTCTATGATCTTTATCTATAAAAGGAACATATTTATCTAACCATTCATGTTTTTCTTCAAATCCAGGATTAAATCTAGTAATAGATAATATAAATAATTCTACATTATCTAATTTAGATACTTCTTCTAATAATTTAATATTACTAAAAAGAGGTCTTTTTTTATTATATTCTTTTGGATTATTTACTTCATAATCAGCTATACAACCATCCATATCAACAAATAGTTTAATATTAGTATCTTTATACTTATTTATTTCTTCTTTAAAAAACATATTTTTCACCTTATATACATTATACATTATTTTTCTTGTATATTTAAATATTATTGTTTTATAATAAGTTTATGAAGAATGATTATGATAAATTTAAGCAACTAAGTTATGAAGATCTTCTATCTGATTTATCAGTAGATATTGATAAATTATACAAAGAGTATAGTTTTCTTAATATGCCAAAAAATGAATTTGATAAACTAGCAAAAAGTCAAATATCAGATTCTTTTAGTAAATATAGTAAAAATTCTAAATATGATTATAAATCATATTTTATTGCATCAATTAGAATGGGAATATCTAAATATTTAATTGATATTCAAGAATCAGATAAATTTAAAGAAATAATTAATAACTTTATTAATAAGAATTTAAAAAATAAAACAGATATAGATGACATAGTTAAAGAAATAAAGAAAATATCAAGATTTATAGGACTTAACAAAGTTTTAGTTGGTCTGGATGTATTAAAATATATAATTGAAAATAATAAAACAATACAAGATTATATGAAAATTATATTTGATGAATATAAACCAGTGATTGAAGCAGGTGAATACACAGATATATTTGATGATATAACTTTAACTTCATTAATTGAAACATATGCTGAATTAAATCATATTGATATTAAAATAGATTTAGATTTATCTGAATTTAAAATTGATAAAGAAAATGAAGAAAAATTTGTAGATTTAGATCCAGTAAAACAATATTTAAAAGAAATAGGTAGAATACCACTTTTATCATTAGATGAAGAAGTAAGATTAGGATATAGAATTTTAAATGGTGATGAAGATGCTAAGAAAAAATTAGCAGAAGCTAATTTACGTTTAGTTGTTTCTATAGCTAAAAAATATACAGGAAGAGGTATGCAATTTCTAGATATAATCCAAGAAGGTAACATTGGATTAATGAAAGGAATAGATAAATTTGATGTAAGAAAAGGTTATAAATTTTCTACATATGCTACATGGTGGATTAGACAAGCAATAACAAGAGGAATTGCTGATAAAGCAAGAACTATAAGATTGCCAGTTCATATGGTTGAAAAGATGAATTCGTTTACATCCGTTTATAATAAAATTAAAACTGATTTATCTCACGAACCAACAGCGTATGAAATAGCTGAAGAAACAGGTGTCTCAGTTGAATCAGTTGAATATATGTTAAAGTTACAAGCTGATGCAACTTCATTAAATCAACCTATAGGTGAAGATGATCATGGAGTAGCCACTGAATTAGGTGATTTTGTCTATGATGAAAAAGATTTAATAGAAGATGAAGCTATTTCATCTAAACTAATAGAAGATGTAAGAGAAGGCTTAAAATCAAGTAATTTAACAGAAAAAGAAAAAAATGTATTAATTCTTAGATTTGGATTAGATACAGGTTCAAAAAGAACACTTGAGGAAGTAGGTAAAATTTTCAATGTTACTCGTGAACGTATAAGACAAATAGAATCAAAAGCATTAAATAAACTAAGAAATAATAGAAAATTCAAACAAATGACATTAGATTATATTTCTACTGAGGATGAAATAAAAATAGATGATGATACTATAAAAGATAAAATAAAGAAACAAAAAAGAAATCTATCTGATTTAAGTTTATTAGATTCTTATAAATCATCATATACTAAGAAGAAAAAGATAAAAGAAAAACAAATAAATGAAAGAAGACCAGATGAATACGAAGGAGATTTATATCAAGATTGTGTTCCAAAAGTAATATCATCTAGAAAAAATAAAACAATAAAAAGAGAAAATATACCAGTTTTAAAGAAAGGAGAAAATAATATGACAAATAATGAAAAAACAGAACCAATTAAAGTAGTAAGTTCAAGAAAAGAAAGAGTACCATTTGTAGATATATATACATATGTAGATGCTCCTAGAGAAGTAGTAGATCAAGTATTAGCTGAAATGAATCCAGTTGAAGTTGATTTAATGGCTAAAAAACTAGGTGGAGATTTTAATAATCCAATTGTTACTAAATTAACACATGAAGAAAATCTTAAATTATATACTAATATTTTAAGAAAATTTAAAGCAAAAGTTGAAAAGGTATTAAATCCAAAAGAACCAGCTAAAAGAAGAGGTAGAAAACCTAAAGAAAAACAAGAAACTATAAAAGAAAGAAACTTAGTTGTAGAAGAACCAATTTTAGTATCTGATAAAAAATCAACAGAAACATCTTCAACAAAATTTGAAATTGACTATGAAAATGAATATCTATTAGAAATGATTTTAAATTTAAGTTATTCTGAATTAATAGGTCAATTAGAATTAAGAGATAAAATCATATTAGATTTACTAGTTGGTAAATATGATGATCATAAACATTCATTTAAAGAAGTTGCAGAAGCATTTAATACAACTCCAGTTGCAATAAGAGATGAATATATAAAGATATTAAATATATATCAAAAATATATTCAAGAAAAATATAAAAATAATAAAAAATTATCATTAAATAAAGACTAGCTGATAGACAAGAAAAAATGATATAAAAAAAGATAAGCAAATAGCTTATCTTTTTATTTTCTAATTAAATGTACAGGTAAACCATCTTTAAAGATTGGAGTAAGTTCTCCTTGAATTAATGGTTTACAATAATTTATAAATTCTTGTGTTAAACTTCTATTTTTTTCATCTATCCATTCAGCAGGTATTTTCTTTTCTACATTGGCAATATGATGAATATCATAAGTATCAGCAGAAGATGAATATCCATTTGTATCATCTCTAGTAATAATAACCATCATACCAGTTTTACCATTATTAGCTTCTTCTACAGCCTTCATACCAACCATTTCAGCTTCATTAACATCTGTAAGAGATGCAATATGAGTTGCAGCTCTTTGTAATGTTGAATATTCAATAGCTCTTGTTTTTAATCCTGTTCTTGTAGCAACAATATTAGCTAATGTTTGACCACATCCACTTAATTGTTTATGTCCAAATGCATCTACCGCAATATGTTCATTTGAAAGTTCACATACAAATTTACCATCAGCAGTTTTAACACCTTCAGAAACAGCAATAACAATTGAATGTTTAGTTTTTGATAAATCTTCTATAAATGAAACAAATTCATCTAAATCAAACTTAGATTCAGGTAAGTAAATAGCATCAACACCTTCACATGTTTCATCTTTTGCTAAAGCAGCTGCAGCAGCTAACCATCCAGCATGTCTACCCATAATTTCTACGATACATACAGTTGGTTTTTTAACACCAAATGAAGCATTATCTCTAATAACTTCTTTTAATGAAGTAGCAATATATTTTGCAGATGATCCATATCCAGGACAATGATCTGTAATAGGTAAATCATTATCTATTGTTTTAGGTACTCCCATAAATACTTGTCTCTTATTATTTTCTTTAGCATAATCAGATAACATTTTAATTGTGTCCATCGAATCATTTCCACCTATATAGAAAAATGCATCAATTTCATACTTATCTAATAGTTCAAAAATTCTCTCATATACTTCTTTAGCATCTTCAAATTTAGGAAGCTTATATCTACAAGAACCTAAAAATGCAGAAGGAGTTCTTTTTAATAATTCATAATTATCATCATTATTTAGATAATCATCTAAATCAATAATATTTTCATCTAAGAATCCTTCAATTCCGTATACCATTCCATATACATGTTCTACACCTAATTCTTTTGCCTTTTTATATGCACCAGCAACTGAAGAATTAATAACAGCAGTAGGTCCTCCAGATTGTCCTACAATAACGTTTTTCATATCATACCTCTTTCCTATAAAAAAATTATAACATCTAAATTAGACAAAAAGAACAGTAAATGTTATAATACAAAACATATTTTAAAAGAGGGGGATAAATAATGTTAGATCATGATGCAATTTTTGAAATTTATGAAATAATGAAATCAGAAAAAAGTGATTATGATAAATTCTTAGAATTACAATCAAAATATGGAATCGATAATATCGAACTATTATGTAAAAATTATGATGATGAGGCTATTTTCTCATATTGTTCTAGTAGATTAGAATCAATCAAAAACAGTGTATATGCTTTCCAAGAATATGTTTCTTATGTAAGACAATACAGAGCTTCTTTAAGAGGACAAATATTTAAAGAACAAAGAGCAAAAGAAAATAAAAAGACTCTTTAATAGAGTCCTTTTTTTATGCTATAATAAGACTAGGTGAGAATATATGTACAAAAATGGAAAAATACTAATAGGAAAAAATGAAGAAACTGAAGTAAATATTTTATTAAACATGGCTAATAGACATGGTTTAATAACAGGAGCAACAGGAACTGGTAAAACTATTACTCTTAAAGTATTAGCTGAAAGTTTTTCATCAGCTGGTGTACCAGTTTTCATGATTGATGTTAAAGGTGATTTAGCTGGCACATCAATGATGGGTGAAATGAATGAAAACATTCAATCAAGAGTTGAAAAGATGGAAATTGAAGATTTCTCAATGAAGAAATTCCCAGTTACATTCTTAGATGTATATGGTAAAAATGGACATCCAGTTAGAACTACAGTTCAATCTGTTGGACATAGATTAATGTCTAAGATGTTAGGATTAACTGATGTACAAGATTCTGTATTATCAATGATTTATAAAATAGCAGAAGATGAAGAAAAAGAAATGGATACATTAGAAGATCTTCAATCTATGTTAGTATTTGTAAATAATAATAGAGCTGAATATAGTTCTAAATATGGTAATTTACCATCTCAATCAATTACAACAATTCAAAGAAATGTTTTAGAATTAATGGAAGATGTGAAAGGATGTTTCTTTGGTAGACCTGAATTTGATATTAAACATTTAAGAGGTTTCGATGTAGATACAGGATATGGAAAAATTAATATATTAGATGCTCAAGAATTATTTAGACATCCGGATTCATATTCAGTAATGATTATTTGGTTATTAAATAAATTATATGAAACAATGCCTGAAGTAGGAGATGTAGAAAAACCTAAATTAGTATTCTTCATTGATGAAGCACATTTATTATTTGATGATATGCCAAAAGCAATAGTAGATCATATAATTAAAATTGTTAAATTAATTAGATCTAAAGGAATTGGTTTATACTTTGTATCTCAATTACCTGGAGATATTCCAGAAGAAATATTAGCTCAATTAGGTAATAGAGTTCAACATGCATTACATGCATATACACCAGCAGAACAAAGAAGCTTAAAATTAGCAGCTGATTCATTTAGAGTTAATCCTAAATTTGATACAGCAAAAGAAATTCAAAATTTAGGTACAGGTGAAGCTTTAATATCAGTATTAGATGAAAAAGGAAATCCTACAATATCTGAAAGTGTTAAAGTATTACCACCTCAATCTCGCATGGGAACTATAACTGAAGAAGAAAGAAGAAATATCATTCTTAATTCAGATATATATGGTACATATGAAAATATGGAAGAAAGAGATTCTGCTAAAGAAAAAAATGATGTTATCTTAGAAGCACAAGCACAAGCTAAACAAGATGCTGAAGATGCTAAAGCAGCTGAAAAACAAGCTAAGATAGATGAAAAACTTGCTAAAGAAGAAGAAAGAAAATTAAAAGCAGAACAAAGAGAAAAAGAAAGACTTGAAAAAGAAGAAGAAAAAGCTAAAAAGAGTTCAATCGGTTATAGACTAGGAAAGAAAGTAGTAACTAAAACAGAAAATAAAATTATAGATAAAACTCTTAATAAATTATTAAAAGGATTCTTTAAATAGAAAGTTTACACATGTAAACTTTCTTTTTATTTTTATCTGTATTATCTAATGATATAATTTTCTTAAGGTGATAATATGAACGAAGAAAGAATACAACCAAATATCAATGAATGGTCTTATCAAAGATATGCAGCATTTTATAATAGTATTCAAAACAAAGATGAAGACTTTAAAAAGAAAATAACTGAAATAGTAAGATTAATATTAGATGATCATGAAACTAGTTTAAAAGCTATTGCTGATATGACTGGATGTACATATGAAGAAGTTATTCTTAAGATATGTTATTTAAAGAATAAAAGAGTAATAGGAGATTACTATGTAGATTC
>OCVV010752338.1_pt1 | contig 10201 bp, 4 predicted proteins | sample 1539721 | NCBI WGS metagenome assembly OCVV01 (sample SAMN02144230, study PRJEB22623) | gut metagenome | biome: sheep rumen | host: Ovis aries | place: New Zealand
ATTATCTATATGTAGTATCTGATAAATGTAGAACTGGTCAATTAGTTTTAAAACGAACTGATACATATGATAATGATAATGCTACAAATAAATTTAGAACTAATTATCCTTATTTTGAACTAGGATATTTTAATATGAATAAATTAGTTAATATTAATGGTAAAGAAAGTAGAATGTTTGGTAATTATTTTGTGTTTACATTTGTAGTTAATACAACTAACGAAAATAAAATTAATTTTGAAAGTTTTGAATGTTCTTTAACTAAAATAAGAAGATGAGAAAAGTTAAAAGAAATCAAAGAAATAAAGCCTTTCTTGGTAGTTTAATTGGTGCTGGCGTATCTTTAATAGGTAATACTATTGGAAGTATTATTGGTGCTAATGCGCAAAAGAAACAACAGAGAGAACAAGAAAGACAACAAATAGAACAAAACAATTTAACAACTGCTGCTAATTTAGCAAATGCAATTAATGGTAGTCAAGATGTTGTAGATTCTTATTATGATAGAGTTACATTAATGCCTCTTGGAGGTAAGAGAAAACTTGGAGCATGGGGAATTCAAGATACAAATGATGTAATAAGTGGAGTAAGTAGTGGTATAGGTTCTGTAGTTAAATCTGCTATAGGTGCAAGTACAATGGGTAATGTTCAGACAGTTAGACAAGCTCCTGCACAATTTGAACCTAAAGTTTTAGTTAGACCTACATATTATAATAGAATACAACCTATGCAAAATGTTTATAAATGTGGTGGTAAATATAAAAGAAAATCAAAATGAAATGTAAAAGAAAGAAAGCTACATTTGGTGTTTTAGCACCAAATATTCAACGAGGTGGTATGGCTATTCCATTAGGTAATAATTTATATTGGATGAAAGGTAGAAAACATAAAACTGGCGGAATAGATATTGGTAAAGATTTAGAAGTAGAGAATAATGAAGTTATGCAAATGCTTCCTAATGAAACTAGAGTATTTAGTAGTGTGAAAATGTTAGATGGTAATAGTCCTGCTGAATTGGTAGCTAGTGGAATGAATCCAAATATGGTTTTTAATGCACAAGAAGAATATAAGAGAATTAATAGAATTAGAGATGATGGAAGTAAATATAAAAGAGGTGGCAGAAAAAGAGCTGATGATGGTACTAGTGTAGAAACAAATAATATTGCTAGAATATTATATAATAATAGATATAGAAATAATAAATCTACATTATTAAAGATGAATAATGAAGAAAAAGTATTATCTTTAGCAAATTATGTTAGACCTAAAAATAATTATGAATATGCTATAGATGGAGAAGATAGTGCGTTATTTCCTTTTAGAAAATTAGCTAATACAGTTGGATTACCGTCAGGTCTAAGTAATTGTACATTAACAGTTAGTCAATTATATAATCCAGCTAGACCTATAAGTCATGCTAGAACTATTACTAAAAATCCTAGAGCAAACGGATTTTATAAAGTTACTCCAGACTATGCAGTTCCAGGAAGTATGGTTATAGCATCAAATAATTTAAATGATGACGATGAAAATAATGTATATCATACTATGGTACTAACTGGATTTGCTGATAAGGATTATACATACGATTTTAACGGTACACCTTATAAAATTAAAAAAGGTACACCATTAGTTAGTTATAGTAGAGGTGGAAATAATGTTGGTGATTGGAGAAGCAATATTCCTTTAAATGTTTATATGGATAATAGTGATGGAAAAAAATTTGTTAGATACTATAGACCTTTAGATGAAAATGGTAATCCTAATGTACTATTAGACCAAGTAACTATTCAACCTAAAAAATATGGAGGTAGAAAAAAGAAAGAAGATGGTGGTGATACAAATGTAGAAAATGATTTTGTTTTGAATTATTTATCTCAATTACAGAATAATCCAATATATAGAATGAATCAAATTATGACAGGTAATAATATGGATTTAGAACGTCAAATTGAGAATGTTAGAAATACTGAAGAAATAAATAGACCAACATATAATTCTAAAGATAATAGATATTACGGAAGTGATGACCCAATTAGACCAACAGAATTAAATAAAAATATATATCCAAAGGATTTGAGTGGTCTTAGTGGTGTACAAGGCATTACTTCATCTAAAATTGGAGAAGACAGAACTCTTACTGGACAAAATTATATTCAATATAGAAGTCCTTTATATTATAATGATCCTCAATATAACATAAATGAATATGGTATTGATAATGAAGTTGTAGAAGCAAAACAACTTATAGACCATGAAAGAACTCATGCTGCTGCAAATTCACCTATAGAAGTAAATACTACTCCTCAGGAAGATATGATAAATTTCATATTAGGAGATGAATATTATAATACAAATCCAACTTATACAAAAAGACCAAAAGAAATTCTTGCTGCTATAATGGCTCTTAGAGGTGCAAATAATATGACACCTCAAAACAGATTTATAAGTATTGATGGACTATATGATGATATACAATCAAATAATGTAAAAGGCAAACATTATATTATCCCTGAAGGTAGTAGGCAATTTTTAAAACAATTTACAAAAGAACAATTACATCGTTTATTTAATGAGGTTGCTCATAATATAAATACAAATAATATGAATTTACAAAATGTTGTTGATGATTCTCTTGCTAGGTATGGCAAGAGAATGATAAGTCCTAATAAATTAGGCACTATTGTTAGAGTAGATGGGAATGGAAGAGATAGACTAGCATACATTCCCTCTACGGGCAGTTCTAAACAAGATATGAAATGCGGTGGTAGAGTTAAAGCTCCTTTTGGTGGTTCATTAAATAGATTAATTTCTATGCTTAGCGGAATTGATAAAGATGCTTTATCCGACGCTTGGGATAAAGTTGAAGAAATAGAAGATGAAAAATATAAGAATACAAAATCAAATATGATACAATTAGATGATGGAACTTTTATTACTGAAACTTTACCAGAAGTAGATATAAGTCCAAGAAGAGATTTATTTAAATTTCCGACATTAAATATTACTTCAGCTCCTAATACAGAACTAAGAAGACCTGCTCTTGAGATAGGAAATCCTATAATTCCTGATGATATAAGAGATAAAATAAAAGGTCTAGGAGATTATAAAGATTATCATTGGGTTAAAGGTGCTACAGATTTATTAACTACTGGATTAAGTACATTTAATAATTTATATTATCTTAATAGAATGAAAGAACCTCCTAGACCAGCAGTTAATCCAGGAGTTAAACTCAAAACAAAATGGAACAATAACGCTACATTATCTGCAATAAGAGAATCATTAGGTAATACTATAACAGATTTAACAAGAAATACTGCTAGCTCACAAAATCTTAGAAACAGTATTAATCAAGCTAGAATAAACGCTCTAGAATTAATCAATAAATCAAATGAAGATAGAGAAAAAAATGAAACTGAATTAATAAATGCAGATTTAAAACAAAGAGCTACAACTATAAAAGATAATGTAGATAATTATAATACTTGGAGAAATTCACTTGCTGCTTTTAGAAATAATATATTTGATAAGAGAAGTGAAACATGGAATAATATGATGTCAAATGTTAATAAGGTAGTAAATGAAGCTATTGAAAATAGAGAACAAAGAGATGTAGAAAGAAGACAATTTGATTTCCTATCCTATGGTTATCCAATAGTTAGAAATAATCCAGCTATTGCTAATTATTTGTATGATATTTTATTTGGTAAAAATAACATAAATGTAAAATCTAGATAATATGAATTTTGTAGAATTAGTAAAACATAATCATGTAAGTCCGTATAGTGCGGAACTTACTACTAAAGTATTTGATACTTTACAAAGTAGACATGATTCTATTTCTAAAGCTAGAAATGATTTATATGCAGCAGTTATGAAAATGCCAATGCACCCAGATGAAAAATTATTTAAACTTGCATTACTTCAAGAGATACAAAGTGGTATAAATGATAATATTACAGACCCTAAAAATCTCAATGATGATTTTGATAATATAATGAGAATGACTTCTGAGATTATGAATGACCCAGTTGTTACAGATAGAGTTTCATGGTATGATGGTTGGCTTAAACAACAACAGAAAATTAGAGATAATAAAAATCTTCCTGAAAGTTGGAAATTATGGTATTCAGCAAAAGAACAATATCGGTCTCCGGTGGGTGATGGAACTCCATATACTCCTTTGGTTCCAATTATAGAACCTGCTGATAAATATGAAGTATTTAAAAAAGCTGTTGGTATAACATCTCCAACTAAATATGGATATGCCGGTAATAAAATAGTTAAAAATGCTGAAGGTAAAATGGGATATATAAATAATAGTGGTAGATTTGAAACACTTAAAGCTGAAGATTTATGGGATAGTGTAAAAACAATTATAGATAGCGATAGTAAGACCACAGAGCAATTATTAAGAGAATATCAAATAGAAAGAGATTATGGAAATATTAAAATAGGTAATAGAGATATGAGTTTTCCTGAATGGGAATTTGCACAATTTGCTGGAATGTGTGAAGCAAAAGCTCATAGAGATAGCTATACTAGTACAAAATTAAGTGGATTTGGTGTAGGAAAAAGTGGTGGAGATGGAGATGAAGATGACGATGATACTTCTGGAAATCAAGAAGGATTCCATTTAGGGGAAGGAGAAAAAAGAGAAGGATATCCAAATAATTAAAATTTTAATATTATGCCACAAGCACATATAGGACCAAATGTACAAAATTATACTCAAGGGTATAATGAAAAAACTTTTTGGAATCTTGAAGATTACACTAAAGCTCAATTTGCCGATATGGGAGTGAAACCAGATGATAATGGATTTTACCCTATAAATGAATTGCAATTATTACAATATGCCGATGATGTAAAGGAACATAATGATAATTTAAGTCATTACATAGAAACAGCAACTAGAGTAGATGAAGTATTATTTAATGATCATAATTCTCAAGCAATAAAAGCTATGGTAGGACTATTTAATGGGGATTTTAATAGTATAAAAATAGATGAAAATGATGGTCAACCAGGTCAAGTAAATGAGGTTGCTAAAAGAATACACGATTGGAGCAGTAATCTTTGGACTAATAGTTTATCCGATAAATATGGATATTTTCAAATTAATTTTAGAGATGATGAAATCTATGACAGATTGATAAATTTATATGGCTCTAGACTAAATAAACTTGGTGTTATTAGAATTCCAAAAAATGAATTATCTGCTCCAAGTGTATATCATGCTGGATTAATGGTAACTAATCAAGATCAAATACCTCTTCTTATGATGTATCTGAATATGGCTACCAGTTATAAAGATGTTAATGGAGCAACATCTGATTGGAATTTTTGGAATAATACTAGAGAATTATTTGGTTCGTATCAAAGATGGGATATAGAAGGGTTAAATGGTGAAAATAGTAGTAGAAAGAAAAATGAATTATATAATCAAAGAAGTTCTAGAGAAAATGATGTTTCTGGATATGATTTTGATGAAATAAATGAGTTTGGCAGAGAAATGACAGATTATTACAAAATATTTATGAACTATGGAGATATAAAAGAAAAAGAACATTATGTTCCATTAGAATATTATATTGATATGAAGCCTATAAGAAGAGGTGATAGACCAGTTCATACTGTTATGGAATTATTAAGACCGGATGAAAAAGAAAGTCAATTAAAAAGTATATTAAAAGATGATGTTAATAATAAATTAAATGTAGATTTTAAAAATATGCCTCAAGGCTCTATATTATTTGAAGGAGAAGATGGAGTATGGAGTCAATATGTAATTAATGAAAAAACTAAAGAAAAAGAACTTCCTGACGATGAATTACTTGATTTACTTTCTGAGAGAGTAACTGCTATTATGAAATCTAGTGACCCTTGGTTTCAATTACAAATGTATATTGATCGAGATAGAACTAAGGGCAATGTGTTTTGTACAGCTGTAACTTTAAAAGATGAAGCTACTATAACGCAAAGTAATACAAATCAAGCAAATTCTACTAAAAGTTCTGCTAGATTAAAATTAGCAAAATTAAATAGAATAATTGTTCCTAATTTATTTAGAGAAAATGAAAATGAAGAATTACAAGCTAAATATAATACTGATTCAGATAAAGCAATAGCTAGAGGAGAAAATATAAGGGCTAGTCATGGAAAGTATAATATAGCATATCGTAATGAAACTCCAATGTATATACAAAATTTGATGACTAATGATGGAACACAACATTTATTTTTATTAGTAGGAAATAATGCTTACGACTTAGATAAAATTGGTAGACAAACTGGTTCTGAATTAGCTGGTAGTTTAGTACAGTTAGTTAATTCTTATAAAAAGTGGGAACAAGTTGCTGCTGTATATAATCATATGACTGGAAATCAAGATAAATTTAGCGAATATTTAGAAAAAGTTGAAAATGATGATGCTAGGATTAATCAAATAATAAATAGTTTAAAATAAATGGATAAAGATATATTAAATGCACTAAATTCTGCAAGAAAAACTATTGCAGAAGATAATTATGTTTCTGATTCTATAAAAAGAGTCGAGAAAACTTTAGATCCTACAGCTATAAAAGATATAAATACTATGTATGGAAGTACTAACACTAAACACTTAGATTTTGGGTCTGGAGAAAATGATAGAATTGCCGCTAGACAAGAAGCAAAAGCTAAAGCACAAGGTAAATGGGCACAATTAAGAAACTCTGTATTTCAAGGTTTATATAATGAAGCATTAGTTGGTACTGTTGCTAGCATTTGGGATTTAGCTGTTGCAGATTATGAAGCAATGATGGCAGTTAATCCATTATTTGCTGCATTTAGTGAAAATAATGTTTATAGAAGTGATGATTGGAAAAAAGTTGCTCAAAGTAGATTAAAAGTTGTATTAGATAATGCTGTTGCTAATAAATTAAATGAACACCAAAATTATATTAGAGAAGATTTTGCACCAATATATAGAAATGAGCAAACTCCTTTAGCTTTTGGTGAATGGGCTTGGTATATGGAAAATCTTCCAAATGCTGTTAGTACTTTAACTTTATTATTACCTGCAGCTGGTGAAGCTAAACTAGCAGGATATTTAGGAAAAGGTGCTAGAATGGCTATGAATGTTATAAAGGGAGTTAAAGCTACTTCAGGACTTCGTAAAGGTTTTGGTATTTCTAGAGCAACAGCAGGTGCATTAGCTAGAAGTAGTAGTGCATTAGGTGAAAGAGTATTAGAAAGTGGATTTGGTCAAACAGGTTTAGGTTTAAAGTTAGGTACAGCATTAGAAACTGTTGGTGCAAGACCAGCTACATTAGCTAAAGCACTTAGAGGACTAGAAGAAACTGGTATACAAGCATTTACAAGTAGAACTTTGGAAGGAATACAAGAAAGTAGAGAAGTATATAATCAAGTTAAAGAAGATATGAGACAAACATTATCTTCTATGAATGATACTCAAAAAGCTAATTTTAGAAAAAATAATACAAAAAATGGAAAATATATATTTGAAGGAATGAATGATGACCAAATAGCTGATCAAATAGCATTAGAAAGTGCAAATAAAACATTTATAGATGATTATCAAGCATTAATATTTGATGTTGCCCAATTTTATGCTCTTAGAAAATTTATTAAACCTATAACTAGTGCTCCATTAACAAGAAGTGTTTATAATGCACAACAAAGAAGTCTTGCTAGATTAAGTGGAACAGAAGCTGCTGAAAAGACTTGGTTACAATGGCAAGGATATAAATTAAAAAATGCTTTTGGTAGTCCTATGAATTTTGCTAAATCAGCATTTACAAGTATGGAAGCTGCTTCAATTTCTGAAATGCCTGAAGAAATGATTCAAGGTATTAATACAGAAAAAGGAAAAGAAGTAGCTAAACATTATTTAAATCCAAGTTATGTTGATAGAACTTATGCTAGTTATTTAAGTGACCCTGCTATTTGGGATCAAGGAGTTTGGGGTATGCTTGGCGGTATGATATTTAATTATGGTGGTAGAGCTTTATCCCATGCCGCAAAAAGAGGCAATGCTGAAATACAAAAAAGATTAGGTCTTATAACTGAAGATGCCTATAATGCTTTATTAATGACAAATGATAAAGCTAGAATAAAAAACATTGAAGGTAGAGGAGAATTATTAGATGAATATATAAATAAAATGAATTTAATAGATGGTGGTAGAAATCCATATAAAAGATATGTAAACGAATATGGAGAACAATATTTTGATGAAGACGGTAATGCTTTCGAGTATGCTCAAGAAACAGAAAGAGAAGCTTTAAGACTTAAAGCAACTGAAGAATATGTTACAAAATTAGCATTAGATGCTTATGAAACTGGAAATGCAACATTAATTAAAGAATATTTAAATAATGAAGATTTCCATAAACTAATAGAATCAAAAGGTATTAAATTTTCAAGTGATGAAATTAAAGTTGGGGATTTTATAAAAGATACAGTAAATAATATATTTGAAACATACGAACAAAAACTTGTAGATGTTATAGAAAATACAGATGTAGATAGTGATGTTATAGCTAGAATGGTAGCAAGAGATTTAACATTACTAAATAATAGAAAAGAAAATAATGATTATTTATTAAATTATTATACAGATGATGTTACAAATGATAATTATAATACTGCACAACCTACTACAGCTCAACAATATGTAGATAATTATAGAAAAAGATATGGACTTAATAGATTAAAGCAACTAATAAATACAAAAGAATATTTTAGATTATGGAAAGATGAAGGTAGAATTACTGAACCACGAATGGCTGAAATAGAAGAAAAATCTAAAAGAGGTGAAATAACTTCTGAAAGACTAGAAATGTATAGACAAATATATCAAAATCAATTACAATTTGAGGCAACTGGTCATTCAACAGAGTTAAGTGTAGCAGGATATAATTCTTATATTAAAGATATAAATAAAGAAATAAATGCTATAACTAGTTATTTAACTAGTCATGGATTATTGAAATATACTTATAAAAATGATGAAAATGAAGAAACTACTATAGATTATTTAAATGCAGACATTGGTGATTTACAAGATATAGCTTACGGAAAAACATATAGTGAAGAATTAAATTCATTACCTAAAGAAGTAAAAAAGATATTTGATATAGTTACTAATGATGATATGTTTGGTGATGTAACAGATGAATTTAAGAAAAAAGTTGCTAGAATGGTAACTAGTGAAGTAGAAGGTGCTCAATATGATAATGAAACTCCTACAACAAAACAAGATTATAAAGATTTATATGACAAATATGCTTATACTTTAGAGAGATATACGAGTAATTTAATGGGAGGATATACTAGAGATTTGATGGAGTATTTACAAGACTCAAAAACGATTGAAGAATTAGAGGATAGATGGAATAGAATATTATCAGGTCAAGTTAATGAAGATTTAGAAGATGCAGTTGATGCTCTAAGAATTGGTTATCTAAATTTATTACAAAACGGTAGAGGTAATTTTTTCAGTGATATGGTTAATTCAGCATATATGGGTAGAAAAAATGAATTAATTGGAGAGAAAAATAATAATGAAGAAAGAGAAAATATAGAAACTAGAAATGGAACAAAAAGAAGAGTAGAAAAAACAGATGAAAAAGAAAAAGCAAAAGAAACTGAAAAACCAAAAGAAACTAAAAAGCCTAAACCTAAAAAAGAAGAGAAGAAACCTATTATAGACCCTATTCCTGAGGAAGAAGGTGATGGAACAATAGTTTTGCCAGATAAAAAAGATGAAGAAGTTAAAGATAAAGAAAAACCAAAAAATGAAGGTTATAATGGGGAAGAAGAATATGACCCAGTACTTGTAGCCGGTTCTATAATAGAAAGTGCTGTTGATGATGTACTAGATGAAAATAAAGAATTAGTTAAAAAATTAGGTGATGAAATTGATTTAAATTCTGCAGAATATAAAGAGCTATTTGATAAAGTTAAAGTTGCTATAGAAAACTCTGGAATGAATTATGATCCTAAAATGGATAGTATTATTCATAGTGCTATAAGTTTAGCTAAAGATTTAATGAAAGATGAAAATCCTGATGATATAGCTGAAGGTATAATGGGTTCTATAGGATTTTCAAAAATAATTAATATGGGAGAAACTTCTGTTGATGAAAGAATAGAAAAATTCTTAGAAGCTTATTTAAAAACTATAGCAGAA
>OCVV011347786.1_pt1 | contig 10197 bp, 10 predicted proteins | sample 1539721 | NCBI WGS metagenome assembly OCVV01 (sample SAMN02144230, study PRJEB22623) | gut metagenome | biome: sheep rumen | host: Ovis aries | place: New Zealand
TTCCGGACCCTGGGCTGCTATCCCCTCACCGGCGGGATCGAGTCGGAGGCCGACACCCTGGACGCCATCATCGAAGAGACCCTCTCTGCCGTGACCAGCGAGCGGACCAGCCGTGTGATTGACCGCGACGGCGGCGAAGCCAGCATGGAAAAACGTAAGCGCGAAGGATACTTCTGAAACGATACAAAAGATACAGGTGCAGTTATGAACAGTTTGCTGAAATTTATCACATGCGGGAGCGTGGACGACGGTAAGTCCACCCTGATCGGCCATATTTTATATGACACAAAGCTCCTGTACGCAGACCAGGAGAAGGCCCTGGAGCTGGACAGCCGGGTGGGTTCGCGGGGCGGGAAGATCGATTATTCCCTGCTTCTGGACGGCCTGATGGCGGAGCGGGAACAGGGCATCACCATTGATGTGGCCTACAGATACTTCACGACGAAGAAGAGGAGCTTTATCGTCGCGGATACGCCCGGGCATGAGGAGTATACCCGCAATATGGCGGTCGGCGCCAGCTTCGCGGACTTGGCGGTCATCCTGATCGACGCCACGAAGGGAGTCCTGGCCCAGACCAGGCGGCACACGCGGATCTGTTCCTTTATGGGGATCCGGCAGTTTGTGTTTGCCGTCAACAAAATGGATCTGGCCGGCTACAGCAGGGAGACCTTTGATTCGATCGCCGGCCAGGTCAGGGACCTATGCGGGAGCCTGGGGCTGGAGAACATACAGATCATCCCGATCTCGGCGACAGAGGGCGAAAATGTGACCCGCAGATCCGCCCTGATGGACTGGTATGCAGGTCCTCCGCTCCTGGAGTGGCTGGAGACGGTGAAGGTTGACGGACTTTCGGAGGAAGGCTTCTATATGCCTGTCCAGCGTGTATGCCGGCCGGACCACACCTTCCGGGGCTTCCAGGGACAGATCGAGGCGGGAAGCGTCTGCGCGGGCGACCGGATCACCGTTCTGCCCGGGGGCGAAGAGGCCTCTGTCGAAGCTGTCTATGTCGGATGCAGGGAGGTGAAGGAGGCGGTGCGGGGACAGCCCGCCATGCTGCGTCTGACGAGGGAGGTGGACATCTCCCGGGGCTGTGTACTGGTGAAGGATACGGATATCCAGGTGACCAGCGTCTTTGATGCCACGCTCTTATGGATGCAAAGCGGGATCCTCACGTCAGGCCGTGATTTTCTGGCAAAGATCGGCACAAGACTCATTCCCTGCAAGGTGTCGGAGATCCTCTATACGGTGGATGTCAATACCGGAGACCACCGCCGCCCGGTCTTCATGCAGAAAAACGAGATCGCCCGCTGCCGGCTGGAGTTGTCCTCGCCGGTCGTTCTGGATCTCTTTTCCAGACACCACACTCTGGGGGAGCTCATTTTGATCGACCGGGTCACCAATGCGACTTCTGCCTGCGGCGTGATCGAAGAGATCCGGGAATCGGATGAAAACCAAAAGCAAGGGATCACACCGCAGGTCCGGGCCCGTAAGCTCGGGCAGACCCCCTATATCATTCTGGCGCAGACACCGGAGGAGGCAGCCGGATTTGAGGAGGAGCTGATTACCCAGGGGCTCCATACCATGGCGGTTGTGTTCACTAAGGACAAGGATGCTGACAGGGCTGTCTTTGCCGTCGACATCCTGCGCCAGGCGGGTCTCATTACAGTCGTCGCCTGCCCGCGCGGCCAGACGGGACTGGAAGAGCGTCTGCGGGAACTGGCCCCGGCCTCCCCGGCCGGCAGGATCCTGGACCTCCGTCCCGGCGGACCTGAGGAGGACAGACTGATGTATGAGAACACGGTCAATTATGTGTTCAGCTGAGAGAAAGTCGACCGGGTGTGCACCGGTATGATGTGAAAGGAGGAAATCATGGCAGCGGATTACGCGGCACTGAAGGCCGGCGGATTTATGCGTCAGAAACAAAAAGACAAATTTTCCATGCGCCTGCGGGTCGTCGGCGGGACCGTGACAGTCCGGCAGCTCAGGGCGATCGCGGAGGCGGCGGAGAAATACGGGCACAGCTATGTGCACCTGACCAGCCGCCAGGGCGTGGAGATCCCCTTTATAGGGCTGGAGGACATCGACGCGGTGAAGGACTTTCTCGCCGCGTCGGATGTAGAGCCCGGGGTCTGCGGCCCCCGTGTGCGGACGGTGACCGCCTGTCAGGGCGGCAGGTGCTGTCCGAGCGGATGTATCGACGCCCTGGAGATCGCAGAGGAGCTGGACAGACGGTATTTCGGCCGCCAGCTCCCCCACAAGTTCAAATTCGGTGTGACCGGATGCCAGAACAACTGCCTCAAGGCGGAGGAAAACGACCTGGGGGTCAAGGGCGGCATGGTCATCGACTGGAAGCCGGAGGAATGTATTTTCTGCGGCGTGTGCGAAAAGGCCTGCCGGCGCGGAGCCATCCGGATCGCGGACGGACAGGTCCTCGCCGACCCGGAAAAGTGCAATCACTGCGGCAGATGTGTGAGCGCCTGTCCGACCGGGGCCTGGAAGGGCCGGGAGGGATATCTGGTCTCCTTTGGAGGGACCTTCGGCAACGATATCCAAAAAGGCCGGGAGCTGCTGCCCGTCATTCAGGACAGGGAGACCCTGCTTCGCGTCGCTGACGCGGCCATCGACTATTTTGATGAGAACGCCCTGCCCGGGGAGCGGTTCGCCAGGACCCTGGAGCGTCTGGGCTGGGAGCCTTTCACCCGGAGGATCCTCGAAGCCTGGGAGGGCGCCGGGCCTTCGGATAATCCATGAAAGCAATGGAATGGTAAGTCCTTTCCGGCTGAGAGGTATCTGACCGCCACAAATACATGATAGGAGAGGAAAAAGGAGAAATGTCAGAATACAAAATCACAGATACAGTGGATATCACAGACGTGGTCTGTCCGGTGACTTTTGTCAAGGCCAAGGTCGCCCTGGAGGAGCTGGAGGAGGGGGAGATCCTCTCTGTCCATATGAACGACGGGGAGCCGGTCCAGAACGTGCCCCGCAGCATCAAGGAGGAGGGACACCGTGTGCTGAAGCTGGTCCACAACGAAGACGGGACCTTTGATCTCATCGTGCAGAAGGCATGACACATGCGGAGCATGTGTTGCCGCTCTGGCGGGCGGCATAGTTTAGAAAGGATGAAATAATATGAAGATCATTGTTGCAGGTGAAGAAAAAGAATATGCCGGCGGACTTTCTGTCGAAGACCTGATCCAGGCGGAAAATGTCGAGACGCCGCAGTATGTCACAGTGACGGTCAATGACTCCTTCCTCCCCAATACGGAGAGAGCGTCCCGGATCCTGCAGGAGGGGGACGTCGTGGAGTTTCTGTATTTTATGGGAGGCGGCAGCTGCTGAATGAAAGGAGCAGAATGGCTTTTACAAATGAACAGCTGGAGAGATATTCCAGACACATCATCTTGAAAGAGATCGGTCCGAAGGGACAAAAGAAGCTGATGAACGCCAGGGTCCTGATCATCGGCGCGGGAGGGCTGGGCGCCCCGGCCGCCCTGTACCTGGCGGCGGCCGGGGTGGGAACGATCGGCATCGCGGACGCGGACGTCGTCGACCTGTCCAACCTGCAGCGGCAGGTCATCCATTCCACGGCGGACATTGGCAGACCCAAGGTGGAGTCCGCCAGAGACTCCATGCTGGCGATCAATCCGGAGATCACGGTCAACCCGTATCATGAATACATCACATCGGAAAATATCAGCGGGATCATCCGGGACTACGATTTTATCCTGGACGGGACCGACAATTTCCCCGCCAAATTTCTGATCAACGACGCCTGTGTCCTTGAGGAGAAACCCTTCTCCCATGCGGGGATCATCCGCTTCGAGGGCCAGCTCATGACCTATGTCCCGGGCGAGGGCCCCTGCTATCGCTGCGTCTTTAAGGAGCCGCCGCCGAAAAATATGGTGCCCACCTGCAGAGAGGCCGGCGTGATCGGCGCCGTTGCGGGCGTGATCGGCTGCCTGCAGGCCATGGAGGCCGTCAAATATATCACGGGCGCGGGAGACCTGCTGACCGGCCGGCTATTGACCTATGATGCCCTGAAAATGCAGTTCCGCACGATCCGCCTCCCCCGGGACAGCCACTGCGCCGTCTGCAGCAGTGAGCGAACGATCCATGTGCCGTTTGATTACGAATTGCCCTCCTGTGACCTGAAAAACAAGTGAAAAAAACGAAAAAACAATTAACTTAAGACGCAGTGTACTCGCGGGAAAGCGCAGGAGACTCTGTGCACCGGTATGAACAGAAGAGGAGGGAGAGATGATCTATCTGCAGTTGGAAGAATATGAAAAGCTTCTGGAGCATGCCGTGAAGTGCCTTCCGGAAGAGGCCTGCGGCCTGATCGGAGGAATGAAGGATGACCGGGGAAACACTTATATTGAAAAAGTGTATCTGCTGGAAAACACAGACCACAGTGAAGAGCACTTTTCGCTGGATCCCCGGGGCCAGCTTACGGCTGTGAAAGAAATGAGGGCGAAGGGCTGGAAGCCCCTGGGCAACTGGCACAGCCATCCGGCCTCGCCCTCCCGCCCCAGCGAGGAGGACAAACGCCTGGCCTACGACAGCAGCGCCCTGTACCTGATCCTCTCTCTCATGGAGCGCGGAGCACCGGTCCTCAATGCATTTCACATCGAGGGCAGCCGCGTGGAAAAGGAAGAGATCCGGTATATACAGGGATGATGAACAGGTGATTTTATGACGATACAACAGATCGAATATGTGCTGGCGGTCGCCGAGAGCAGGTCCATCAACAGTGCCTCCAGGACTCTCTTTATCTCCCAGTCGAGGCTGTCCGGAGCGATCCGGGAGCTGGAGGAGGAGATCGGGGTGACCATCTTTGCGCGAACGAACCGCGGGATCCGGGTCACGCCGGAGGGAGAGGAGTTCCTGGGATATGCAAGGCAGGTCATGGACCAGTTCCTTTTGATGGAGGACCGGTATCTGCGGACAGAAAAACGCCGCAGCCGGTTCTCTGTCTCCATGCAGCACTACACCTTTGCCGTACAGGCTTTTATCCGGACAGTCCGCGCCTGCGGGACGGATCACTATGAATTTGCCGTCTATGAGACCCGCACCGGGGAGGTGATCCGCAATGTCAGGACGCTGAAGAGCGAACTGGGCATTCTCTACCTCAACGATTTTAACAGGAGCGTCCTGACAAAACTGTTCAATGACTGCGGGATCGACTTCATCCCGCTTTTTGACTGCCCGATCTCCGTCTATTTATGGAGGGAACACCCCCTGGCGGACCGGAGCGAGGTCAGCATCGAGCAGCTTGCTCCCTATCCCTGCATTTCCTTTGACCAGGGAGAGGAGAATTCTTTTTATTTCGCGGAGGAAGTCCTGAGCACCTACCATTACCGGCAGGTCATCCGGGTCAGTGACCGCGCGACCATTCTGAACATGATGGTGGGCCTGGGCGGTTATACGCTCTGCAGCGGGATCATCTGCGAGGAACTCAACGGAGATCTCTACCGCGCCATCCCCCTCCGCACACAGGAGAAGATGACCATCGGTTATATCAAAAAGAAACAGGTACCTCTCAGCAGCATTGCACAGAAGTACCTGGAAGAATTGAAAAATATATCTGAAAAAAGTCTCACTTGTCATTGAAGATGCCGGAGTGCACTGGTACTCCGGCATCTTTAACGGAAGAATTCGCAGGGGCGGTTTTTTGCTGGTATCAGGGCAGGCTTGTGCTCCTGCGCAGGCATCCGGTGCACATCAGTGTGCATGCCCTAGGGCGGTGAGAAAATCCTGGATCAGGTCCTCCGCGTCCTCGATCCCGACGGACACGCGCACCGTGTCCTCGAAGACGCCGGCATCCGCTCGCTGCCGGTCCGTGTTTTTTGAGAAGATGGTGGTGGAGGGCAAAAGAACAAGAGTCCGCACATCACCGATATTGGAGGCGATGCAGGCGCAGCGCAGGCGGTTGATGACAGCCCTTGCTCTTTCTGCCGACCCTGCGCGGAAGGTCAGGATCCCGCCTCCCAGCCCCCGGAACTGGTCCAGACACAGGCTCTTTTCGGGATTTCCGTCCAGGGCCGGATAATTGACATTGACCCCGGCTTTTTGCAGAGCCCGGGCCAGCCGGGCGGCATTTTCACAGATGCGCTCCATGCGAAGCCCCAGGGTCTCCAGGCCCAGAATCCCCAGATAAGCATTCATGGGGCTCAGACACCCGCCCAGGTTTTCATGGATGTCGGTGCGCAGCCGCAGGAGAAAGGCAAGCCTGCCGGCGTGCTCGAAGCCCCGCAGGGCAGGGAAACGCACGCTGTCCCAGGAAAAGGTCCCGCCGTCCACCACCACTCCGCTGATGGCGTTTCCGCTGCCGGAAATATATTTGGAGGCGGAGTGAATGACCAGGTCCGCCCCCAGGGAGAGGGGCCTGCACAGGAAGGGGGTCGCGGTCGTACTGTCCACGATCAGGGGGATGCCCGCCGCATGGGCGGCCCGGGCTGCCGTCCGGATATCCAGGACCTGCAGGGCCGGGTTGGCGATCACCTCGCTGAACACACACCTGGTCCGTCCGGTGACTGCTGCCTGAATCGTCTCCGCATCCGGGCGGGGGACATAGTGTGTGTGGATCCCCAGCTTCTCCAGGTCATCCAGAAGTCCCGTGGTACCGCCGTACAGGCAGCCCGACGCGATGATCTCATCGCCGGGAGTCAGGAGGTTCAAGAGAGTGTGGGAGATCGCGGCCATGCCGGAGGACATCGCCACTGCGCCGATTCCCCCCTCCAGCCGGCTGATTTTCTGTTCAAAGGCCGCGACTGTCGGATTGCCGATCCTTGTATAGGCATATCCGGCCTTTTTGTGGGAAAAGACTCTTTCCAGATCCTCAATCGTTTCATAGCGGAAGGCATTGGACTGGGAGACCGGCACCAGGGTGGCGCCGTCCGGGTATTGCTCTGCGTTCGTTTCATGAAGAAGACAAGTGTTGAAATTCATAGGGATGCCTTCCATTTCTTAATGTTGACATTTTGATGCTTCCATTTCTGCAGGGGCAGACCTGTTTCAGATCCGGTATAAGCCAGGGGGGACGGCCGTAGACACCGGACCTTCCTGCAGGCTTCAGACTAAGTCTAACATGACCCTCCCTGTGTGGTTATCTGTTCTGCCAATACCTGGTGCAGCTGCCGTAACCCAGTGCCTCGCACGCCCCGGAAAAATGTATGCAGATAATTGACTTTATAATTCCGGCGCGTATAATAAAGAAATAAGCAAAGGCGCTTGAAGCGGCAGCGAAGGCTGTCTGTTCAGGCGCTTTTTCTTTTGCCGCAGGGCCTTTTCGTATGCCGCAAAACGCCGGGACCGGATCCATCCGCCCGGGGAAACCGGAATAAGGGGATGGCCGTAAATAAGCAGGGGGGCCGCTTCCGGAACCGGACCGTTCCCGGAAGCGGCAGGAGGACGGTGCAGCAAATGAATGTAAAGGGGAAAGGACAGGATATGCAGGGATTTGAGGAACTCATGCAATTTGTTGAAGAGGAGAATGTGGAGTTTATCCGGCTGGCCTATTTTGATGTCTTCGGACAGCAGAAAAATATCGCCATCATGTCGGGGGAACTGGAGAGGGCCGTCAGGTGGGGGGTCTCCATCGACGGGTCCGCCATCGCCGGGTTTGAGGCCGACGTCCGCAGCGACCTCTTTCTGAAACCGGATCTGTCGACGATCTCGATCGTGCCCTGGCGGCCCTCGGACAGCAGGGTCTGCCGGATCTTCTGTGACGTGGTCTACCCGGACGGGACACCCTTTGAGGCGGATACCCGGTATCTGCTCCGGCAGGCGGTCCGGGATGCGGCGGCGCGCGGGATCGAGGTGAAATTCGGGTCCGAGATGGAATTCTATGTCTTCCGCAGAGATGACCGGGGACAGGTGACAACGACGCCGATCGACCACGGCGGCTACATGGATGTGGAGCCCCTGGACGGGGGGGAAAACCTGCGGCGGGATATCTGCTTCGCCCTTCTGGAAATGGGGATCACGCCGGAGTCCTCCCACCACGAGCGGGGCCCGGGCCAGATGGAGATCGATTTCCGCTACAGCGACCCGCTGACGGCGGCGGACAACACCTCGACCGTCAAATGGGCCGTCCGCAGCATCTGCGCGGCGGACGGCTGCGCGGCCGACTTTTCGCCCAAGCCCCTTCCCGGTGAGCCCGGCAGCGGCATGCACCTGAATATCTCCGTTCACAGTGAGGACGGGACCGACCACACGGATGCCTTTATGGCGGGGATCCTGAAGTTTATCCGGGAGATCACCCTGTTTTTGAACCCGCAGGAGCAGTCCTATGCCCGGCTGGGAAGGATGGAGGCGCCCCGCTATGTCAGCTGGGCGGTTCAAAACCGCAGCCAGCTGATCCGGATCCCCGCGGATCCTTCCGGCCGCCGCCGAATTGAGCTGCGGTCACCGGATCCCAAGGCCAACCCCTATCTGGCCTTTGCCCTCCTGATCCGCGCAGGACTCTACGGGATCGAGCACAACCTGCCCCTTCCGACTCCCCTGGACACCAACCTGTATACAGCAGATCCCGTCCTCATGCGGGGGCTGGAGCAGCTGCCGGCCAGCCTGCAGGAAGCTGCTCAGATCGCGCTCGGCAGCAGCCTGGTGCGGGAATATGTACCGGCCGCCTGTCTGCAGGCCTATGCCGGAAGAGCATAAGGGGGCCGATCCCGGCCCGGCGGCACTACAGCAATGATCTCTGACAGGCCTTTATATTCAAGACTCGCTCGCGAGTCTTGCACGCGTATCCCACGACTGAAGTCACGGGTATTGCGCGATGAAGAATAAACAGGAGGTTAAGCCACCTTATGAAACAGAAAGTTCCCCCGTGCGGAATCGTGGCGGCAGCGGGAACACAGGAAATGATGCAGGCGATCCTGCTGGTCCTGCGGGATCTGCAGGAGTCCCTGGGCCAGTCCGGGCCCTTTCTTCGCGTGACGCAGGCGGAAACGATCACGCAGATCAAGCAGAAAATGGCTCCTGCCGGTCCGGCAGCGCTCCCGGAGATTCTTGTGTTCGGTATGTCACAGAAGGATGCGGCCTGCATCGATGATCTGCTGCAGATCGCCGGACATAATCCACAGGTCCAGATCCTGCTCCTTGTCAGCAGAGACGTCCAGGCACAGATCTCCTACCGATGCAGAAAATACCAGATCTATGTTCTGGCCCTCCCCCTCAAAAAGCAGGTCCTGTCGGAGATGCTCCGAATGAACCTGACCCTGCGCGGCCGCATGATGGAAAAGGAGGTGGAGCTCCAACGCCTGCGCAAAAAGATGAATGAGCTCAGCGTCGTGACAAAGGCAAAGTGCCTGCTGATCCAGATGCGGAGCATGACAGAGGAGGAGGCCCACCACTATCTGGAAAGACGGGCCATGGAGGAAGGACAGACCAAGATGGAAATCGCTGCCGGGATCATACGGGTCTATTCGTGAGTGAATGACTCCGTCCCCGTTGATTCCCCATCGAAGCAAAAAGCGCTGCGGGAAAGGCGGATCCCGCAGCCATTTTTTGCTATTAGTCAGTATGTGTCCCGCATCATCATTTATGGATCATCATTTATTTGAAGCGGAAGGTTCCGGCGTATCCGCCGGCCGGGGGCACGGGGCCGGCGGATACGCAATGTTTTTTTCTTGACATTGTTTTTTGCCTATGGCAATATAACCCCATGGCTTTTTGATGCTTAAGAGGGTCCTGCGCTGTGTGGTCTGCCCGCCGATCAGACTTTTTCATAACTGATCCGGCAATTTTCAAAGGAGAGAACACGGCAGGTCTCTTGTTATGCTGTATAAAAGCCGATATGCCCGCGAAAGAGCCGCGGCACTGCATCTTTACCGGTGCGTTCCGACAGAAAGAAATAGGAAGGAAGCGAGACAGGATGTACAAAAAGGTAAACCCGGACCTGAATTTTGTGGACCGCGAGCACGCGACCGTGAAGTTCTGGAAGGACAACAACATTTTTGAAAAGAGCATCGAGGAGCGGGAGGGACGCCCCCTCTACATGTTTTACGACGGACCGCCGACCGCCAACGGCAAGCCCCACATCGGCCATGTGCTGACCCGTGTCATCAAGGACATGGTGCCCCGTTACCGCACCATGAAGGGATACCAGGTCCCCCGCAAGGCCGGCTGGGACACCCACGGACTGCCCGTGGAGCTGGAGGTCGAGAAGGCCATCGGCATCGAGGGCAAGGA
>OCVV011340347.1_pt1 | contig 10196 bp, 10 predicted proteins | sample 1539721 | NCBI WGS metagenome assembly OCVV01 (sample SAMN02144230, study PRJEB22623) | gut metagenome | biome: sheep rumen | host: Ovis aries | place: New Zealand
TCATAAAGTTTCATAGTGCAGCCCATACAGTCATATCCGCTGTCTTTCATAAGATATGCTGCTACAGAACTGTCTACTCCGCCGCTCATAGCAATAAGTGCTTTCTTCTTTTCAGATGTTTCCAAGTAAGCATCCTCCTAAATCGCAGAAATGACCTCTGATAAAATTACGGATGAGTAATAATATCAGAGGTCTTAATATTATAACATATTGAACATATGTCTAGCGAGTATGTGCCCGCTATTTATAAGCATATATTATGGACGTATGAGCCCTTTTTATTTAAATAAATCTGTTGAAAGATATCTGTCACCTGTATCTGGAAGTAATACTACGATATTCTTTCCTTCAAATTCAGGCTTCTTAGCAAGCTCGATTGCTGCGTATGCTGCGGCACCAGATGAGATACCAACAAGTACGCCTTCTGTACTACCAATAAGCTTACCAGTTGCAAATGCATCTTCATTAGTTACGGCTATAGCCTGATCATAAATCTTTGTATCAAGTGTTTCTGGAACGAAACCAGCACCGATACCCTGAATCTTATGAGCACCTGCATGACCCTCAGTTAATACTGGTGAGCTGGCTGGCTCAATAGCATATACCTTAACATCAGCCTTCTTCTCTTTGAGATATTTACCAACACCTGAAACTGTACCACCTGTACCAACACCTGCTACAAAAGCATCAACTTTGCCATCAAGGTCTTCCCAGATTTCTGGACCTGTTGTCTTATAGTGTGCTTCTGGGTTAGCTGGGTTTGTGAACTGAGATGGAATAAAGCTTCCTGGAATCTCTGCTGCAAGCTCTTCAGCCTTAGCAATAGCACCCTTCATACCCTTTGAACCTTCCGAAAGAACGAGCTCTGCACCATATGCTGCCATAAGCTGTCTTCTTTCAATTGACATAGTCTCAGGCATAACGATGATGATTCTATATCCTCTTGCTGCTGCAACAGCTGCAAGACCGATACCTGTGTTACCTGATGTAGGCTCGATAATTGTTGAATCTGCTTTAAGTACTCCGTCAGCTTCTGCCTTATCAAGCATAGCCTTAGCAACACGGTCCTTAACTGAACCTGCTGGGTTAAAGTACTCAAGCTTAGCATAAAGTTTAGCCTTAAGCCCAAACTTCTCTTCAATATGTTTAAGTTCAAGTAATGGTGTTCCACCGATTAACTGATCTGCTGATGTAAATACTCTAGACATCCTTTATAACCTCCTAAATTAAATCCGCATAATTTTTTGACTTTATCTTCGGTTTGTTTTCTCCTACTATTCAAGTCGGTAAATATAAGATACCACCTGAAGGCTTGTAGCGTCAATAGAATAGCCTATATCGTAAAATTATTGTTTGTTATAAATTTTTCTTATAACAAATAAGCCCAGCCCTAAAATTTTTCTGATAACAAAATAACCTGGCCGTATAATTGTTATTATAACGGTCAGGTCTTGCTAGTTTTAATTATAGGCAAATATATTATTTATGTTTTGCCAGTCGTTTATGATTATTCTCCTGATTGCTGTCCTTTTGTTTCAGGACTGTTGCTTATTTAGCCTACTTTAAATATGCGATTACTTCTACTTCGCAAAGAACATTCTTAGGAAGTTGCTTAACTGCTACACAGCTTCTAGCCGGCTTACCTGTAAAGTACTTCTCATATACTCCGTTAAATGCTGCGAAATCATTCATATCAGCAAGGAAGCAAGATGTCTTAACAACATTCTCATATGTAAGGCCTGCTGCCTTAAGGATCTCACCAACATTGATAATAGCCTGAGTTGCCTGAGCTTCGATTCCCTCAGCCTCTACATTACCTGTAGCTGGGTTAATAGGAATCTGACCTGAAGCATAAAGAAAATCTCCTGCTACGATAGCCTGTGAATATGGTCCAATAGCTGCTGGTGCCTTATCTGTACTAATAACTTTCATGTGTATACCTCCTAGGGAATTAATTTAACTATGATGTATCATAACATATTATTCGTAATAATTCTCAATAATATAGTCATCGAATAAAGGAAGAGATAGCTTTGCAAAGCCCTCTTCATCCGTTACTACGCCTTTTCTTATGAGTCGCTTTTTATACGGAGCAAACTCATTTGACTCAAGCCCAATTTTTTTTCGAATATCTGATATCTTTTTTGAAGCTGTTTTAGATATACCAAAGAGTATCTTTTTATCTTTTTCTGATAATTCAGACCAGATTTTGTCATATACATATTCCTCAAGGTATTGTTTAAGCATAATTATCGATTTATCATAATCTCCTTTGTTTTCCCACATAGCATAGCCTAGTACCTGAAATGCATATGAATATCCTCTTGTAAGTTGCGCCATCTGCAAAGATAATTCTTTGTCTACCTTTAGATTATTTCTATAATTTGCTGCCATAGTTCCTATACTTAGCGGTCTTAAATGAAGTTTTGGAGCCCTGTGCAGAAATGTTAAGTTTTTTTCATTTTGCAAATCATCGATATTTTCAAACAAGCCTGTCATCACAAGACTAATTGGCAAATCATCTCTTATTAGTATCTGAAATATACTGGCGAACTCCCTTACATAGCTGTTGTCAACCGCTTCGTCAACGCATACTAAAAGTTTTCTCTTATTCTTTTTTAACACTGTAAGCATCTTGTTAAGCATAATTTCAGAGTCGACCTTAGATGGTTGTTCTCCAATTTCTATTCCAACACCTAAAAAAGAAAGATTTATTTTTGCCTTTTTAAACATATCAGATATCTTATCTTTCGCAGAAAGATTCATAACAAGGCTATCAAGCATATTTCTTTCTGTGCTGAGTTCTACTACTTCCCAACCACTTTTATTTAAAAAAGTATTCTTAATTTCTGACATAAATACAGTTTTACCAGAACCTCTTACACCAGTTATCATGTATAATTTCTGGTTTTCATTTTCAATGTCAGATACAATTTTTTCCTTCTGAGATATTCTTGATATATATTCAGATGGCTCTTTTCCAAATACAAGTGAATATGGATTATTCATCATAAATCTCATCTCCTTTTTATAGCTTTTTATCGCCGTTTATAGTTATTGTATATTTTTATAGCCGTTTATAGTTTTATCTATTTCGTGCCATATTTTTATAGCCGTTTATAGTTTTTAATATATTTTATCGCTGTTTATAGTTAGAGTCAATTGCTCATAATTATATAAATCACTTGCCAATCCCCTAATAATTAAAGCACAAACTGAATGAATTTCTATTTGAAGATGTTATAATAGAGATGCAAAATATGAAATAATATATACAAAGAAATAGAAAAGGAGGAGCCTTATGATTAAAGGAAATAATAATACTAATACCATAACTGCGGACAATTTATATTTTTCATATCCTGTTTCTCCTGAAAACATAGAAATGGATAAACGACAATTTAAACGTGCTAAAGAGCTCGGAATAGACCTATATGTTTTAGACGGTGATGATGACTCAGAACTCCAGCGTCTTGAAGATGATATCGTGTACAACTATATTCTTATGGATCTAGATGTTCCAGAAGAGCTTAAGACCAAATATCTGAAGTTAAAAGCAGAACTTATAACTAAACCGCCAATTTTAGATAAGCCATTACAACATCCTTATTCAGTTACCCCAGACGATATGGATAGATTCAGACGTGAGGTTGAAAGAGCCCGAGAATTAGGTATAGATATGTATATTCTTGATGGAGAACCAGAATCACCTGAACTTGAAGAACTTGAAAACGAAATCGTATACAATTACATACTAATGGATATGGATGTTCCTGAAGAACTTAAAGTTAAATATCTTAAATCAAAAGAAAAAATGAAGTCCGATAATACTTTGGCTTAGTTAATACCAAAAAGTTCGAGTCAATAACATTGAATATTATTGAAAAAGGCTATGCTATGCATAGCCCTTTTTTATTCACAATATATACAAACCATACAATCTCCATTTTCCCTAAATCGATATCTGTCTTCTAGAAAACGAATCTTTAAGCATTCTGGATATTCAAAAGTTTGCATCATTTCATTGTATTTATCCTTAATCTTTTTTTCTGTTCCATATGGAAAAGATGTACATAAAACTTTCCCATCTTTTTGTTTCCATAAAGCCCCATGATCTAATAAATAAGAATAAAAACCTGATAGCGATTTTGAATTATTATCACCTTTATGTGCAATTTCAGAGGAACCATTCAATAGCAATCTCTCAAAATAAGAGCTACTAATTGTTGTCGGTTGTCCCCAACAAACGCCTATAATATTATAATCCTCTATAAAATTGTAATACTTTTCAATATCAGATATATAATAACCATGTTTTTTTAGCTCATTATTATATGTATTACTTATTCTTTCAAACTCCATATTTTTCTTCCTTATATATTAATTAGGTATCGGTGGCATATCTTCACTTGAAGATGAAACAACGAAAAGTGCTTGCAATTCGTCAATTGAATCCGCTTTTACCCATTCAGCCATTCCTTTCTTCCAAACTAAACTATCCTTCGAAAAAGAACCCGAAGATGCCATTTGAGAAAGTGTTGTTATATCAAATGGTCCTGTAGCTTGGCCATTAACAGCAACATTATATAAACTTGATGGTACAGGCGGAGGTGTCATTCCTGCCTGAGAATTGATTCCGTTCATCATAGTATTCATAGTACCAGCAACATTTTGTCCAAGTGCTCCACCAATAGCCATGCCAGCCATCATAGCAGCAGGATTGAATCCGCCGCTTCCTGAGCCTCCGTTGCCCATCATTCCCAATCCTTGTGCACCTGCCACACCAACATTTTCTGCTGCTTCAAGCTGATATGTTGTGAAATGAGATGACTGTGTTTCTTTATGTCGTGCATACTGGTCTTCTTCAACATTTGCTTTGATTCTTTCGGCTCTTTCATAAACGCCCAGTGCCTGTGTATCGCGCATCTCTTTAATATTAACTTCAGTTTGAGCCTGCATAGTAGCTGTTGTAAGATCTTGAGTAACTGCTTTAAGTTGCTGATATCCATCGCTAGTTTTATCAATATCAATTACAGCAATATCAATACTTGATACTGTAACTCCAAATTCATCTAAAAATCTTTGTTTAACCTTGCTTTCTACTATTTCATTTATTAATTCTATTTTTCTTTCAAGCTGAACAACGGGTATTTTTTGCTCATCTGGAGCATTTGCAACAGTTGTCTTTACATACTTAATTACAGCATCTTTAACTTGGTTTTGAAAATCATTTAAAGAGAATGTGTCTAATCTATGAAGTTTAATAAACTCTTTATAATCTGATATTTTAAAACTTATTGTTCCTCTCACAGCTGTTGGAACGCCAAAATCTAAAAATCTTGGATCATAAACATCAAAATATGGTACAGCAAATTTAATTTGTATAATTTGAGCAAGATTAATAAAATATACTTCTGCTTGGAATGGGCTTCCGCCATCATAAGCAATTCCTATAATGCTAGACAATATAGGAAAGTTGCTTGTCTTTATTACATCATCGAAAGGTCCTTCTATATAATCTTGTTTTGTTCCATCTTTTTGAGAATAAACAAATACTGCAACAGAGCCTTCTTTTACACGCAAAGAAGATCCCCAACGAATTGCATTTTCTTTTCTATTATTTCCTGCTTCTGTTCCTTGTGGATGCCATTTCCATACCAAATAAGATGGCTCATCACATCTAATAACGTCCATCATTCCACCGCCCATAGGCTTTTGACTAAATACCCCCATTACCTTTCTTCCTCCATTTTTTGTTTTATTAACTCAATTAACTCTTCACGTCTATTATCCCAATATTCTGTACTCTCAGAAGACCAATCGTCATCCATGCGAATAGATTGAGCTTTTATAAGCGCTGAATCATAGTCTCCGACCTTAATATCTTCTTGTACCTCCTGAACAATTTTTTCCATTTTCTTTTCTTGAGATTTATGCGAAAGTACAAAACATCCTATAACTAAGAATAAAAGTAAGTAAAACCCTCCGAATCCAACAGCAAATTTAAGCCCCAATCTTGCTTTTTTCTTTTTCGCTGCTTGAATTTCTTCCTTTTTTTCACGATAAACTTTCTCTATTCTTGGGAACATTTCAGAATCAGCAAAAGAAACTGTTGCCATATGGAACATTTGCTCCATTTTACCAATCCATGCCTCTGCAATTTTATTATCACCAGGATCAGCTCCTGTATTAGAAAGTACAGACATATCAATATTTCCAGCAGCATACATCATAAAAGCTGCCACTTCTTCCACACTATTAGATACAGAAAATGAACTTATACAAGAAGCTTTTTTACCCTTTAATTCCTCTCTTTTTAAAATATCCTTAGACTTAATTTCACTAATTTCTGAGTCGATATCAGAAAGCATTCTTTCTAATCTTTCTTGACTGGTTGATTTCCTATCTGTTGAAAAATTATAACCACATTTATCGCAAATAAATTCGAAAGCATCTATAGGGTCTCCACAATTTGGGCATTTACGTAATTCTCCCTCAAACGATTCTTTTCTTGCCTCATTGCCAACTTTTATTTTCTTACTGATTTCAGCCCCGCACACTTCACAATATTTTGAATCTTCTTCTATCTGCGCTCCGCATTCTTTACAATACAACATATCTTTTTACCTCTCTATATTTCATCCATTACATATAAACTACCACCCAAATGCAGAGCCTATTGCCAGCGTTATTAGTATAATAATTAATATCCCAATAGCTGGCATAAATGGATTATGAAAAATACTTTTTGCCTTTCTATTATGTATTTCGTTCTTTTTGTTAATATAAAGTTGATTAATTTGTTGAAACATCGGCGAATTTCTAAATGATAAACTTGCCATTTGATACATCTGTTCCATTTTTCCAAGCCAGGCTTCCGCTATCTGATGATCTCCTTTTGTATAATCTCCCCATTCCTTGCTTGAAGAAATGCAATCCATATCAATATTTCCACTAGCATATAACATAAATGAAACAATTTCCTCAACGCTATTTGATACAGGAAAGGCATTAATACATGAGGCTTTTTGTTCCTTATATTTTTCAGAAATTTCTTCATCTTTTGACCCTTTCATATCCTTTTGCATAATACTATCAATATGAGCTAATTGAGATGCTAAACGTTCTTGACTTGTTGACATCCTACTTGTAGAAAAATTAAATCCACACTTGTCACATATTAATTCAAATGCATCTATCGGATCCCCACAATTTGGGCACTTTCTTATTTCTCCTTCAAAAGATTGTCTTCTAGCGTTGCCATTGTCACCATAAACATTAGAAGTAGGAGCTACCATTTTCTCATTGACAGAAGCCCCACAACTCTCACAAAACTTGGAATCTTCATCTATACGTGCACCACACGCCCTGCAAAAAGCCATATCTATGTCTCCTTTTCATTATTAGTAAATAATATCCTTTTTAAGTTTTTCGAATTCTTCCTTTGTAATAACCCCAGAATCAAGCATCTCTTTAATATTTTTTATTTGCTCAATCTTATCTCCAGAAGAATTGGTGTTCACTACGCTTGGAGTTTGTTCAACGTTTGTTTTATCTAACTTATTTTCTACAATAGTTTCCGTTTTATTATCATTTTTTTGTTCTGAGTAAGTCGTATTATTAACATCCGTAGGCACCGGTGGAACTTGTTCTGCATTAGGAACTGAACATGTTTTTCCAATTAATGAGTTCATAATACCGTATGCATCAGCTATTTTTGCTTTTAATCCATTATCCCTACCGTCAAAAAAGAACAACATATCTATTCCATTTTGATTAACTACTTTGATATATCCCCTTTTTCTCTCACCAATATTTATTCCTTCAATAGTTGAACAAGACTTAAAGAAATCCCCTTTAACCCCTTTTTTTATATTAACAACCTCTCTTTTGGCAGTATTTGTGCTACTTAAAGACTGCGCATCTCTAAAGGAACTTTTAATTTCTTTCCCCATATCAGAAAAGATACTTTTAAATTCTCTTCCAATTTCTGCAAATCCTTCAAATAAACTATCGCTACTAGTTGTTCCCTCTGGTTCAGACGCCCCTCTGGTGTTATATATTCTATTTGCTTCATACATATAATTTGAAAAAGCACTACATGTCTCAATCAAGAAATGATCATTATATACTTTTAAAATTTGCCCCATTTTTCCATCTACTATCAGTTCCTCGCCAGCACATAATACTCGACCATTCTGAGAATAAGCATTTTCTATTTTTGTAGAATAACTAGAAGTTTGTTGTATTACTTGAAAACTAGTATTACTATCTTTAATCAGCTGTTTACCGCAATTCTTACAAAACCTAACTCCATCCTTGATACTTGCTCCACAATACCTACAAAAAGCCATATTTTTTCCCCTCACAATAAAATAATTCCCTTAAAATTATATTCTTATAAGTGCGTCTACGCAAGGTGTTTGCAGTCAAGTTATACCTATGCACCATTGAAAATATAATTGTAGTATCCGTATACATTTATAGAGGTATTAGCTTGGTAAAACTTAGAATTGAAGAAATACTAAATGAAAAAGGAATGACAAAATATCAGCTCAATAAAAAGCTAGGATTATGTTACAGAAATTTCAATAATATTGTCACTGGACAAGTAATATCCATACGCTTGGAAACACTTGATAAATTTTCTAAAGCATTAGATGTTCCAGTTGGTGACTTATTTGAACAAATTGACGATGATACGTTATAATCCCCACCAAATTTGGGCAATGTCATTAAGTTAACATTGGACTCGGGGACAAAAAGAATCAAAGAGGATGTTGGAATAGTTCCTTCATCCTCTTTTTCTATGTCATTTCCACGTCAAAAAGACGGATTAAAATCCGCCTGAATTTAACGTGTAAAATTCAAAGCTTTATGCTACCCTATAGAGGAAACCTCTGAAGATTCTTGCAGACTGGTATCTTACCCGGTGCCTGTCTGGTCTAATAGGTACAAGATTTCTTGAAATGATGGTTTCCAGATCAGGTGGAGATGTCGTACCGCGGTAATACTTTCTGCACATGTGAGCTGCGACCGAAAAATTGGCTTTATATGTATATTTTCTTTGCTTTTTCTTAATGACTACGTGCGAGGTAATCATTTCCGCAAAGTTATACATTATAAGATGTGCATATATTTCCTGCTGTATGCATTCCACCTTTTTTGAATGAAAATCAAGCATTCCCATGGTATATTTCAAATCCCTGAAAGATGTTTCGATTCCCCATCGTGAAGCATACAGTTTCTTTATTTCTTCTGCTGGATATTTATCTGTTGGAAGATTCGTTATGATTGTTTCATTTGTCTCCTCGGATATAGGAAATCTCACAATCCTGAATGATAGTTTATAGAATCTGACCGGATCACTTTTTCGACTTTTGGGCGGAAGGTAATCAAATACCATGTCACTTGGAATCCACCTGTAATGATTTCTGTCTTTTATCAATTCCTTCACTTCTTTTGTCTGCTTCCGAGTGAGATTAAGTTCAAAACTGATATCATAAGAATCTTCATCTGGCAATGTCAGCCCTTGTTTAATGCCATAGTCGCCATCTTTAATTCGAAACAGAAAATACCAACCCTTTTCCTGAATGTGAGCAAGGTTGTTGTAACTTTCATATCCTCTGTCAGCCATCAAAAGAGCATTGCGCAGTAAAGAACGATCAACCATCTCTACAAGAGCAAGATGTTCATTGGCTGACTTAATCTTTTGAATAATCGCATCCTGATAGATTTGATGCTTGAGGTCATATAGAGCATTCAAATGGAGGAGATTGTAGGGTTTCTGACCATTTGACCCAGGCATGAAGGAATCTACATCATCTGGATTAGTCGGGATTTGGATTTTTGAACCATCGACAGCCAGTACAGGTAACTCATCATCAAAAGAATCGCATAGCTTTTTTGAAAAAAGTCGAAATACTGCTTCAAAAGCCTCTACAGTAATCTTGGAGCGCTGTTGGCAAAAAGCAGACGAAGTTAGAGTTTCAGGACTATCATTAAAAAGATCCAGCAATTCATTTGTAAGGCTGCCATTTCCCATACCAATGATTCCGGTAATGATTTTTTCCATAGTCAGTTTTCTTTTTCTTGAGAAGTTCCTCTCGGCATCAATACAGAAAGACTTGGCATTAGCAGCAATTGTTTTGATCTGAGACATCAAAAGATCCTTTACTATTTGTGGTTTCATGTGC
>OCVV012851800.1_pt1 | contig 10195 bp, 8 predicted proteins | sample 1539721 | NCBI WGS metagenome assembly OCVV01 (sample SAMN02144230, study PRJEB22623) | gut metagenome | biome: sheep rumen | host: Ovis aries | place: New Zealand
TGACATCATTGCACTGAAGCGTCTGAGTTCATGGAAGGAATATATTCCTGGTGATTTCATCTGTGTCGTTGTTACCAGCGAGTATAAAGTTCTCCGCAAGGTGTCTGTCACACAGCCAGACGAGCAGAGCATCAACTTCACCCAGATGGTCGATGGCACTCCTGTAGAGTCCAGCATCCCCAAGGACATCATAGTAGAGATCTACAAGGTCGTCGGCAACTACCGCCGCCAGTAGCCAAAAACAGACATCCCCCGACCCAGCTCACGAAGAACTGAATCAGGGGATGCTCATATACTAACAGTGCTCAACGGCTCAACCGTTGAGATAGTCACCAAGCCCTGCACCTCTCCGCAGGGCCAATAGAACTAATAATACCTCATTCTTATATTCAGCTCTTCCATCACCAATCTTACGGACATACCTTTCCCGTACCCAATGAACCCGCCAAATCCGAAGTCCATCAGATACCCAGCCATCCCGCTATGATATGTAGTATCGAGCTGTCTCATTTATAAATTATCTTCTTGTCTTGTTTGTAGTCATGCCATAGCAACTAATTACAGCATTTCTATCTCCTCATTATCGAACCATTCTTTCTTAATAACCGTCGCTTTCACCTTTTCTGGTTCATCCGTGTACATAACCACAGCTAATGATGACTTTGCCCTTGTACATGTCACATAGAACAATCGTTTAGTACGATCTATAGAAGACTCTTCCCCAGCCTCAATATGCCTAATGTCTGTCTCAGACAAATCTTTCACCCCAAACAACTTATCATAACTAAACATAAAGCCTTTAGACTCGGAATCATCAATAATGACCATAACCCTCTCAAACTCCAGCCCCTTCACTCCTTGATGCGTATCGAACCGAGTTCGTTGGTTCACATAATCATCATATCTTCTGACCATATCAATAGGTAAGTCTATCACACTCACCCATGCTTGCAAATCTTCATCCATATCAGCGGTAACATCAGCCGGCACAAGCATACTGGCTTGGCTTACAACCTCTGGTATTGTTAATAGTTGGGAGTCCCATATGGCTTTAACTACTTCGCGAATTGAACGATTCTCATTGACAATCTCTGCCACTTTTCCTGCCTCACTTCTGCATTGCAAGTAGAGTTCATATGGTTTCTCTGTATTCTGCTTGCTAAGCAATGGTGAATAAGCCTTTAACAATTCCAGAGCAATCCGACCATCAGATTTCATGGAATCTGCCATAGGCAAAACCTCTTTTGTAAAGAATTCCAATTCAGATACAGTGCCTTGCAAGAATGTCATCTGGTATTTATTAACCTTGGACAAAGGACCAAAAAATTGCTCAATCCCCAAACGTCTTGCGGCCATCATGTGTTCCAATGTCAGTATTTTAACTTCTGCATCATCACCTATCCATTTCGTATCGCCTGTATGCTCGTTCATTATCTTCATGACAGTTTGCTCAACATCGTCCTTGTTTATTTCTTCGTGTTGTTGAACAATGAACAATCGTATCAAACCATCAATGGCACCTTCACGAGATGTCTGTTCTGCATGTGCATCCAGATCTTTACCAATAGTGTTGGCCAACTTGATAATTCGTTTTGCACAACGGTAGTTCATCTTTTTTACAGGCTTTTCCCACGCAGTTGGAATAATATTCACCATATTCTCTTTTCCATCAGCATAGATACGTTGTTTCTGGTCACCAAGAAGTCCAAGGGTAAAAACTTTCCCAAAATTCTTCTGAATCTTAAAGAAAGCATCAACAAGTTCCTTCTTTGTGTCCTGACTCTCATCTATCAGCAGAATGGGATAACGTTGGGCTATGATGCGTTGAAGCATCATGCTTTCCATAATCATATTAGCTGAAATTTTTATAACCTCTGCATGTTTAAGTGCATTATATTCCGGATTACTGCCATTGGGATTATACACAAATTTTTCTATCGTCTGCGCTTTTTCCAGTTTATCCTTCAGATGCTCTAACTTTTCTACATTAGAAAGATATGTCTTTGTTGTCTTGCTCTTTGCGCCCTCAATTTTTAAATTCAGTTCTTGTATGTCCTCTTGTATATACTGGCAATAAAGATTTTTGATGTCTGCTTGATAATATTTGATAACATCCCATACAAAGCTATGGATGGTAGAAATATGGAAAACAGGGCTATAGTCCAAACGATTGATAATCTCATCAGTAGCCGCGTTCGTAAATGTAATGACAGCCACATTCTTTCCTTGCAATAGTAAATCATTACCGATACTATCGCGAATTTTTCTTAATAGCAATACTAGAGAATGTGTTTTCCCCGATCCTGCTCCCGCAAAAAGAAAAAAACTCTTTCGTGGGGTTGATAGAATACACTTCTCTAAGGTTTCATCTACCTGTAAATCTATATTATTTGCCATCATATATACCATTAGAATCCAGACACTTTTTCATCCACTCCAATCCCTCTTGAATGTAGGAAGGTGCAGTTATCTCGCTGAAATCATCCTTATACAAAAGCGAATTAGCAAAATCTGCTTTTTGAAATCCGCCTTTGCTTTCCAGTTTATCGAAAATTGACTTCTGTAAATCCGCAGCACAGCAATTCTTCTTCAATAGATTGGCGATGGTCGTAATAGCACCCATCTTTTTAAGATCTTCCTTTCTAAAAAGTTCAAGATTGGTAAAAATCAACGCATCTTCAAAAGTATAAGGGCATATCTCTGTAAATTCTTTCTTCTCCTTGTCCCACTGTACATCAATTGGAGTCTGGAAAGCCATCCTTACATTATCGACTGTCTTTCCTTTTCCATCAAGAGCAATTAGATCATCTATCAAATCCTTGCCAGGCAACCAATTCTGAACCGACGGATTACCTGTTTTATACCCTTTCCCCTTTGCAGTAATCACAGCTTTATGCATTTCTTTCCCATCTTCTTCAATAGTTTCTGTAGCATCAATGTCTGTCACTACTAAGGTTGGAATACCAATCTTATTTATCAGACTACGGAAACTATGGGCATGACGGCCATTAATTTCAATGACCGAGATGTAATACGAGTCAAGCCCTGCTTTGGTAAGGAAACTGGGTACGAGAATCTTCTCTGCTGGGCCTTCAACTAATATTACGGCATCTGCAAAGAATATATCGCAATGGGTCAATCGTATATATCTGGTAACAAATTGTTTTGTTTCTTCTTCAGGGCCAAAAGTACTTGACAGGTTAATGACATTCGAAACGGGAATTTTGTCTCCAGTATCCATCACTCGTCTGAAGTAACGCATGCAGTTCAGGTCGAGTTCGTTGACCACATGGTTAGAGTGTGTGCTAAGAACCAATTGCGTTTTAAGCCAAGGATGATCCTTGATTATCTGATTATTGCATAGGGCTTCAAATGCCTTCTTCACAAATACCTGCTGAGCTTGAGCATGCAGGTGCGCTTCTGGCTCTTCTACAAACACTAAGTGGATTGGTTCAATATTTTTCCCATCGCTTAACGACTTCAACCACTTTTCCCTGAAATCCATCAACTTCAGATAGATGGAGATCAAGTTTCTGTAACCAAGGCCATTGTATTTTTCTGGAAGAGCCAAATCAGCCGTTCCCTGAATAGCAAACTGCACAGCAGAGTCATGCTTAATTGCTTCCTCTATCTGGATTTTACTACAAATCTTTATTTCTGGATTCTGAAATCCGGGATAGTTGATATTCCTCAGTTCTTTGACAGGCGTTTCAAAAGTCTTAGTCAGCTTGGCGTCATACGTTTCATTTGCCCTTGCAATCCCACTAACAAGTTCTAAATCATCTGGCGTTAAAACTTCTTCCTCGGGATTTGAACTCGAATAATACTTTTGGAATTGTCTTGATAAAGTATCAATGTCACTATCTGCCTGTCCTTCTGGGTCAGAGAAGTCTCTTGAAGCCAATATAGTATCCACCCTTATCAGTTCATCCAAAGGATTATTATCAAGAGCATTATCTGGTGTAGCCTGTACAGTATTCTCATCAGCAGGTTCTATCGCGGGGTCAATGATGTAGTATTTTACATCAAAATATTCTCTAAGATTTGAACCTTTACCCAAGAAATCACAAAGATTCTTTGGATATAAATCTGGCGAGGCAGCTTTCTTCCATTCTTCAGTAGCTTGTAGCGAAGCGGCTTTGCTTTTCGCATCCTTGTAGTCTGTATACAATTTTGTAACATCTTTCGGAACGTATTGACCACGAACACCCACCTTCTTCCCTTCCCACGTACTGAGTGAAGGAATTAAGTGGTTGACTCTATATTGTTCCCCGTCAGCCACATTAATCCAGATATCCAAAGATGGCACTATATCGTCCCATTTATGTGGATTCAATAATGCTTCGTCAACAGGGTCATGAATCAACCATTGGTCACCAAGTCCGTCAATCAAAGCCCAGTTGGTAGCGGTGAACTCCTTCAGAGTAAACTTCTCTTTGTTCTTCAAGAACCAAACAATAGCACTTATAGCAGATGTTTTTCCACTATTGTTAGCACCAACAAACACAGTTTCCTTCTCACTAAAGTCTATATGACAATTCTTCAGCTTTCGGAAATTCCTTATATGTACTGACTCTATATTCATTCTTTCAGTTTAAAACCAATTATTATTTCTTTCTCTGAACAATCTGTTCCTTAAACGGCGACAAGCACAGTTCCTCATCTTCAAACTTGATGTTAGGAAAGTAATCTTTTGGGGTATACCCGTCACAATATTTAGAAGGAAGATTCTGTATCAGCTGATACTTGGTCACATAATTGTTATCAACCCATTTCTTTCCGAATCTAGAAATGATGTTGAAGAACAAGATATACAACTCTGCATTTGATAATTGGGCTCTCAGTATCTTTACATAGTTCATCTTCTCCTCATCGTTGAAGAATGATGAACTATCTATCAATTTAATGGCGTTATACATATTACGGAAATACACACTTAGATAATTCTGATTTGGACGATGTAATATATATTTCTTCTCGTTATCCAACCTTGTTATAATCGCATCGGTCAAACGTTCTGTATCAGGGTAATCTTTCAGATACTCCATCATGAAAGGTTTCCATGTCGTTGACGATCCATAGAAGAATACTGCATATGCAATATCTGCAATATCCACATCTGAAAGTTTGAATCCATTTCTCTCCACCACTTCCTTAATGGCCTTCACAAGATATTTCATCTGAATTTTAAACTCTACGAAGGCCTTTCTTCCTTTTGCAACAGCTATAGGTTCTCCCTGTTTTACCTTTCTTACTTGCGATACATTAATCTCGTCTATCACCTTCTGTTGCACATCCAGCATCTGATAATATTGTTCCACAATGGTTCTCTTTCTGTTATCTCTTGACTGGAGATACAGGGTGATAAGTACACCTATGAAAGCAAGTCCAGAAAAAAGAGCATTGAAGATTCCATATGAATCTCCCATCAATCCATATGCATCAATAGGATTCGACTTGCTTACATGAAACACATTATCCCTAAAGTAAGGCAACGCCAATGGAAGCCAAAAGAAAAACGCATACAGCAAAAATAGCACAACTATAGCCATGCCCGTCCATCTTCCATATTTCAACACCTTAGGGTTCATCTTCTCCATCATAATCGTCATCTTCTTCATAATAGGAAATAACAAATTGACCTAAATCGCATTCCTCAACCACATTTCCCTCACTCAACTCTATCTCCTGCATATTGGCAAAACCCTCAGGATATTCCCATACGCGGAGAGTGATTTCAAGAGGTTCATCAAGATCTTCTACATCTTTTACAAGAACGGCTTCATATAACCGTTCCACCCCCATTTCCCTTTCATCAATCTCTTCCAATTCCCAATTTAGGTTTTCTTGGCTGAGATCAATGTTAAGAGGTTTATCTCCGGGTAATATGATTTTTATATCTGTTTTCATTCTCACTTCATCTATTTATTTCATTCTTGATTATACTCTTCACACCTTCAGGATTATTCTCCACGGTCTCAACTAACATCGTTCCTATCCACACTTTGTAATCCATAAGTTCATTAAGCTGTTCTTTAAAGAAATCACGGAAGAAAGCAACTACCTTAGAGTTGGGATGTTGTGAAGATAAGACAGAAAACGTTTGTACGTTTGCGGCGATACTTGGAATATAAGTATTGTCAAGGTGCGAATCTTGATTAAGTAAAAACCACATTCTTCTATCTAAAGAATCATATTTTTTATAGAACGCATCTCTATCATTTAGACAATAAAGTCCACGACCTTCAAATCTTCTTTTGTAGAAATCAGTATCATATAAAGCGATGACGGCTTCGTCATCCTTTTCTGGTTTCTGCAGAGCCGTTATTATCAATTGATCCAATGCTTGTATATCTGCACCGTAAATCTCACTCATCCTACCATACATACTAACCAGCATCTCAACATTTTCAGCGTTTTCCCTGGCCTTTGAATGAATCGCAAACACCTGCTTTGCAGCATCATTGGCAGGGACTAAGGCATCATAAACCCGAACGAGTTTATCAGAATCCATGAAAGAGGCTGGTGTACAATAGTTTGGATTAGGAACCTGATTCACTCCCATTTTGTCGTATGATAATGCAACAAGACGTGAGCAGAACATTCTATTGCTTTCTGCGGGTTTCTCTGTTGCTTCATATTTCGGAACTTTTCTTGCTTCCAGCGACCCAAATTCCATCCCCATTGTACTACGGGCATAAAAAACTACGCCTTCGCGAATTAATTCCGAATCACTCTTACAACGCAAGACAATTGCATCATCAACTTCTTTAAATCCGTATGAAAATATATGGTTAAGGACAACGCCACCTCCATCTGATTCCATAATGAAAGCATCACCTGCATAAAGAGCCACGTGGTCATATTGGCTCTTCATCAGCAGGTGCATACGCTCATTATAAGTATTGATAAGTAGAATATCTCCCTTTTTCAATACTGAAGTATCAAATATGTATCTGACATCATTTACTTCCATATCTACTGATATTGATTTTTTCTTTTATACAGCTCTGATAATTCTATCAGTTTCTTAAACATCCCAAGCCTTGGTTCCTTCAGTTCACCTGCATTCATCAACTTCCGTTGCTGTTTCGTCCAATTAACAAGCTCTCTTTCCGCCCCAACATATTTAGACGGATTCCGATGGTTAGCCTCAATGAAACTAACCACCTTCTTATATCTTGTCATCCACCGTTCATCTTGACTCATAGTTTCTCCTTATCTACTTACATCCAGTATTACCCCATCACCACCTTATCATTCTCCCAGTCCAGCACCAGATAGTGGAGCGCATTCTCCGTATATTCCAACACACCCATCGCATTTCCCCAATAGTCTATCACCCTTTGGCTGTATATACCACGATAGGCCCCGTTCCTTCCCATAAGTATCGCCTTCTTCACATTCTGCGAAACACAGGTCAGAGGTTTGGGATTTGGAGCTCCCTTACTCATACACATCACATCTGGATGTCCGTTCAGACTTCCATGATGTGATACCACATAATAATGAGTCAAACTAAGATTTCCCTGACAAGGCGCATGTCCGCTCATTTCCTTAAATCCAACCGTTTCCAAATCTCCTGGCAGCGTCATCATCTTACCATGCAGCGTGATGCTATACACCACCGAGGCATTATTCGCATTCGCAACAACCCTGTTCGTCACACCATCCTCCACCGATTCACTATTCTTATATAACCTGCATTCCGGGTGCAGGATCCTAATAACCCCTTGTCGCAAATTATCACTGATGGGCTCAACAAACCTACATGAAAGGGCCTTCAGTCTCTTCAATACATCACACCATACAGCCGACGCGCAGTCGTAATGGAGATTTGCATATACCAGAGTATTTCCATCCACCACGCCATGATTCATTAAGTAGCGCAGCCCATTATAATGATCAAAATGCGTATGAGTCAGCATAAAACGCGATACATGCAGGTTTTTCACATCCACGCCCACCTCCTCAGCAATACATTTTAGGCAGCATAGCAGATTTAAACTATAGTCACACCTTGTCAGATAGTCATACGTCGAACAGTCCACCATCCATAAGTCATACCCTATCTCATATTTTATCAGGATAAGGCTACAATTGCCATGCCCCACCTTCACATGATACGACTTCACCCTGTCTATTTTCCTTTGACTTATCGCCCAAGCCCCGTCGCCATTCACCTCCAACTTTATTAGTTCCTGTCGCAAGGCCTGGCTCTCACGTCTCAGTTCATTTGCCCTCGGGGCATCGCTGGCCAACCGCATCATATGGTTAGAGTCTGGATGATACCAAACAAAGTCATCCTCCTTAATGCGCTGCTCCGATGCAAAATAGTGCATCTGATTCTCATTCAGTTCTATCGAAAACGACCTTGGGAATCCCTCGTCCGTCATCTCCGTACCAAACAGAGCCACATGATACCGTTTCCCCTCAACATCTATGGCCGATATGCAGTCCACATAGTACAGATGTCCCTCTATCACGTCCCTGATATATTCCAATATTTGCCGTGCCTGCAGATGGTTCATATATTCCTGCTCAGAAGCATCCTCGGGGTTAGCCACATATTTCTCCACCCATTTCAAGGAACAGCCTTTTCTCTCACAATACTGCCTCACCAATTCCACCGTACCCCCCTTCGTTCTGGTGGCCACTATGGCTATATCTGGAGTTTGACAACTTATATAATCCAAGTTTTTCTGTTCATCCTCAGATGTGTCCCCCCAAGTGCAGATTGTGATACGTAGACCATGATATTCGAAAGTAACACTCTTGTCTTGTCCTTCTATCAGACAGCCATGCCCAAACATCTCTTGGTACATCAGATTTATCAGATGCCCCAAACAATGTGTCTTTCCCACATTTCCTCTTCCAAACAGCGCTATTACTCTCATGTCCTTTCAGTTTTTCCTTAATTCCATCAATACGTGCTTCCGCATTCCTCAGCCTTCACACCTCAACTTTCTCTAAAAACCGACAAGCGGCCATATCACTATTGGAAGTTGCTCTCAAACCAATAGCTCAATGACCGACTTGTCTGTATCTTGCTACTTGCTAAATTCGTTCGATTACCATCATTTGTGGCCATAGAACTCCTTATACCATTCCGCAAACTTTCTCAATCCCTCCCTCAGCGTGATCTTGGGTGTAAACCCGAAGTCACGTTCAAGGGCTGTGGCATCAGCATACGTCGTGGGCACATCACCGGGCTGCATGGGCACAAGTTTTTTGTGCACCTCGAAGTCAAAGTCTGCGGGAAGGACACCTGCTCGCACCAGTTCCTCTTGCAGGATGTTCACGAAGTCAAGCAGGTTCTCTGGTTGACCACCACCGATATTATAAACGGCATATGGAGGGATGGGCAGGCCATCTTCACCCTTCTTACGCTCTGGTGCACCTTGCATCACTCGATAAACACCCTCTACGATATCATCGACGTAAGTGAAGTCACGACGGCAGTTGCCGTAGTTGAATATCTGGATGGTCTCGCCCTTCAGCAGTTTGTTGGTAAAACCGAAGTACGCCATATCAGGGCGACCAGCAGGGCCATAAACAGTGAAGAAGCGCAAACCCGTGGTTGGAATGTCATACAACTTTGAATAGCAGTGGGCAAACAGTTCATTGCTCTTCTTGGTTGCTGCATACAACGACACAGGATTATCCACACGGTCGTCAGTACTGAATGGCACTTTCTTGTTGCCACCATACACAGAACTGGATGAAGCATATACCAAATGCTCTACAGGATAATGTCTACAAGCCTCTAGGATGTTATAGAAGCCTATCATATTGCTCTGAATATACGCATCAGGATTGGTGATACTATAGCGCACGCCAGCCTGAGCGGCCAGATTCACCACCACATCAAAGTGGAACTTCTCGAACAGTCCATCAATCAATGCCTTGTCAGCTAAATCGCCCTTCACAAACTCATATTCAATTCCCGCAGGTTTAGCTTTTTCAATCTCACTGAGGCGATAATCTTTCAATGTCGGATCATAATAATCATTCAGATTATCCAGTCCAACGATAGTACCTTCGCTCAGTTCCTTGAACAAGCGTAGCACCAAGTTCGAGCCAATAAATCCAGCACTTCCTGTAACTAATATGGTCTTCATTCTCTAATTCAAATTCTTGATTAGTCTCTCTTAAAAATGTCTCTTGTATAGACCTTCTCCTGAACATCATCCAG
>OCVV011083061.1_pt1 | contig 10194 bp, 7 predicted proteins | sample 1539721 | NCBI WGS metagenome assembly OCVV01 (sample SAMN02144230, study PRJEB22623) | gut metagenome | biome: sheep rumen | host: Ovis aries | place: New Zealand
GAAAAGGAAGGCCGTCTTCCGGACGTGGTAATGGCTTGTGTGGGCGGCGGATCCAACTCCATCGGCATGTTTGCGGATTTCATTGATGACAGGGATGTGCAGCTGATTGGTGTGGAAGCTGCCGGCAGAGGAATTGAGACCGGAGAACACGCAGCGGCATTCGCGGACGGGACACCGGGCACGCTGCATGGCATGCGTTCTTATCTGCTGCAGGACGAAGACGGCAATATTAAGCTGGCCCATTCGATTTCCGCCGGATTGGATTACCCGGGCGTCGGACCGGAACATGCCTATCTGAGAGACAGCGGACGCGCCCAGTATGTGTCAATTACGGACGCGGAAGCCATGGATGCCCTGATGGAACTGACCCGGGTCGAGGGAATTATTCCGGCCATCGAGAGTGCCCACGCAATGGCCTATGCCTTCAAAAAGGCGAAGGAGATGACGATGGATCAGTCCATGATTGTCTGCCTGTCCGGGCGCGGAGATAAAGATATCAATACAATTGTCAATTATGTAGAAGGAAAAGGATATCAGAATTAGGAGAGTGTGTCATGAATCGAATTGAAGAAAAATTTCAGCAGCTGAAAAAGGAGCAGAAGAAAGCGTTCGTTACCTATATTACTGCAGGACTTCCGGATATGGAACGCTGCAAAGAACTGATCAAAGCCCAGGAAGAGGCGGGACTGGATGTGCTGGAACTGGGCGTTCCTTTTTCCGATCCGGTTGCTGACGGACCTGTGATCCAGGATGCTTCTTTCCGGTCCATCCAGAAGGGCACCTCTTTGCGAAAGTGTTTTGATCTGGTGGAAAAAGTCAGAAAAGAGGGCGTGGAACTCCCGATTGTTTTCATGATGTACTATAACACCATAACACACTACGGTCTGGAGGAATTTGCCAGAAAGTGCAATGAGACAGGCGTGGACGGATTGCTGGTTCCGGATCTTCCGATGGAAGAGCAGGGACCGTTAAAGGAAGTGCTGGGAGACCGGGACGAAACGATTTTGCTGCAGCTGGTTTCCCCGGTTTCCGCGGGGCGGATTCCGGAGATTCTTCAGGATGCCCGGGGATTTGTTTACTGTGTGTCTTCCATGGGAGTTACCGGTCAGGCAGCAGATTTCCACAAATCCGTTCTGTCCTATCTGAAGGACGTAAAGCAGCAGTCTTCGATTCCGGTGTTAATGGGATTCGGAATCCGGACGCCGCAGGATGTGGCACCAATGAAAGAGATCATCGACGGCGCGATTGTCGGTTCTCACTTTATCAATCTGATGGAACAGAACAATTACGACCTGGATACCGCACGGAATTATATCCGGGAATTTAAGGCGGGATTCTGATTGCGGAAGTCAAAGAAATAAGAACAGAAAAACCAGAGATTCCGGTTATTCCAGATCTCTGGTTTTTCTGTTGATATATTCTGCTTTGTATTTGGAGTAGGCGATTTTCTGGCTGGAGTACAGCCCGTAATAACCGGAAAGGGCGTAGCTTAAAGCAATGGCCAGCAGATAATAGGGCAGTCCCTGGAGCCCGAACAATTCGAAACAGATCAAAAGCGAAGCGATGGGGCAGTTGGTGACCGCACAGAACATGGAGCCCAGTCCGACTGCTGCGCAGAGGGACGGTGACAGACCGAGTACTCCGGCAAAAGTACTTCCCAATGCGGCGCCAATGATCATGGATGGAACGATTTCGCCTCCTTTGTATCCGGCGCCTAATGTGGCAACGGTCAGGATCAGTTTCAGGGCAAAGGCACCGGGAACCGCCGTTCCCGCGAAGCACCGGGCCAGAAGCTGGAGACTGATTCCGTTGTAATCCCTGGTTCCGAACAGAAGGGTCAGCGCAATAACCACACAGCCGCCTGCGGCAATGCGCAGATAGACATTCGGGAAGATGCGCTTGTATAATGCTTCGGATTCATGCAGAAGGATACAGAAGATGATACTGACAATTCCGCAGATGACAGCCATCAGCGCGGTATACAGTGCTGTCGTAACGGTAAAGGAAGGCACCTGTGTGACTGTCAGCGGGATCGTCTGATCCAGAAAATGTGATGCGATGCCGTGGGCCAGCAGCGCGGAAATCGCGCAGGGAACCAGGGCGGCATACTGCATGATGCCCACACTGATCACTTCGATGGCAAATACGGTGGCCGCCATGGGCGTGCCGAAAATAGCGGAAAATCCGGCGCTCATGCCGCACATGATCAGAAGGTTTCTGTCTTTTTCGTCCAGATGCACCAGTTCGCCGATGGTGTTGGCGATGCTTCCGCCGATCTGAAGCGCGGCGCCTTCCCGTCCGGCCGAACCGCCGAACAGATGTGTAATCAGTGTACAGATAAAAATCAGGGGTGCCATCTGAGGCGGAAGCTTTTCATCGGAATGCACGGCGGAAAGCACCAGATTGGTGCCGGCATCTTTGTCATCCCGCATGACATGGTAGAGCCAGGCGATGAGCAGCCCGCCCGCCGGAAGAAAATACAGCAGCCAGGGATGGGCCAGCCGCAGGGCAGTGGCCTTTGTCATCAGAAGAAAAAAGGCGGTTCCCACAAAGCCGAGAATCGTGCCCACAGTCACCGCCAGAAGGATCCACTTTCCGGAAACCCGCAGCTGTCTGCTGTACTGCAGCAGCGTCTTTTTCAGTGAATTCAGCATAGTTCCTCCTGTCAGATGCTGCTTAGGCAATCCAGCAGTCTGGTATTCATTTCCGGACTCATGACACAGAAGCGAATGTAGCTGTTGTCCAGAAACGGGAAGGTGGAGCAGTCGCGGATCATCATTTTCTGACGGATTGCTTTTTCGAAGATATCCTCAGAAGTGACGCCTGGTTTTTTGATGCGGGCCAGGAGAAAATTGGCGGACGGTTCGTAAACCTTGTATTTGCCGGTGGCGGACAGCTCCTTAAACATCCGGCTGCGTTCCGTCTGGATCAGTTCCCGGGTTTCCCGGATGTAGGATTCATCGGAAAACATGGATTCTCCCGCGATTGCCGCCAGGGAATTGATCATCCAGGGATTCTTGTGGGTGTTGATGTACTTGATCAGATCCTGGTTGCCGGTGACGGCATAACCGAGCCGCAGGCCCGGGGCTGCGAAGAATTTGGAAGTACCCCGCAGGATAATGATATTGTTATAGTCTTCCGTCAGAGGGACGGAAGTGAATGCGTCCAGATTTTTCTCGAATTCGATGTAAGTTTCGTCCACCATGACAAAAATATGATGCTGCATGCAGGCATCCAGAATCCGCCGCATATCCGTGGTGCGTACACCGGTGGAGGTGGGGTTGTTGGGGTTGCACAGAATCAGCAGATCGGTGGATTCATTCAGTTCCTGTATGAATTCGTCGGTGTTTAACTGAAAGCCGTTGGCTTCTTTGAGCGGATAATAGTAGCAGGAAGCGCCTTCCATCGAGACGGAGCGTTCGTATTCGGAATAGGTGGGACCAACAATCAGGGCCCGTTTGGGATGACGTACCTGAATGATCAGGGAAATCAGTTCCGTGGTGCCGTTGCCGACAATGATATTGCCGCAGTCGGTGTCGCAGTAGGCGGCAATGCTTTTGCGCAGGGAAAGGTATTCCCGGTCCGGATAGGCGGTAATGGCGTCAATGTGATCTGTCAGTGTCTTCCGCAGCAGGGGTGACAGCCCCAGCGGGTTGACATTTGCGGAAAAACTGGTGATCTCTTCTTTGCGGATGCCGTAGATTTCCTCGATTTTTTCCAGGTCGCTGCCGTGAAAGTGGTCTCTGTGTTTCAGTTTCATAGGTTCCCCCCCTTTGTTGCAAGATAATTGCAAATCGTTTATACTATTATAAATCCAGCGTGAAAAATTTCAAACAGGATATTAAGCGGAAATACAAAGAATGCGTAAGAAAATACAAGAAACCATCAGAGGAAAAATAGAATCCGTCCGCCACAAAATGATTTTCCCGGAAAAAGAACTTCGCTTCTCCGTCATTGAGAACGATACTTTTCAGGGAAAGTTTTCATTTGAGGCGGAAAATCACATGCAGATACGCGGAATTGTCTCCTGCCCGAATTCCCATGTCACATGCCTGAACCCGGGCTTTGACGGCAGGCGGATCCGGATTCCGTTTGAATACCGCAGCGAAGGCATGACCGAAGGCAGTGAAGAGGAAGGATACTTTGTCATCACTTCAAACATCGGCGAATTTCTCTATCCCTATCATGCCGTGATCCGCAAAAATTATACCCATACATCCATCGGATGGATCAAAACCCTGAACGATTTCACAAATCTGGCCAAGCTGAACTGGCCGGAGGCCCTGGCCCTTTTTTCATCCGGTTCCTTTTCCCAGATCTTCCACAAAGGGGAGGAACGGGAACTGGCCCTGTACCGCGGACTTACGAGCAGAGGGTTTTCTTCCGCCCAGATGGAAGAGTTCCTGACCGCCGCCGGCAGAAAAGAGCAGAATTACTTTTTCCTTAATTCTGGCAAGCAGACATTCGTCACCTCTGACCGTCCGATTTCAGACTTTGTGCCGGTGGAGAAGGCAAACTGGGGATATATGCAGATTCACGTCAGCTGCGACAGCGATTTTGTGGAGCTGTCTGCCCCTATGATTTCCGGAACGGATTTCACCGGAAAACACGCGGAATTCGCTTACCGGATTCTGCCGGAACGCATGCATGACGGCCGCAATCTGGCGCAGATTGTCTTTGAGACCGTTGATCAGCGGGAAACGGTGGAAATTACCGCAGCCAGTGAAGACTCCTTCCGTTACAGGCTGGACAGTCACCGCAGGGATGTTACGGATCTTCAGCTGGAACTGCAGTACATCGGTTTTCGCCTGGGACGGATCGAACAGCAGGCCTGGAAGAAGAATTCCCTGGATATCCTGACGGAATATCAGAACAGTCATCCGGAAGATCTCTGGCATCAGCTGTACGCCGCCTATGTGCGGTTTATCTGCAAAGACACTGCCGCAGCAGAGGAAATTCTTGTGGAATTTGATGCCCGGGCAGACTGGAAACGCACTCCCATGGAAGGGCTTTACCTGTATCTGACCACCTTTCAGAAGGGAGATCCGGAGTATGCGGCGGAGGTGACCGCCCTGGTCCGGGAACTGTATCAGCGTTTTCCCGGCCATCCGGTGCTGGCCTGGGTGCTGCTTTCCATGGATGAAGCGCTGCTGCGCAACGAAGAGCGGAGGTATCTGTTCCTGAAACGCCTGATGACCAGAAGCAGCACCAGTCCCGTCTTTTATCTGGAAGCGTATCGTCTGGCTCTGAAAGATACCGGGCTCCTGAACGTGGGAGACCGGTTCGAACGGCGGCTGGTACACTGGATTCTTGGCGAAAACCTGCTGTTTCCGGACCTGATACCGGTCATTATCCTGATGTCGGAAAAAGATACGGATTACCATCCGCAGATGCTGCAGAATCTGAAACAGTGCTACCAGACCGCCCCGTCAGTGGATCTTCTCAAGGCGATCTGCACATATCTGATCAGTTTTCACCGCTGCCAGGAGTCCGATTTTGCGTGGTATGCCCTCGGGGTCAGAAAGCAGATCAAGGTGGCAGGGCTCTATGAAGCGTTTCTGAAGTGCTGGAATCCGGAAAAAACACTACTGCCGATTCCTGTTGTGAAATATTTCATGATGCAGGACAAGATTCAGTGGAAATGGAAGGCGCGCATCTACGCCTGGCTGATTGCGCACCGTTCCGATTTCGCGGCAGAATGGGACACCTATGACAGACAGATCTGTTCCTTCGCGGCAGAGGCTCTGCGTACCGGCTATCGGAGCGATGAGCTTTTTGATGTTTTCCGGTATTACAAATCCCGTATCCCGCGGAAGCAGTGGGAAGAAGAGAAAAACGACTGTGAGGAAACCAGCAAAATCACTATTGAGAATGACAGCGTCACACATCTCTGTGTCCTGGAGGCGGATTCCCGCCGAATGATTACGGTACCGGTACACAACGGCTGCGCTTTCGTGCGGCTGCCGCGTCAGGAAGCCCTGCTTCTTCTGCAGGATTCTTACGGCAACCTGCACAATCTGCGTTCTTATGTCCGGATCACATCCATGTTTGAGAAGGAAGAAGATGCGGCGGACCGTTTTGCTGTTTCCGCCGCCGCTGCGGAAGCAGAGCCGCAGATCAGTCCGGTGGATGAGACCGCGGCCCGTCTGGAACAGTTTGCGGACAGGCTTTCGGTCATGGACGCGCTGATTGTACAGGGCAAAACGCTGGGACTCCATGTGCAGCGCTACGAAGAGCAGATCCTGGCACGCTCTCTGTTCTGCGGGGAGTTCCCTGAGCACCATGTGCTTTTTTTCAGGGATCTGTGCGCCTATCCGAACAATGAAAGACTCTGTGACGCGTATGTATCCCGGATATCCCTGGAATACCTGTGCGGCCATCTGCCCATCAGCACAGAAGCCCTGACGTATATTCTGCAGTCAGAGGAAAAGGGACATCATCTCAGTGACTACTGCAAGGCGGCCCTGGTCCGGAACTGGTATCTTCCTGTGGAAGAACCGGTACTTTCCCGGGAAAAGGCGGAAGCCCTGCTGCAGGAGCTGATCCTGAAAGGCAGAAGGCTTGACTTTTACAATCAGCTGCCGGAAGAAATCCGGGGCAGATACCTGCTGGACGGCCTGCTTTATATCCAGTTTGCCGGGTCCGCCGGCGCGCATTATGAAATTCGGTATAATATTCGGATGCGCAGCGGCTCTCAGGAAGAAGATGATGTTTACATCACCCGGAGCGCGGCTATGCCGGAGTCCCTGTCCGGGATTTTCTGCGCAGGCATTCCCGCGGTTCCGGGAGCGATGTATCAGTATCAGATTCTATGCGCCGGAGAGCCCTGCACGGACTGGCTTCCCCTGCATCTGGAAGCAGAACCGGACAGCAGATCAGGTTCCCGGATCCGCCGGATGATGGGCCTGGTATCGGAAAACGGGCTGGATGGCCCGCGGGCAGAACAGTATGAAACAGAAAGACAGCTGGCCGATCAGTACTTTGTGCAGATGAGGAATGATGATGAATGGGAAACAATCAGATAATGAACTGTATATCGGAATTGATCTGGGGGAAAAGCGGGCGCTGGTAAGCTTTTATACAGCGGGCATGGTGGAGCCGGAGACCGTCACCACAAGAACCAGCGAAGAGCATTATGAGATTCCCACCGCAATCTGCCGAACCAAAAACGGAAAGCTGTTCTACGGGGAGGAAGCTGTCAAGCGGCGCGCAGAGGAGGGGGCAGTTTTTGCCGATCATCTGCTGCAGCAGGCAGTGCAGCTTCGGACAGAGGAGAAACTGGAAGACCTTACCCTGTTTCTGAAACGACTGACAGCCTTTCGGCGCAGTTATGCCAGAGATATGCAGGAACCGTATCATCTGGGAATCGCGGTTCCCCACCTGAACACGGAAACGGTAAGCATTCTGCTGCAGATCCGTGACCGGCTGCAGATTGCGCCGGAACGGTTTCGAATGACAGACTACCGGGAAAGTTTTTTTGACTATACGATCCTGCAGGACCGGTCCATCTGGAAAAATGACACAGTAATGTTTGATTTTACCGACCGTCAGCTTACCTGCTATCACCTGAAGATACGGGGCAAACGGCATCCCCTTCGCGCCCAGGTGCATACGTCCCGCTGGGAAGTTCCGGAACTGGCCATGGCAGACCGGGGGGAACGGGACCGCTTTTTTTCCGCCCGGGTGGAAGAGTCGTTTCTCGGCCAGAATATATCAGGCGTGTATCTGATCGGCGACGGGTTTGACGGCGGCTGGTTTGACCGCACACTGGAGGCTTTCGGCCCCAGCAAACGGATTTTTATCGGCAAAAATTTATATACAAAAGGCGCCTGCCTGGGGGCCTTCCGCCGTCTGCACGATGAGGGCGAGTGTATTCGTTTTGTATGTGATTATAAGATCCGCCGGGAACTCTGCATCCGGGTCAGCCAGGAGCGGCGGGAAGTCTTTCTGCCGATTGTGACTGCCGGAAAAAACTGGTTTGAAAGCAGTTTTTCCTGCTGCCTGCTCTATAACGGCTCCAGTGAAATCCGGCTGTATGAACGGGAAACCGGGCACGGGCCGAAGCTGCGCCAGACCCTTTTTCTGGATGATTTTCCGGCACGCAAGCCGAAATCCGTGCGTCTGCGGTTTTCCGCATATCCCATCAATGCGGGACAGCTGCTGATTCGGATCAGCGATGAGGGGTTCGGCGGATTTTATCCGAATACGGGAAAAGCATGGAGTTATACGGTGGATCTGAACGAGGACAATGGAAATGAGTGAATTTATCCTGTGCAGCGGGGAAAAAGCAGAACACCCGTATCTGATTATGAAGCGGGAACTTCCGGTTTATACAATGGAAGAACTTTGCTTTTTCCTGCATGAATACCTGTTTTTCTTAAATGAAGAATTTTTCTGTCCGGAACTTTATTCCTGGATCCGGAATGAGCTGAAATTACCCGGACTGGCGTCTTCCCTGATTAATCTGTCCAACCGGGGCGGCTCGCCGTATGAAGCAGCAATGATGATTTTTGATTTCTCCGGCATCTACAGCCTGCAGGAAATGAATGCCATTCGAAGCACCATTCACGATCTGGAGAACCGCACCGATCTTGAGAAGCTGAAATACCGCGCGGATTTTCTGCTGGCGACAGACCGGTTCCGGGAGGCGCTGTATCTATATCTCCGGCTGCTTCAGTCCAAAAACACGTCCCGTATGACAGAAGGCATGCGAAAAGAGATTCTGTTCAATACCGGAGTGATTTACGGCAGGTGCTTTCTCTATGGGGAAGCGGCCGATTACTTTCGCCGGGCGTATCAGCTGGAACCGGATGATAAAGCGGCCGCCTGCTATTACCGTGCCCGTTTCCTTGCGGCACCGGATCAGGATCTGAAGCAGGATCCGGAAGTCCCGCTGGAGGACCGGCAGCTGAAAACGATCTGCGGGGAGCTCCGCACTGCGGCCGAGACCAAGCATCCGGCAGAGATCAAAAGCCTGGAATCCTGGTTTGAAACGTACGAACAGCTGATACGATAAACCGGAAGACAGACACCGGGAAAAAATGAATATAGTCTCTTTACGTTATTTTTTTGACGTGGTATAATGAGTCGGCTTGGATGGTATCCAGAAAATGGAACTATACCAGATGACTCCTTTTCAGACAGCTGCAGGCTGTCTGGCATAAGCTTATTTTGATCGGAACCGTATCTGTGACAGAACGGCATCCGCTGTCCCGCCTGAACAATGCGATGCATCACCGTATGGATCGCCTGGAAAAAAGGAGGGATGATCATGAAAGCAGGTTTTATTGGCGCGGGAAAGGTCGGCTTTTCCATTGGAAAGCACCTGACAGCGCACGGTACAGAGGTATCCGGTTATTACAGCAGAACACCGGAATCCTCACGGCAAGCGGCAGAATTTACCGGCTCACGGCAGTACATGAGCCTGAAACAGATAGCTGAGGACAGTGACATACTGTTTTTAAGTGTGTGTGACAGTGCGATTGCACCGGTCTGGGAACAGCTGAAAAAACTTCCGCTTCAGAATAAGCTGATCTGTCATTTCAGTGGAGTGTTAAGCTCCGGTATATTTTCAGATATTGAGCGTGTTCACGCTTACGGATATTCCGTACATCCGCTTTTCGCTTTCAGCGACCGGTACGAATCCTACCGGCATCTGGCGGATGCGTTTTTTACCATCGAAGGCAATCCAGAACAAATTCACAGCATCGAGAAGATCTTTAATTCCTGCGGCAATCATACGGCAGTGATTTCTCCGGAGGCAAAAGTGCGCTACCATGCGGCGGCGGCTGTTGCCAGCAACCTGTATGTAGGCCTGGCATTTCTGGCGGAAGAGATGCTGCAGGACTGCGGGTTTTCACCGGAAGCCGCCCATGAGGCGCTGGCTCCGCTGATTCGCGGCAATGCGGAAAATATTGTATCTTCCGGGCCGGTGCAGGCACTGACAGGACCTGTGGAGCGCAACGACACAGATACCGCGGCGGCCCATCTGTCCTGCCTGACCGGACAGGAGCGGGAGATCTACCGGCTGCTGTCACTGAAAGTGCTTCAGGCAGCGCAGCAGAGGCATCCGGACCGTGATTACCAGGAAATGAAAGGGGTATTACAATGAGCAAGACACTGAATACATTTCGCAAAATGAAGGCGGCAGGAGACAAAATCACAATGATTACCTGCTATGACTATTCCATGGCG
>OCVV011316845.1_pt1 | contig 10193 bp, 14 predicted proteins | sample 1539721 | NCBI WGS metagenome assembly OCVV01 (sample SAMN02144230, study PRJEB22623) | gut metagenome | biome: sheep rumen | host: Ovis aries | place: New Zealand
CCCCGGAATTTTTCTGAAAAACTATCTCGAAGACCTTAACCAGCCTGACAAGCATAACAACCTTATACAAGTCAAACATTACTCCATTGACAAAATTATCGATGAAGAACTCCTTCATCTCCTTAATTACTGCATTGAGCAGAAACTGACTATCATTTTTACATACCGAAGCAGGGAAATATCTGCTGTCCCTCTAAAGTTACTCATCGATTGCTATGAACAGCGGCAATATCTCGAGGCACTCGGAAAAAACACTCCAACAGCCCAACACTATAGCATATTACAAAAATTCCGCATTGACCTGATTACGAATCTGCGTCCCGGCCCGCCGGCACCGGATTGCCAAAATCCCCCCACCCCTGTTCTGCATAAGCTCAGCCTGCAATTAAAGACCACTTCCGACCATGAGACCGAAAACATAAAATACCGTATTCTGCAGCGTTTCCCGCAAGCTGAACTGTCTATCAGCGATATGGACGAACATATCCTGCTTTGTACACTGTCCATCCATGATGACCTAAAACTTCTCCCTTGGCTGCGTACATTTTATCCATTTCTTTGCCCGCATACGATATCTTCCCCCCTTTTACGCCAACGCCTTATTGCTGATTTGAAGGAGGCCCTGACAAACTATGGCATATATCCCCCTGTTTCATGAAATTTATTCAGACCTTTTCCACTATCTATGTAAAATCATTAACCGTTTATATCAGGGAGAATCATTAACCAGACAGGAAATACTGGCTGGCATTCCGCAAATCGACTGGTCCAATATAAATGATTACCATAATCTCCTTGATTCCATTTTTCTTTTTGATGAACATGGACAGGCCCGGCTTTTTATCCCTGCTCCTATACACATGCCACCTGCTTTGAATGAACTGCAATGGCTTTCTTCTATAATTCATGAACCCGTTGCCAAACAGCTGCTTGCTGCTCCATTAGCTGAAAAATTAGAACATCTGCTAAAAAATGTAAAAACTCCCGGATTCAGGCACTTCACCATTCTTCACGCCGCCGGTGACAAAACCGACAGGATATCCACCTCTCTTTCCACTATCTGGTCAGCACTGACCAATCATAAACAATTAATCTATACCAACAACGATGCACAAGGCACACTTCATCATGGGCAATGCTCTCCCTGCCGTCTGGAATATGATGCTGCCGCCAATAAATACCGCTTAATCGCCTGGCTGGATACAGAAGAACGTGCTATAAAAATGAATGTTTCCCGCCTTTCTAATCTAACTGCTGCCACCGATAATATACCAGCTGACTGTCAAATAAAACTCAAAAACTTCCTTATCAGCAAACAAAAAATGATTACCCTGCAAGTAACTCCAAAATATAATGCTGTCGAACGTACGTTCAAATTATTCGGTGCTTATGATAAAGATGCTATCTATGATGAACAATCGGATACTTACACACTGAAGATAACCTACTATGAATTCGACCAACAAGAAATTATCCGGGATATTCTCTCTCTAGGCTCAGCGGCCACTGTACTGGCTCCCTCCAATATACAAGCAACAATTCGTGAACTTTTGCTACGTACCTGGGAGAATACCTGTGCACAATCGACTTAGCAAGCATTATTTCTCCTCATACAAAAAGAAAGCCCATCAGCTGTTTCTTTACGAATAAATGATAACAGCTGACGGGCTTCTTGCCTTGTCAAAAAAACTGTGAAGTTAGCATCAATAAGCAAAACGCCTACTCATATCATCATGCATATTTTCTATCTTATCTTCCATCTGTGCCAACGTTTGCTCAATAATTTCAAACCAGCGTGAAAAATCCCCCTGATGTTCTGCCAGATCCTGTTCTCTCACGCTCTCCAATAAACGTTGACGAGCAGAGGTCTGTTTAACGCTTTTGTTCTCCATCTCATTTGGAGTTATTCCTCATCATATGTAAAAGAACCGAGGAATACTTCAAGGACCTTTACAGCATTCTCCATGCATTCGTCAAGGCTCTTGCCGACACCAAGGGCTTTGGCTTTTTCCGCAGCTTTATGGCAAACTGAATCTTCCGGAAATTCTCCGGTAAGAATGGCTATCTGATCTGCCAATAAATACATCTGGTAGTGATTGTCAGATAAATCTTTATCATTGGCTGTCATACAAAGGTTGTGAGCTGTAGTGCGGAGAATGCCGTACTGAGCAGTGGTGAGATTATGCAATTGGCTCTGTTTCTGTAAGGAAAAGGGTCCGATGAAGAGTTTTATCACTGCATCGCAATTTGCCTTGCTGTCATCTTGATTATATGACCGTGCTGTGTCTAAGGCTTTACGGAGTGTATCTTGGGAAGGGTATGTTCCTGTGAATATGGAGGTATAATCTGCCAGCTGTTCTAAGTAGTAATGGCAGTATCTGTCTCCTTGAGCTAAAACACAGAGGTTATGGGCAGCAAGGTGAAATGTGTCGTACTGGTCCGGTGTGAGATTGTACATAATTATGGCCTCCTTTGAAATAGGCTATACCTCTCTATATATATCATACCAGACCAAATTGTTGTTGTCAAGAAAGGAGACAGAAAAATGACAACATTGAAATTATGGCTGTATGCACAGTCTTTAGTGCTGCAGCAGGCATGGGTGCTTAAGGTGTATCCACTGCCTGTTGTGATATTGCCGCGTAACTTGAAGATTATGAGAGGAAGACTCGGCTTTTGTATGCCGTTTATCTTTATTGCGGTGAGAAATGGCGAGTCCTTTTCCGGAGTAAGAGAGGTAATTCGGCATGAAATGCGTCATCATTGGCAGACTATCTACATGTATAGTCTGTGCGCTTGGTGGCGTAAACACACCGACCTTTATCGTCGGTATACAAAAAGCCCCCTGTCAACTGGCCTGAGCGTGATGCTTACCAGTATGGCAAGGGACTGGATACTACGCTCTATCGAAGGCAGTCTGTTCAGAAGATGGAGCGTTGGTATCAGAGGGGGCTGTTGTAACAACAGCTTCTTCGTCGTCATGAAATGCAAAAACATCGAGATTCTGCATAGTTACTTTGATATACCAAATGCGGTCTTTGATGAAATCAAACATTTTGTGACACTGAGCCCCTGAGCCAATTAAGGTTCAGGGGCTTCATAATGTGCTCATGCCGGCACAGATTGTAGTACCACCGATGAAAGGAGGTGATACCATGGATAAATTACTTATGCTGTTGGCATTTGTCGCGCTCGCCGCAGCATCGGTGATGATTAGATCAGCTCTGCTTCACTGGGTTTTCGAACTCTTGAAGTAATCTAATCTAGTTCCTGGAGAGGGATGATGGAGTTGCGCGCTCCGGACCTCTCTGGTTATTCCTATTGTATCATTATTTATTGTTTGAGTCCAGTGTCTTTTAAAGATGCTGGACTCTTTTTGCCGAAACACCTCGAAAGAGGTGTCTGTGTATGGGTGGCTCCCTACGCACTGATGATGGCAAGCCATAATTAGCTGTCCTATCTGGCTTATACGGGGAGAAGGGGGGAATTACTATGTTAAAAGTAATGGACGAGGTACTTATTGCACGTCTCAACAAAATCTATGCCAAAGAAAGGAAAGAGGAAGTTAAAGGCATAGAGCTATTAAAAAAAGCTTGGTTTTTCGATAAGAAAGACCAAGCTTTTTATTTAAGAGTGATGAATGGAGAGAAGCCTGGTGCTTTCTTGCATCGGGTTAGTGATCCATCATTGCTTTAAGCTCTTCCATCTCAGCTTCGGGAATTTCTGTTGTACGCCAAAACTGAGATGGATCATAAGAGAACTCACCAATGAAGTGCTTGATAATGACATCTGCATTTTCACAATTAAAGCCGTAAAGGTCTTTTGCTATGTCAAGTGCTTCATCAAGGGTTTCTTTTTTCGGATATGTGCCGGTGAGAATGGCGGTATAGGAACACAGCCAATCCAAATAGGTAATGGCTTGGTTTTTATCATCAGCCATACAGAGGTTGACGGCAGCGAGGAAGAAGGAATCGTATTGGTCCGGTGTGAGATTGTACATGATTATGGCCTCCTTTAATTTAGGCTATATTTATCTACTTATATCATACCAGACCAAGCTGTTAATGTCAAGAAAAGAGGCGAAAAAAATGACAGCATTAAAGTTATGGCTGTATGCACAATTTTTGGTATTACAGCAGGCATGGACGCTTAAGGTATATCCACTGCCTGTTGTAATACTGCCGCGTAAGATTATGAAAAAGAAGCGCGGCTTTTGTATGCCGTTTGCCTTTATCGCAATAAGAAAAGATGAATCTTTCTCTGGATTGCAAGAGGTAATACGACATGAAATGCGCCATCATTGGCAGACTATCTATGTAGGTAGTCTATGCTCTTGGTGGCGTAAGCATATGGACATATATCGTCGATATGCCAAAAAGTCCCCTGTCAACTGGCTTGAGCGTGATGCTTACCAGTATGGCAAGGGACGGGATACTACGCTTTATCGGAGGCAGTCTGTTCAGAAGCTAGAGCGTTGGTATCAGAGGGGGTTGATATGACATCATCTTCGAAGTTTTCGTCATAGTCAACAATACAATGACGTTCAATGAAGTCATTGATTTTGTTGATAGCACGATCTTTGAGTTGGTCAAACATATACATACCTCCTTGCACTATTTCTGTTAATAGTGTACTACCTGACGTCACGGTAGTCAAATAAAAGACGACGCCCCGCCTTGAGAGGGAAATAATTATCAAGATGGCTTTCAGTGAAGCCATTAATATGTTCCCTAATCTCGAAGAAGACCTTCAAGACGCAATCCAGTCTGAAGAGTGGGAATATGCCGATAATCTCGTTTCAATACCGTAAACGGTATGACAGTGCACGTAACTAGCCTCGTGCTGATAATAGTGGCTCTTTCATGGATGTTTCAATACCGTAAACGGTATGACAGTGCACGTAACATCAAAAACGGCGTTTGAGGATACGTTTATCTCTCAGTTTCAATACCGTAAACGGTATGACAGTGCACGTAACACGAATATGTTCAGTACTTTCGCATCCACGCTGGTGTGTTTCAATACCGTAAACGGTATGACAGTGCACGTAACTGACGAAAAATTGCTTTTTGAACAGGGATACCGTTGTTTCAATACCGTAAACGGTATGACAGTGCACGTAACTCTATGTCTCGCTCCCCTAAAAATACCTAGGCCTATGATGCAAAATAGGAAAACCTCACTAATATTTCCATTTTACTCAATCAAAATCTCATAAAAAAATGGCATTCTTAGCAAAAAATCCCTCTGCCCACCAAATATAAGGTACGAAACAAAAGTGTCAAAAAGGGAAAACCTAAGGCTTTTTTCCCACCTAAAACAGTTTTCCCGTTTATTATATCACACATTTTTACATATTGTCAAAATGATAAGGATGCCAATTCTCCGACTCATGCCATCTATAAAACTGCCTATGCTGAGCCGTAATCCAAGCATGTTCCTGCTCCCTGAATAAGCGTTTTCCCTATAACCTTGAAGCGGCTCACTTCCATATCAGCAATAGTCTTGCCTGCTTCCATATACTCTCCATGATACAAATGTCTACCTGCTTTACAGCATTTTTTTGTTTTTTGCACTATACCGCTAGTGATTCCACCGGCCACTGCCCATATAAATTTTCCTGTTTCACAAGCTACACGCCCAGCTTGCTTAGCCGCTTCTTGTATTTCAGCTTTACCTTTCTCCGTATGTGCATAATAATCTGCTTGTTCTTTTATTTCGTCAGCAAAGTCACCTAATTGCACAGACAACTTATTCATGATTTTTTCCATAAATCCCCACTCCTTAGTTCAAACTCAAGCCACTATATAAGGTTCTTCCTTTTCCAAAGGCGTTCCCTGTATCCAACTACGTCCATAACAGCTGGCACATAACGGTACGATTAACAATAAACTTTTTTCGGAATCTTCCGTCGCTTCTATTAATTTTTGTCGCAATCCCTGGCATTCTTTTTCCGTAATATTCACATAAAACACACTGTATTGCAGCCTTCGCCCTATTTTCTCCAGTATTTTTGCCACTCGGCTGCGCATTTTATTTTCCGTAATATCATAGCAAATTAAATAACGCATTAAACAGCCACCTTCCCCATACGGAATAATTCCTTGGCAAATTGCTGTACTTGAAAATCAATCCATTGACGCGGACATAGACCATTGTACGACTGGCTCCCCTTCTCCATATAGTTTTCATAGATAGCAATAAAATTTCGTCGTGCCTTTTCTGATAAACGACAGCCAAGCTCTTCATCATAAGAAAATTCATCTACTTTAAATTGGCCAAGATTTATCGATTTCAACACTAAACGATCTATTACAGACTGGCGAAAAGGTTCCATCAAATCAAAAACCAAGCTATCCTTACGCCCATTATTAGTATGCAAAAAACCAATCCTTGCATCAAGTCGTGCACCAATTATTGCTAATCTGACCTCACGTTCCAAAAATGCATATCCATAGGATAATAAAGCGTTTACAGGGTCTTGCGGCGGGCGACGATTACGCCCCTCCCATTGCCATAAATCTGCGCATATCAGCAAAGGATACGCATCAAAATAACTGCGTGAAGCTATCCCTTCCCATCCTCTCAATTCATCTATTTTTTTTACATCTGCCAGCTTCCGTTCATATTTTTTTATAGTATCTGCTATGTGTGCCAGTTCCATTTTCTTACTGCTTTTTGCATAAGCACGCAACAACTTACACTGACTATCCATCTTCTGTTTAACAATCTGTTTTGCCAGATCCAGCTGCATATTTTCATTGGCAAAACATTCGTATTGAAACTGACTACGCTGCCATGAATTATCCCCGCACAAGTGGCCTATTTGTCGTCCGCGGCCATCCACATAAAATATGCTTATATTTCTTTCTAAAAGTTCATAAAGCGCCGGTGTGGTAATTTGTGCCAATTTCCCCTGCACAACACACTCTACTTCATCCATCAATAAACTGCGAAATTTTTTACCCTCTTTTTCAATTTCCAGTCGATTGCCTGCACATTTTAATTTGGTATTGGCTGACAACAAATAAACGACACACATTTTTATCTTCCTTTCCAATAAAACAGCCCGTCAACTGTCAACATCGAACTTACATTCATTATGATAACAGTCAACGGGCTATTTGCCTCTTCAAAAAACATGTGAAGTTATTCTGTACCACTTTATTTGCTGCTTTAGTCTGCCCAATTTCCATAGCAAGTTTAACGGCTTGTACTTTGTAATCGTTGTTGTATCTTTTTCCAGTTGACATTTGTTTTTACCATCCTTTTCGATTCAGCATTTTCCATACTGAGTGATTGTTTTATATCTGTCAACTAAAAGTGTACTACTTCAAAGTGTACTACTTCACTTCATCTTGCCGCAGTATCAGTGATGGTTAGATTAGTTCTGCGTTTCAATACCGTAAACGGTATGACAGTGCACGTAATGTTCATCGTTGCGGCGATAGCAGTAAGTGTAACGGCCGTTTCAATACCGTAAACGGTATGACAGTGCACGTAATCAGAAGAAGAGCTGGAACGTATCCAGCAGTACGAACGTTTCAATACCGTAAACGGTATGACAGTGCACGTAATTAGAGGCAAAAATTGGTCTCTGTGATGCAGAAATGTTTCAATACCGTAAACGGTATGACAGTGCACGTAATTGCTGTACCATTTGAGGTTATTCAGCTTTAACGGTAAAATGTTTCAATACCGTAAACGGTATGACAGTGCACGTAATGTGGATGAGAAAGGTCGTCTCATTCCACGAATGGAAGGTTTCAATACCGTAAACGGTATGACAGTGCACGTAATCATATGATTACTGCAAACCACAACGAAAAAGTTGGCCCGGTTTCAATACCGTAAACGGTATGACAGTGCACGTAATGCACAGGTAAGACTACCTTGGCTGGCGAGATAGCTGTTTCAATACCGTAAACGGTATGACAGTGCACGTAATTTAGATTTTTATTGGGCCGCTACGCTTCAGTATATACGGTTTCAATACCGTAAACGGTATGACAGTGCACGTAATTCAGTCACCGTGCCATTGCTATGAACAGGCTAAAAGAGTTTCAATACCGTAAACGGTATGACAGTGCACGTAATGTTTTCTATCACTTTGCCTTACGAGGATTCGTGGCAAGTTTCAATACCGTAAACGGTATGACAGTGCACGTAATGCCCCCGGTATGAGATACCGCATGATTTCATGGAAAAAGTTTCAATACCGTAAACGGTATGACAGTGCACGTAATGCTGAGTATACTTACTATATGTTAGAAAACGGCCTTGGTTTCAATACCGTAAACGGTATGACAGTGCACGTAATAGACAACGGAAAGGCTGTAGCCTTCTTAATAGCCCTACGTTTCAATACCGTAAACGGTATGACAGTGCACGTAATTTAATTAATGCCGTTTCTCAAACCGCTATCGGTGCCGTTTCAATACCGTAAACGGTATGACAGTGCACGTAATGTGAAAATACTCAATTAATATTTGAGCTGACCTATCGGCGTTTCAATACCGTAAACGGTATGACAGTGCACGTAATAATTATCATGAAGAAGTTTGTTGTTCTTTTATTAGGTTTCAATACCGTAAACGGTATGACAGTGCACGTAATTTAGAAACTTACTCGAAAGAGAAGATTAAGCAGTTGTTTCAATACCGTAAACGGTATGACAGTGCACGTAATACTATGTCTCGTTTCCCTTGAAATATCTAGGCTGAAAACACAAAATGGGAAAACCTCACTGAAAATTCCGTTTTACTCAATCGAAATCAACGAAAAAGCGCCAGCATTTTCAGCAAAATTATCCGCAACCCGCAAAAAATAAGGGACGAGACTAATATGTCAAAAAAGGAAAACCTAAGGCTTTTTTTGCTTCTATATAGGTTTTCCTAGACATTCTACCACACGTTCACATAATTTGTCAAAAACTATTCCCCAGCAAGTCATTTCTTTCCAAAAATTCTGCACCTTTTAACACCAACAACCCGCTGCCTATCACTTTATGGGGTTAAACAGGCAACGGGCTGGCTGTTCCTGCAAAAACAGGACCTTTTCCTTATTATTCATTCAGCGCTCCTGCCAGCCGTTCGGCGAGCAGGGTATAGCGCTTGCGTGTTCTGTCGTTTTCTACAGCGGTGTTAAGAGCAGCTTTCGTGCCTAAGAGAATAACCTGCTTACTGGCTCTGGTTACAGCGGTGTAGAGAAGATTTCTCTGCAACATGATATAATGTCCCGGTGTAAGCGGCAGGATGATTACGGGGTATTCGCTGCCCTGACTCTTGTGCACGCTCATGGCATAGGCCAGCTGCAGTTCTACCAGTTCATTTTTCTCGTAGTCCACCTGCAAATCCTCGCTGAACTGGACGGTGATATGGTCAGACTCCACCGCGGTGATAAAGCCGATATCTCCGTTAAAGACCATTTTACTGTAATTGTTTTTGGTCTGCATGACCTTATCATTCAGGCGGAAGGTACGGATGCTGTTCTTGTATTCGGCCTTGTATTCAGCAGGTGGATTGAGTGCCTCCTGCAGAAGTTTGTTGAGGTTTTCCACACCGCATTCCTGCCGGTGCATGGGCGATAAAACCTGCACATCGGTCAAGGGATTCCAGCCCTGCTTGGGCAAAATCTCTTTGCAGAGGTGCACGATGTTTTGCGCGACTTCCGCAGGGTCAGCGATTTCCCAGAACTGGAAATCCCCGGCAGGTTTGCACAGCGGCAAACGTCCGGCATTGATGGCATGGGCATTTAAGACAATAGTGCTTTCCTCATTTTGGCGGTAGACTTCTGTCAAACGTACCGAAGGAATGACCTCCGAGCGCAGAATGTCTTTGAGCACCGAGCCGGGGCCAACGGCGGGCAGCTGGTCTACGTCGCCCACGAGAATTACATGACAGCCGTCGGGCACCGCGTCCAAAAAGTGCTGCATAAGCACGATATCCATCATGGACACCTCGTCGAGGATGATGGCATCAGCCTCCAACTGCTCATCTGCGTCTTTGGCAAACATTGAGGAACCATCGTCCTGCCGCCCGCCCTGCGCTTCGAGCATGCGGTGTACCGTCATGGTCTTGCGGCCTGTGGCTTCAGCCAAACGTTTAGCGGCACGGCCTGTCGGTGCGCCCAACAGGATTTCAAGGCCGGCCATTTCCAGCATATCAATCATGCCCCGCACCACGGTGGTCTTG
>OCVV011348541.1_pt1 | contig 10192 bp, 9 predicted proteins | sample 1539721 | NCBI WGS metagenome assembly OCVV01 (sample SAMN02144230, study PRJEB22623) | gut metagenome | biome: sheep rumen | host: Ovis aries | place: New Zealand
TTATCCCTAATGATTCTACACGGCGCCGATGACCGGGACTCAACACCAGTCATTACTGCACCCACATCATCAAAGCCCCTTATTCTTCTCCCAAAATATGGCAGGGCATCTGTCAGCATACCACTGACGAAATCAGGCAAGCACTGATGCAGATCCACAGCCCGTACTCCTGGCTGATAGGAAGGCTTGGTAAGAAAATCTGTGGAGCCGGATTTTCCGGAAAGAAAATCACCTACAGTCTGAACCGGCGCGTAATAATCTCCGCCACCAGCCCTGAAGGCTGCCCTTTCCCACTTGCGCTGGAACTCAATTCCTCCCAGTACATGATCTGCAAAATCCCTGGTATTAACCGTAACCAAAAGTGCAGAATTGGCAACACCGGAGTCACGTCTGTAATCACTCATACCATTGGTAACTACACCCTCCAGCTCCGAAGTAGCAGCCACCACCTGACCTCCCGGACACATGCAGAATGAATATGCACCACGTCCCCTTTCCTTATCATTATAAGTAACAGCATAATCTGCCACTGGAAGAAGCTCATTACCAGCATCATCACCATACTGATTTCTGTCGATTATCTCCTGAGGATGTTCTATACGGACACCTACCGCAAAAGGCTTTGCCTCCATGCTAAGGCCGAAATCGTAAAGCATTTTATAAGTATCCCGCGCAGAATGACCAATTCCAAAGAACGCCGCTGATACATTCATTCGCTCACTATCATTAATAATAACGGCCTTAATAGAGCCGTCACTATTTTTCTCTATACCCGTAACCTGGCTTTCAAAGCGCACCTGTCCCCCAAGGCGAATAATCTCCAGCCGGATATTTTTAACAACTGTACGCAGCATATCCGTGCCAATATGTGGCTTGTGGAGAAATTTAATATCCTCTGGGGCACCAGCCTTAACAAAATCATCAAGCACTGCACTGATGAGGGGATCATTTACCCTTGTGGTGAGCTTGCCATCGGAAAAGGTTCCGGCACCACCCTCACCAAACTGGACATTGGACTGAGGCGACAACGCTCCTCCTGCCCAAAATTTCTGAATATCAGCATGACGGTGGTCTACATCCCGGCCCCGTTCCAAAACAATGGGCTTATAACCAGCCCTGGCCAAGGTAAGAGCCGCAAACATACCTGCAGGGCCGAAGCCAACAATGACCGGTGGTTGATCATCAGCAGCTGGCGATGGATATTTGGGGGATATCACCTTTTTAGGTGTCCAGTCTATATTTTTATTCTTCTTAAAGCGGTTAAGAATTTTCTTTTCATTACCATCTATTGTTACATCCAGTATATAGACGAACTTAATCGTAGCCCCCTTGTAACGTCTGGCATCTATGGCTTTACGCACAATTACCACCTCACTGACAGAGTGAGGTGGTAATTCCATTCGTTTTTCAACCAAGGCATTAAGGGGCGTCGTATCATCAAAGGAAACACTAAAATTCTGTATCCTAATCACTTAGCTTACCTCTCTTATTGCTCAATCACTATTTCTCTTTTTAATCTGTATCTTCACTTTAACTTTTTGGCTAGGAGATATTATACCATCAGGCAGAACAAGATTCACGTCTTTTACAATATCAGCATTGGCCCCATCCACAACAATAGTGTCCGTTAATATTTCACTTAGTTTCTCCAGCACTTCGGTTTTCCCTGTAATCTCCACCCTGTCAGGCTGGGCGGAGGTCATCGCTACCATATAATTTTGTTCAGGAACACCACTATATACTGGCTTAATTGAAACAATTTTTTTATCAACACCACTCAATATCTTGGCAGTTACATCCATTTCCTTGAATGACAGGGTAACACCATCAACTATATTTCCATCCATGTCTACCGGGTTCAATTTTACCTTCATGGTAAAATCCGCCGTATTATTTGCCAGATTGAGATAACCTACCACATGGCTGACTCTTGCCACATTGCTTCTAGGGCCAGTAACCTTAATACTTTCCTTCTCCGGCACAATCTTCTCCAAAGCACTATGCGCACCCGTATTACCAGTAATCTGAACATTCACTGACAGCTGCTTTTCGATAAGAGCCTCCATGGTAACTTCAATGGTTTCATCTGAAATATCCACCACCTCAAAGCCCTGCGGAACCACAGTCCGAACCCTCAAATTGTTGGTGCCTTCAACGGCCTCCTCCAAATCCACATAAGCCTTGAAATCCTCAGGCTTTGCAGCCGTAAAGGAAGCCCTTGGAGCCTTAACCTTCACTGTTACATCGCGCGGCTTCAGCTTGACGGTATAGCCATCCGGGCCATTAATAGTATAAACTGGTACCGTAAATGTGGAATTTACAGACGGATTCTGGTCATTCATAACAAAAAACCAAAGAATGACAGCCCCCAAAAGAGCCAGTATCTTGGCAGGAAGATTGTGTCTGAATATACTCTGGATTCTATTCATGATCTTTCTTCCTCCAATTTGCAATAATATCCTTAAACTTTATACTTGACTTCTCTTTTACAAAGAGAGGACGTATACGCTGGCGCAGACTGTCATGGGTCATATAACGCTCAATCCGTCCATTTTCTGCCACAGAAACCACACCGGTTTCCTCACTGACAATAATTATTACGGCATCACACTGCTCAGAGAGACCAATGGCCGCTCTGTGGCGTGTACCCAGCTCACTGCTGAGAGAACGGTTCTCCGTAAGGGGCAAATAGCATCCTGCCGCCACCAAGCGTTTGCCACGCACCACAGCAGCACCATCATGCAACGGTGTATTGGGAATAAACACATTCATCAAGAACTCTGTGGTTATAAGTCCCTCAATTTTAATGCCTGTATCTATGATTTCATTTATACCAACATTTTTCTCTATTACCAGCAAGGCACCGATTTTCTTGTCTGCCATATTAAATACGGCCTTATCTATTTCGTTTGTCAGAGAATTGGCTTCCTCCACGTCAAGGTACTGGTCCAGTCCCAAAAAGCGTCCCTGTCCCAGACGTTCCAAAGCTCTGCGGAGCTCCGGCTGAAACACGATAGGCAGGGCCACAAACAAAAGGGTTACAGTTTTTTGCAACAGCCATGAAATTACATGAAGCTCCAAAAAGCCGGCCAGCAGAGTAACAATCATCAGAACAATAAGGCCCTTCAGCAAGGTGATGGCCCGAGTATCCTGCAGCATTTCATAAACCTTGTAAAGAATTACGGCTACAATCAATATATCTACTACATCCCAGAAGCCCACAGTCCTTATCAGACCATGTATCTGAGAAGGAATTGGCAAATCCAAAATGTGAATTAGAACATCAAGCGACATACAAACGACTCCTTGTAACTATAACACACTACCATACACATTTTTTATTCTATCATCATTAATTAAAATCCTGCTTTTATTTTCAATAAAACTAGGCGAAAAATTGTATCATTAATCCTAAATTTTGATTACATTAATATTACTTTATTATAGTAGCAATAATTTATGAAAACAAGGTGAGTAACAGCAAAAAGAAAAAGGCGTCCCCCATTTCGAGGAACGCCACAGTTTTTATCATTTTATCAATACTGTCCGGCTACATCAATGAAACCGAAGGTATCTTCCACCTCACCGGTATGGAGACCATCAATGTAATCATACATCTTCTGGGCAAACGGACCAATCTTGCCATCATTAAATACCATCTTGGTATTGGCACTACTATAGCCCAGCTCTCCTACAGGGGAAATAACCGCAGCAGTACCGGAGCCAAATACCTCCTCCAGCTTGCCGTTCTTGTAGGTTTCAAGAAGCTCATCAGTGGAAATCCTGCGCTCCTCCACTTCATAGCCCCAGGATTTTGCCACCTGCAAAACTGTACGTCTGGTAATACCATCCAAAATCGTACCATCCAGTTCAGGAGTAACAATCTTGTTGTCAATCTTGAACAGGATGTTCATGGAACCAACCTCACCGATGTATTTACGCTCAACGCCATCCAGCCACAGGGTCTGGTCGTAACCCTTTTCGTGAGCCACCAAGCCTGCGTGAAGGGATGCTGCGTAGTTTGCTGGTGTCTTGGCGGCACCCAGGCCACCGCGCACAGCTCTTACATAGGTGTCCTCCACCATAATCTTTACCGGAGCAAAGCCATGAGCATAATATGCAGCTACCGGAGACAGAATGATCATCAGCTTGTAGCACTTGCTGACGCTAACCCCCAGGTATGGGTCATTGGCGAAAATAAATGGACGAATATAAAGGCTCTGACCAGGTCCATCAGGAATCCATTCCTTTTCGATGTCAATGAGCTGCATGAGAGCATCATAAACCAGCTTCTCATCAACCTGTGGAATATCTAAAATCTTGGCAGATTTATTCAGTCTTGCAATATGATCCTTGGCACGGAAAACAACGGCCTTGTTGCCCTTGTAGCGGTAAGCCTTGCAGCCTTCAAAAATTGCCTGCCCATAATGAAGGGTAGTGTTGGCTGGGCTAACCTTAATATCCTCATAAGGAACGATACGAGGGTCATACCATCCCTTGCCTTCCTCATAATCCATTACAAACATGTAATCAGTAAAGTGAGTGCCAAATCCGATTTTGGTAACATCAGGTTTAGCCTTTAAAGTATCCGCCTTAACAAAACGAACATCTGCCATAAATATACATCTCCTAACTTTTTGTACATAAATCATGTACTTGTGTAAACATATAATACCAAATTATAGTCGTTTCAGTGTAATAAATCAAGAGTTTTTTGTTATTTTTGGCAACATTTTGTAAACCTTGTCCACTAAATTGGCAATGAAAGTTCCAAAAGTACCCTGCCAATGTTCCCAATCATATCCGTTGCAATCAGCCCATTGCCATTTTTTTCATAAGCCCGGTCACCAGCCCTGCCATGAATATATACCCCCACCAGAGGAGCACACTTCCCCCTTGTTTGGCAATAAATACCTGCTATGGTGCCTGCCAGTACGTCTCCGCTGCCCGCTGTAGCCATACCAGGGTTTCCTACAGTAGTTACATAAGTACGCCCATCCGGGTAAGCAACTGTTGTTTCCTCACTTTTGGCCACCAAAATTACATTATTTTCTTCTGCAGTCCTTTCAATTATGTTACATCGATTCTGCTGTAATTCCTTTACAGAAATATTAAGCAATTTAGCCAATTCTCCCAAGTGGGGAGTCAATATTGGTACATGGCGGCAATCTTTTAATAAATGGCACTGGCCACGAAAGGCATACAGCCCATCTGCATCAATTATCAATGGTGTCTCCGTCCGGCGTACAAATTCCCGCACCAGCTCCATGGTACCTTCGTGTCGGCCCAACCCAGGGCCAATAAGAACTACATCATACTGATTGGCCTTTTCCAGCAGAAAATCTAACGCATCAATGCCAATATGTCCCTTTTCAGCTTCAACCACAGGAATGGTCATAACCTCAGTTAGCTTAATCTCAAAAATAGTATTCAGGCTTTCAGCGCAGGCCAGACTAGCTATTCCGGCTCCTGCTCTCAAAGCCGCCTGTGAAGCCATGACGGCAGCACCGGTCAGGCCTGTGGAGCCGGCGATAACCAACACCCGTCCGCAGGTCCCTTTGTGACAAGCTTTAGGCCGTGGCAACATCATTCCCTTTGCAAGCTCCCCATCTATGGGAATCAAATCCAGCTTCATAAAAATCCCCTTATCCTTCCAACACACATTGGGCTACCGCACTGTTTTTTGAGTGGCTGATGCTTATCCAGATATTTTTCACACCCTTTTTCTCAGCCAATTCCCCAAACCAGCCGGAAAGCTTTACCCTTGGGCAGCCAAGTTCATCATTACATACGTCTATATCCACCAGCTCGCCGCCCCGCAGGCCAGTACCAAAGGCCTTTAAAATAGCCTCCTTGGCCGCAAAACGGCCTGCAAATGACTGTACGCTGCTCTTACCCCTGGCTTTACAGTATTCGATTTCCCCGGCTGAATACACTCTTTTTATAAAAGCCTCACTGGAAATTGCCCTTTTTACTCTATCCAGCTCTATAATATCCACACCAATGCCAATAATCATAATTCTCTCCATATCTGTATTTTTAGGTTTTCATAGCAAAAAAGGGCTCCCAAGGAGCCCTTTTATCATTAACGAATTGATTGCATTGCTGATTTATCCAGGTGAACTGCACGTTCAATGAGCACTTCAACCCTACGGTTCTGGGTGCGCCCCTCCTCAGTGACATTGTCAGCAATAGGTCTGTACTGGCTACAGCCCAATGCACTGAACCTGGCCGGATTCATACGGGAATCCTGGGCCAGAATATACTTCATAAAATTCAGGGCACGGGCAGAGCTGAGCTCCCAGTTGGAAGGGAACTGAGCATTGCTGATAGGAACGTCATCTGTATGCCCGGAAATCAGAATACGCTGCGGAATAGGTGCTATCAGTGCTGCAATGGCCGGACCGATACGCTGTACACCAGGAACCAGATCAGCAGACCCGGATGGGAACAGTGCCTTCTCCTTGATTCTGATCATAAGCCCATCTTCTGTAAGGGCGGTGCTTAAATCTTCATTTAATTCATTCTGCTCAATATATTGGTCCAGGCTCCGTTTTACAGCTTCAAGCTGATTATTCTCTGCCAGATATGCCTCAGCACCGCCATCCTCATCGGATAAATAATCTCGGGAACTGGTAGAGGCAGGTCCTGCACCGGAGAAGAAGGACGGACCGCCCAAATTAAACGCCGAACTGAAGGCCTGAGCCATCTGAGTCAGCTTGGTTTCATCAGTCTGGGAAATTGCGAATAAGCAAATAAACAAGGCCAGGAGCAGTGTCATCAGGTCAGAATAAGGCAGAAGCCACGCCTCTGATGCTTCTTCTTCATGAGGCTTTGGTCTTTTTTTCTTCGCCATGAACTATTCCTCCTTCTTCAAGCCTTCACGTGCTGTCTGAGGAATAAATACCATCAGTTTAGCTTCTATTGCTGTAGGAGAGTCACCTGCCTGCAAGGACAAAATGCCCTCGATAATCATACGCTTTTGATTTATTTCCTGCTCAGACAAAATCTTTAACTTGTTACAGAATGGGAGCCACAATACATAACCAGTGAATATACCAAGTATTGTAGCAACGAATGCCGCAGCGATGGAATGACCCAGCTTATCGATATCATTCAAGTTACCAAGTGCTGCAATCAGACCTACTACGGCACCAAGTACGCCCAGTGTCGGTGCATAAGTACCAGCCTGGGAGAACATGGATCGGTTCTCTGCATGACGGGCCTGCATGATAGCCAGCTCCGCATCAAGTACATCACTAACGAATTCCGGCTCCATACCATCGATAACCATACCAAGACCAGTACGGAAAAACGGATCCTCTATTTCCTGAACCTTACTTTCCAGTGCCAGAATACCTTCACGACGGGCCAACTGTGAAAGCTCAATAAACAACTGCAAAAGCTCACTGGAGGATTGCAGATTGTTCTTTTTAAAAGTCATACCTATAAGCTTAGGAAACCTCACCACCTGATCCATACGGAAACCGATGAATATACAGGACGCTGTTCCACCTATAATGATAAGGAAGGCCGCAGGATTGTTCAACGCTGAGATTGGAGCTCCCTTTATTACCATACCAACGAATACTGATATGAGACCCATTACCAAGCCAACGATTGTAGCTAATTCCAAAATAATTCCCCCCGTTCAACCCATTACATGTTGTTTAAAACTAATAACATATTATAGATTGCCTTTTTACACTATGTATATTCAATAAAAGTATCAAAAATCCTACTTCCACCGATAAATATATACTCATTATACAACAAAATTCTCAAAAATCCAAAATACTAAATACCTAAATATTCTTAAACATTACATAAGAATAAATTTTCGTTATACTATTATAAGAACTATTTAACATTCGCATAATATATGATATAATAATCAACGGATAATTTTGATTTATCGGACAAAAACATCCCTATACATTATATCGGAGTGATTACCAATGGAATTAAGACAACTAGAATATTTTCAGATGGCAAGCCGGTTAAAAAATATCACAAGAGCGGCAGAAAGATTAAATGTTTCCCAGCCTAACATAACCGTGGCTATAAAGAAATTAGAGGCCGAGCTGGGCATTCAGTTGTTTGACCGCAGTCAAAAGCAGCTCTCCCTCACCCCTGAGGGCACAATCTTCCTCAACCGTATCGAGCTGGCTCTTAGGAATATTCAGGATGCAGTTCTGGAAGTCAACGACTACAAGCAGCTGCAAAAGGGCACTATAAAAATTGGTATACCATCCATGATTGGTGCCTACCTGTTTCCAAAAATTTTCTCCAGCTTCCAGCACCTTTATCCTCATCTTGATATCTATCTTTATGAGGAAGGCTCCATGACTATCCGCGAGCAGCTGGAAAGGGACGAACTGGATTTCGGTATTGTTATTCTTTCTGATGCTTCATCCAGTCTACAGCTCCTACCTATGGCCCGCAACCAGATTGTGGCCTGTGTACCTGAGGATCATCCACTGGCCCGTAAAAATTCCATTAACATTAACGACATAAGTGAGGCGGATCTCATTATGTTAAAGGAAGGCTCCTTCCTCCGTTATATGGTATTAAATAAGCTGAAAATGGCTAATATTTCTCCAAATATAGTACTCGAATCCAATCAGATTGAAACTATTAAGGGTCTGGTCAGCACAAATGTTGGCATTTCCTTCCTGCTTGATTTCATAGTAAAGGGAACACCGGGCATCAAGATTCTGCCTTTCGAAGATCCGATTTATGTTGATTTGGGACTGGCCTGGAAAAAGGAACGCTACATTTCCAAGGCTGCACAATCATTTATTGATTTTTGCAAAAATACTCTTAATGAGCATCACTGACCCAGGTGATACGAAAATAAATAACAAAAAAGAAAAGACTTTGAAGATGTGATATCACGTTTCCAAAGTCTTTTTTTCTTTGCCAATATTCTTATTTCATCTGGCCCAAATAATGGGTTACAAACTGTCTGGCACTTCTGCCACTTCTGCCCGAATGCTCCAAATTCCACTGATGACCCAAAATGCGCAGCTCTTCCCTTTCAAGGTGAATGCCCTCCTGACTGAGGAAGTGGTCAATAATATCAAGATATTCATCCTGGGTAGGCTCCAAATAAGTGATAATAAGGCCAAAACGGTCTGACAGGGATATGGTTTCATTAATACTGTCATTTCTGAAAAGCTCATCCTGACCATCCACGCGGTCTCTCCAGGTTTCACGAATTAAATGACGCCTGTTGGAGGTGGCGTAAATCAGCACATTTTCCGGACAGGACTCAACTCCGCCCTCAATGGCAGACTTTAAATACTTATAATCACTGTCTGATTCCTCAAAGGAAAGATCATCAAAAAAAATAATGAACCGCTTGCTGGCATACTGACGTAAGGTAGCCATAATCCTTGGCAGCTCATTAAGCTGGGTTTTCTGCATCTGCAGCAGTCTTAGTCCCTGGCTGTAATATGCCTTGGCCAGTGCCTTAACCCCTGAGGATTTGCCTGTACCTCTTGCCCCTACCAGCAGTACGTTATTGGCAGGTTTCTTATTAATAAATGCCAGTGTATTGTTAATCAGCTGCTCCTTTTGGCGCTTGTATGCAATTATATCAGCAAAATCCATGGCCTCAAAATGTCTTATTCCCTTCAGCTTCTGGTGCTTGGAATCCCAGGAAAAGGCCTGATGGGAAGCAATCTCTCCATAGCCATATTTTTGATAGAAAACCAAAAACGCATCTGCCACCGTCTCAGGAGTATTGCATCCCTCCAGCTGTTTTTCCAGAAAAGCTGTTGCCTCTAATTTATATGGTATAGAAGGTATATAGCCATCCAAGATACTTATATTTACAATGCTCGAGGCCCTGTTAAACAGTAGCGGCATCAGCTTTTTAATATCATGTACAAAGGCCTTTTTGAGGCTATCGCCTATAGTCCCTTTGGAGGCTTCAGCCATTTTTGCTGCCAGACACCCCTCCTGGCTGAGAAGATGAAGAAAAAGGGCTCTTATAAGATTGCCGCTCCACCCTTCATTTTCTGCCTTTTCCACCAAGTGTCCTGCAAAGGCATGGCTCAGTGCCAAATTATCTGGTTCATTGCCGGATGCCATAAGCTCCTGCACCAGCTTATCCTTTAATATACTGCGGCACACCAGCATATTTTCAAGGTCAACAGATACCATATTATGACCTCCATTTCACATT
>OCVV010899367.1_pt1 | contig 10189 bp, 8 predicted proteins | sample 1539721 | NCBI WGS metagenome assembly OCVV01 (sample SAMN02144230, study PRJEB22623) | gut metagenome | biome: sheep rumen | host: Ovis aries | place: New Zealand
AGGTTCACAAGATGTTGCAGACGAGAAAAGCTCCTCCGAAATCCTGCGACATGAACAAAGACAACAAAGTGAATGTGATTGATTTGTCATTGATGAAGCAAAAACTGTTGAGCAAATAATCAATTGAATCCATCAGCCCTGCCAAAAACAGGGCTGATTTTTTGTATTTCCTGACGGCTTGACAGAACGCATGAAACATGGTATAATAATATCATACAATTTGCACGTTTTATTTGATAATTTTTTATCGATATTAGGCAGAAATGCCGAAAACGTGGAAATACCGAAATAGGAAAGAAGGAAAGAAAAATCATGTTTTTTCAGAAGGATATTGAAACAATGCCCAGACAGGACATTGAGTCCTTACAGTTGGAACGTCTGAAACATCAGGTACAGTATTGTATGGACAACATTCCATTCTATCACAAGCGACTGACAGAAGCCGGAGTGACGGCGGACAAAATCAAATGTCTGTCAGATGTGAAGTATATCCCTTACACCACAAAGGCTGATATTCGTGACAATTACCCTTATGGTCTGTTTGCAGTGCCCATGAAAGAGATTGTCAGAATTCATGCATCATCTGGCACAACCGGAAAACCGACAGTAGTAGGCTATACCAGACGTGATTTGGATGTATGGAGCGATTGTGTGGCGAGATTGTGCGCAGCGGTCGGAGTCAATGACAATGACATTGCACAGATTTCATTTGGCTATGGGCTGTTTACAGGTGCATTGGGCTTGCATTACGGACTGGAAAAGTTAGGCTGTGCAGTGATACCGATTTCGTCCGGCAACACCAAAAAGCAAGCCATGGTATTGAAAGATTTCGGAACGACCGTTCTGATTAGTACACCGTCTTATGCAATGTACATGAGTGAAGTTGCGCACGAATGCGGAATTTCGAATGATGATTTGAAATTAAGAATTGGCTTGTTTGGTTCAGAAGGCTGTACAGATGCACTCCGTGACAAGATTGAAAAGGGGTTCGGCTTGTTCTCGACTGACAATTATGGCATGAGTGAACTGCAAGGACCGGGGGTATCTGGAGAATGTGAATACCGTTGCGGACTGCATTTTGCAGAAGACCATTTTTTACCGGAAGTCATTGACAGCGAAACAGGCGAAGTATTGCCGGCAGGCGAAAAGGGCGAACTGGTAGTAACTCCCTTGTCAAGAGAAGGTTTCCCCTTGTTGCGCTATCGTACCAAGGACATCACAAGACTGCATTATGAAAAGTGCCGTTGTGGTCGTACACATGTACGCATGGAGAAGGTACAGGGCAGAAGTGACGATATGCTGAAAATCCGTGGAGTGAATGTATTCCCCTCGCAGATTGAAAGCGTGATGGCGAACATTGACGGCATTTCACCGCATTATGAATTGATTCTGACCAGAAAGAATTACACGGATTATCTCGAAGTACGCATTGAAATCAATGACACCAGTTTGCTGGAAAACTTTGCAGATTTGGAACGCAAGCAGAAGGAAGCTGTTGACAAATTGAAAACCGTCCTCGGCATTCAGGCGAAAGTCACTCTTGTTGCACCTCGCACAATTCAGCGTTATGAAGGCAAGGCAAAGCGTATCATTGACAAGCGTAATGAAAGCGAATAATTACCATAGTAAGGAGTTATCTACATGAAAGAATTGATGATTGGCAACGCTGCTGTTGCCAGAGGTTTATATGAAGCAGGTGTGGAAGTGGTTTCCAGTTACCCTGGAACACCAAGTACAGAAATCACGGAATTTTCCGCAACCTACGATGAAATTTATTGTGAATGGGCACCCAATGAAAAAGTAGCCATGGAAACGGCATTTGGTGCATCTTTGAGAGGGGTACGCAGTGCCTGTGCCATGAAGCATGTTGGCTTGAATGTCGCTGCTGACCCGCTTTTCACATTGAGTTATACAGGAGTTACTGGTGGTTTGGTAGTCTGTGTGGCAGATGACCCCGGAATGCATTCTTCTCAGAATGAACAGGATTCCAGACATTATGCCATTGGTGCAAAAGTTCCCATGTTAGAACCTGCTGATTCCGCAGAATGTAAGGCATTTGCGAAGCTTGCGTTTGAGATTTCGGAAAAGTTTGATACACCATGTCTTTTGAGAATGTGCACCAGAATTGCACACGCTCAGAGCGTGGTAGAATTGGAAGAGCGCATTGTTCCCGAACACAAGCCCTATGAAAAGAACCCTGCAAAGTTCATCATGGCACCTGCTAACGCTATCAAAAGACATCCTTTTGTCGAAGAGCGTACAAAGAAACTGACAGAATATGCAGAAACCGCAGAAGTGAACCGCTTGGAAATGGGCGGTACTGAAATCGGAATTATCACATCCGGCGCATGTTATCAGTATTGTAAGGAAGTTTTCGGGGATACTGTCAGCATTTTGAAGCTCGGCATGGTGAATCCGTTGCCTGTCCAGAAAATCAAGGATTTCGCTGGAAAGGTTCAGAAGCTGTATGTGGTAGAAGAACTTGACGGAGTGATTGAATCTCATTGCCGTAACATTGGGGTAGAAGTCATTGGGAAAGAATTATTCACCCCATTGGGCGAATACTCACAGAAATCAATTGCCGAAGCCTTTGGTCTGCCTGCGAAGGAGACAATCACACCTGATACCACTGTTCCGGTACGTCCTCCGGTAATGTGTTCGGGATGTCCTCACAGAGGGTTATTCTACACATTGGCGAAGAATAAAATCACCGTATTGGGTGACATTGGCTGTTATACATTGGGCTCGGCTGCGCCTTTGTGTGCACTGGATTCCACATTGTGTATGGGTGCATCGATTTCAGGCTTGCACGGTTATAATAAAGCCGGAAAGGGGGAGACAGAACACAAGAGTGTCTGTGTAATCGGGGATTCTACATTCATGCATTCCGGCATGACAGGTCTTGCAAATGTGGCTTATAACGGCTCAAATTCAACTGTTATCATTCTTGATAATTCCATCACAGGCATGACCGGACACCAGCAGAACCCCACAACTGGCTATAATATCAAGGGCGACCCTGCCACTAAAATCAATCTGGAAGACCTCTGTCATGCATTGGGTATCAATCGTGTTCGTGTGGTTGACCCCTACAATCTGGAAGAGACAGAAAAGGCAGTCAAGGAAGAACTGGCAGTGGATGAAGCAAGCGTGATTATTTCCCGTCGTCCTTGTGTACTGTTGAAGTATGTCAAGCCGAAGAAGCCTGTTTATGTGGATAAGGATAAATGCCGTAAATGCAAACGCTGTATGAAACTGGGATGTCCTTCCATTCACATTGATGCAGACGGCAAGGCAGGAATTGACAAGACTTTGTGCGTTGGCTGTGGAGTTTGTGAACAGCTTTGCCCGTTTGATGCCATTCAGGCAGGCGAATAATTGAGAGAGGAAAGGAATATATACTTATGGAAACAAAAGGTATTGTAATTGCCGGAGTTGGCGGACAAGGTTCACTGCTTGCAAGTAAGTTGCTTGGCAGAGTGCTTGTCAATGAAGGCTATGACATTAAGGTATCAGAAGTACACGGCATGAGCCAGCGTGGCGGTTCAGTTATTACTTATGTGCGTTATGGCGACAAGGTATATTCTCCGGTGGTGCAGTCGGGTGAGGCGGATTATATCATTTCATTTGAACGCATTGAAGCCGCAAGATATGCACATTTACTGAAAGTCGGCGGTATCATCATTACCAACACACAGCGGATTGACCCCATGCCTGTTATCATTGGTTCGGCGGAATATCCGGAAAATATTCTTGACGAACTCACTGCAAAGGGCGTACACATTGAGGCAATGGATGCCCTGACACTCGCAGAAGAAGCCGGTTCTTCCAAAGCCGTTAATATCGTACTGATGGGACAGCTTGCGAAGCATTTCCACATTGATTATGACAAGTGGATTTCAGCCATTGAACAGACCGTGAAGCCGAAATTTATTGAACTGAATCAAAAGGCTTTCGAATTGGGTTACAATTTCGGCGGTTAATGCAAGCTGATTCTGTTGATAATATTTTTACAAAGGAGGATTTCAAATTATGACCACACAGCAACTCTCTATCTTCATGGAAAACAAGCCTGCACAGCTTGTCAAGGTAACGGAGACCCTCAAGGAAAAGGGAATTGACATCCGTGCAATGTCTCTGGCAGATACCAAGGATTTCGGCATTGTTCGCATGATTGTCAGCGATATTGAAAAGGCACAGTCTGCAATGCGTGAAAAGGGCTTTATGTCCACCATCACAAAGGTGATGTGTGTTGCAATGAGTGACACCCCCGGAGGACTGCATACTATTATTGCGCTCATGGCAGAAAACAACATCAACGTTGATTATCTGTACGCCTGCATTACCGAAATCGGCAAGGATGCTTATATTGTCATGCATGTTGACAATGAGAAAAAAGCCGGTGAAGTTCTGAAGAATGCCAACATCCGCATGGTAAGTACTGAAGAAATCGCAAGACTTTCTTAATGAAATGTGGGGCTGTCGTATCAGAAGCGACAGCCCATTTTGATGATGTATATGAAAAAATTGACATGGTTTTTCAGTTATGTGATGGAATTTATCGTCTACAGTTTCGGCGGATGGCTGTATGAAATTCTCTTAGAATTTGCAGTGTATCATCAATATTCAGACAGGGGAATTCTGCATTTCCCCATCTGTCCGATATATGGATTTTTCGGGCTGTTGTTGCTGGTGATATTCCGGAAAAAGAATGATATATTGACGGTTTTTGTCGGGAGTACGATTCTCACGACATTGCTGGAACTAGGGGCTTCTTATCTGCTTGAAAAAATGGGCTATCGTCCATGGGATTACAGCAACTGGATTTTGCACTATGAATGGAGAATTTCGCTTGTATCAAGTCTGATTTTCGGTGTGATGAGTGTCATTGTGATAAATCTGATTCACCCTTTCATGAGAAAAATTCATGAACAATTTCCCGACTGGTTGCAATGTGCATTGGGGGCGTTTTTGGGGGGAGTGATTCTCATGGATGCCGTCAAAACGCTGTTACTTCCGATTTTTCAATAAATACAAAAGCCGTCACAATACTGACGGCTTTTTTAGGCTTCTTCTCCGGTGCGTTTCAGATAACGTGAACTTTTCCGGCGTTTTTTCTGTTCGTACATAATATTATCAGCAACGGTTACAAGCTGGAAAAGGGTTGTTCCCTCTTGCGGTATTGTGATATGATACCCCAAAGACGTTGCCAAATGATAGGGCAATGATTTTTGTGTATTCATTTTTGCAAGCAAATCCTGAATTTTGGCAGATAATTTTTTTGCCTTCTGGTCAGTGTAATCGGATGCAAAGACAATAAATTCATCTCCGCCGAACCGACAGCAGATTTCTCCATCTGTGCAGGCATTCCGCAAAACTTCCGCCATACTGAAAATGGCATTGTCTCCGGCTTTATGCCCAAACGTATCATTGATATATTTCAGCCCGTCCATATCGAGGAACATAATCATAACAGGTTTTTGTTTTTCAATGCATTCATTGAATGGGTGCTGTGTTGAAATGCGGAAACCGTTGCGGTTGTTGATGTTGGCGAGGGGGTCAATGGTGTAGAGATTATTCAGCTTCTGGGTTACTCTGTCAAGGCATATAATTTTCCGCACACTTTCCAGAGAATTGGCAATGTCAATCATGCAGTTGTGGAAAAGCTTGCTGGAATTCGGGAATTCACTGTCTTTGATGACACAATACCCCATACAGCGTTCACGAAAATGCAGGGGGAGGAAATAATAATTCCCTACCGGATTGGATTCATCAAAAAGATTGGGAAGCATATCTTTTGTCGGGAAGTTGGGAATATCAATGAATTCGCCGTCTTTGTAGGCGAGAGGAACAAGGATATTTTTTCCATATCCCCTTGTGATATAGTGCTGAGGGGAGAGAATATGCAACAGATAATTTTCTTCGGTTTCGTCTGCCATAATTCCCTGTTTCCAGCTGTCGCAGAGACAGAGGTAAAATTCCTGACAGCGGAATTCCGGAATGAAGCGTTTCAGATGACGGACATAATCTTCAAGGCTTTCACAGTCCGTCAAGGAAGATGCAAGCCGGCTTGTCAATGAACTGTCATTGATAAACGATTCCAGAATTGAATAATTTCTTTTCTTGAATTCGTCTGTGTCCATGATGGGGGACATATTACATCCGCAACTCTGGGAAAAACAGCACCTTGTTTCCAATGTGGTGGAGCGTTCCGGCTTTTCACCTCGCAGATGAGAAACAATTTTTTGACAGGCAAGTTGTCCCACACGTTCCAGCGGTCTTTCTACGGAGGTCATCGCAGGGGCATAATTTCTCGCATTATAGATATTATCAAAGCCCGATACCATGATGTCTTCCGGCACTCGGATTCCACGCATCATCAAGGCATTGACTGCCGAAATCGCCATATTGTCATTGGCGCAGACAATTACTTCCGGAGATTCCAACGGCGAATTCATAAATTTTTGGATTGCCGCCGCTCCGTCTTTAGAAGTGAATTGTCCTTTATAAATTCGTTCAGGTTCAATGGGAAGGTTGTGTTCCCTCAAAACGGTTTTATAGGCTTTCAGTCTCTGCATACTGTCGATATTATTTTCAGGTCCTGAAATGTAATTGATTCTGGTGCACCCATGGTGCTCAATAAAATGTTCGACCATTGCCCTCATTGCTGCTTCGTCATCAATTTTGATGGAATAAAGCCCTTTTACGTCTCTGTCGATACAGACAGCAGGGATTCCGGCATTCCGGACACGTTGCAGGACTTCTTCGAGACAGTCAGCGGATTGAATGGTATTGATGAGCAGTATTACTCCGTCAAACCGCTTGAAATTGGCAAGGGAGAAAATGTTATATTCGCCAATGTCATGATTCTTGTCACTTCCAATATTTCCGAAAGCAACGAACATTTCTAAAGTAATTTTGTTTGCAAAGGCATATTGTCGGATTCCGCTCAGAATGCCGCTTTGATATTCCTCGTCAATGGTGGAAACAATGACGGCGATATGTGTCAAATTTTCAGACATAGTGCATCATGCCGTTGTCCGGCAGTTCCTTTCTTTATAGAGTTCCGTTTCCGGAAAAGGAAATTCCCTTTCCGGAACGGTGAATAACGGTCAATCAAGTGCACTTCCGCACTGTACGCAGAAAGTGGAATCGCCTTCATTTTCTGCTCCGCACACAGTACAGAATTTCGAAGCTGGAGACAGTTTAATATCTCTGACCTGAACATCTTCTTTTGAAAAGTCCACCTTGACACCTTCCTCAAGGGAAAAATTATCCTCTTGGGGGAGCGGTTCTTTCATGGAAAGGTCAATTTTAACATCATCAACAGGCTGTGCAGGTTCAGGAATGACATTTTCAACAGGCTGTGCAGGTTCAGGAATGACATTTTCAACAGGCTGTGCAGGTTCAGGAATAATATTCTCAACAGGCTGTGCAGGTTCGGGAATCACTGTTTCAGCAGGCTTTGCAGGCTGGGAAATAGTGCTTTCCTGAACCGGAGTGGGGAACTGCGGAACTAATTTTTCACCACATACCGAACAGAAAATCTGCGAAGCATCATAAGTATTTCCGCATTTTGTGCATACCATTGCGGTGGGTGCAGTGGTTGTTTTGGGCGAGTCTTCCGGAATGGGAACAAGTTCTGCTTTTCTGGCTTTGACCTCTTCAATTTCGGCTTGCAGTCTGACAATTTCCTGCATTGAATTTTTAATGGAAGCCATCTGTTCTGCAAAGTCGCTTTCAGGAGCTAGGCTGTACTTCTCGTAGAAAAGCTGACCGATTTCAGCGTATTTCTGCTGAATATTTTTCTGGTGACTGTTGATTTCACGATTCAATGAGTTGGAATCACTTGCATTTTTCACATTCTGTGAAACGGTTCTGCCGGCATTGGTAAGCTGTGCGCCGAGTTTATCAAAAAATCCCATGTTGATTTCCTCCTTTACTGGGATATGCCATAGATAATTTTACTATTATAGTATACCACAACATTCCCAAAAATGCAAGTCTTTTTTGTAATAATTTTATGAAATCGGGCGGTTTCTGGTGTGGGTTCAAAAAATACAGATTTTATTTATGAAAAAATTGCTGTTAGGATTGATTTTTTTTTGATAATCTGCTATAATGAGAAAGGATAATTTTTTATGATTCAGGAGGTTATTTATGAGTCAAATTCAGAATTTTTTTGAAAGCATGAAGCAAAAGAATGTTGCTTTTATTGGGACAGGAGTCAGCCATACGGAGTTAATCACTGTATTCCGTGAAAAAGGAATTGCTGTGACTGTCTGTGACAAGCGCAGTGCTGATAAATTTCAGGAAACTTATGACAAACTTTCCGCTTTGGGTGTGAAATTCATTCTTGGTGAAAATTATCTCGATTCTCTGACAGATTTTGACGTGGTATTCCGTACCCCTGGAATGTATTTCAATAACCCTGCATTGACGAAGGCAAGAGAACAGGGTGTTGTGATTACGTCTGAAATGGAAGTCTTTTTTGACCTCTGCCCCTGCAAGATTTATGCTGTCACTGGTTCGGACGGAAAATCCACTTCCACCACTTTGATTGCTGAAATCTTGGCACAACATGGAAAAACAGTTCACAAGGGCGGAAATATCGGTCGTGCATTGTTGCCGATTATCGAAACTATCAAGGAAGATGATGCAGCCGTTGTGGAATTGTCCAGTTTTCAGCTGATTTCTATGAGAAAGTCTCCGGATGTGGCATTGATTACCAATATCACTCCCAATCACCTTGATGTACATGGAACAATGGAAGAATATACACAGTGTAAAATTAACCTGATTGCACATCAGAACGCTTTTTCCAGAACCGTTCTCAATTATGACAACGAGGGTACAAGGGCATTAGCTCCTATTGTTCGTGGAAAACTGAACTGGTTCACAAGACAGACTACCCCTGAACGTGGTGCATTTCTCCGTGATGACGGAATGTTATGTTATATCGAAAAAGGCGTTGTCATTCCGGTGGTTCACAAGGATGAAATCAGAATTCCGGGAATGCATAATGTTGAAAATTTTCTCGGTGTGATTTCTGCACTCTGGGGAGATGTGGATATTGCCGACATTGTGAGAGTGGCGAAAGAATTTGGTGGTGTGGAACATCGAATTGAATTCGTCCGTGAATTGAATGGTGTCAAGTGGTATAATGACAGTATCGCTACAAGCCCCACAAGAGTGTTAGCGGGTTTGCGTTCTTTCAATCAGAAAATCATTGTATTGGCTGGCGGTTATGACAAGAAAATTCCTTTTGAACCGATGGCGGAAACTGTCTGCGAACGTGTCAAGCTGTTGATTCTCATGGGCGTGACTGCGGATAAAATTGAAAAGGCTGTTACCTCTGCGAACAATTACGACCCTGAAAAAATCCATATCCTTCATGCGGATTCCATGGAACAGGCGGTTGAAATCGCTCACAGAGAGGCGCAAAATGGCGATATTGTGACATTGTCTCCGGCTTGTGCAAGCTTCGACTTGTACCCCAATTTCGAGGTCAGAGGTCAGCACTTTAAACGACTGGTAAAGGAGCTTTCATAATGACAGATGTTACATTGAAAAAGATGCTCTATACTCTTTGTGTCGTAAAAGGTATTTCAGGAGATGAGACAAAAGCATCTGAAATGGCTCTTTCCTTTCTGAAAAATTATTGCTCCAATGCACATATTTCACACGGCAATGTCATGGGAACTATGGGAAATTCTAATGAAAATGCTCCTCATGTTCTGTTAGACGCTCATATTGACCAAGTGGGCTTGATTGTGACCAGTATCACGGATGACGGCTTTGTTACTGTCGGAAATATTGGCGGTCTTGACAGACGGATTTTCCCTGACCAGCATGTCAAATTGCACGGCACTAAAACCATTGACGGCATTATCTCCACTTTGCCCCCTCATCTTTCCAACGGTGAAGAACAAGTGCAGAGAATTGAACAAGTCCGCATTGACACCGGATATTCTGCGGATGAATTGAAAAAAATTCTGCACATTGGCGACAGTGTGACATTTTGTGGAGTTTATGCTGAAATGATGGGCGGAAAAATTACTGCCCCTGCATTGGATGACCGTTGCGGTGTAGCTTCGATTCTGTATGCTTTGGATTTGTTGCAGGATGAAGAAATTCCTTGTAAAGTCACGGCTTTGTTCTCGACACAAGAAGAAGTCGGCGAACGTGG
>OCVV011005672.1_pt1 | contig 10188 bp, 11 predicted proteins | sample 1539721 | NCBI WGS metagenome assembly OCVV01 (sample SAMN02144230, study PRJEB22623) | gut metagenome | biome: sheep rumen | host: Ovis aries | place: New Zealand
TTTTTCCTTGATGTCGCTGAGCAGGCCTTCTTCCTTAGTATCCAAAGTGCCGTAGGGGATGGATAGGTTCTTTATGGCCGCCACCACGGTAATTTCATTGTGGTTCTCGCGATGGTACTTCAGAATTTCGCCATAGTCTTCATCTATGATGATGTCACAGTTGGATACAAAGAAAGTATCCTTAATCTTGTCTTTCAGCAGATGCAGACTGCCAGCTGTACCTAAAGGCTTGTCTTCCTGGAAATAGGTGATATGGTATTGGGGCTTGTCGAGGTTGGACATATACCGTTTGATGGTATCAGCCTTATAGTTGACAGAAATATAGAACTCGTGACAGCCACAGTCCACAAAGCGATCCATAATGTCCTCTAACATAGTCTGGTCACCAATAGGAATAAGCGGCTTGGGCAACACGTTAGTCAAAGGACGTAGCCGAGTACCTTTGCCACCCGCCATAATAATTACAGGAAGATTGAATGTTGCAGTTCTGTGAATAAAATTAGAATGAAGTAGCTCCTCGAAAAAAACAACATCTACAATATTTCTTCTATCATTAACAATTGGCATAAACTCTGTTTTATGCTCCTTCACATATCGTTCCACCTTCTCACGGTTATCGTGCATGGAGGCAGCTCTAGTCTTGTCGCGAAGAATACTTTCTACCGGACTGTCCATCGCTACACCACGAATGATGGCACGTTGAATATCCCCAATACTCAACAAACTTTTATAAAGGCCACCCTCTGTCACAATAAGCAATCTATGCTTAACCGCATCCATCCGTTTTAGCGCTGCGAGCATTGGCTCATGTAGGTCTATGCAAAGGGATCGAATATCTTCACTCATTTTTTCACTAATTTATGTGCAGGGTTACCCACCCATGTTTCATGTGCAGGGATATCTTTTACTACAACTGCAGCCATTCCCACGGTAGCACCTTCTCCAATATGCACCCACCCCCTGATTGAAGCATTTGGGGCTATCCAAACATTATCGTCAATTACATTCGAACCAGATATATTTACACAACCAGTAATAGTCACATTCTTTCCTATCTTATTGTTGTGGGCTATATGGCAAAGATTATTGATTTTTGTATAATCACCAATCACAGTATCGGCCAAAGCTCCCCGGTCTATACAAGTATTGGATCCTACTTCCACATTATCACCCATAATCAGTTGGCCAATTTGGGGGAAACGGAATTTATTTCCTTCTTCATCACGCTCATATCCAAATCCCGCACCGCCTAAAACAGCACCAGCTTTTATTACGCAGTTCCGACCTATTACAACATCATCATATACACGCACGTTACTATCTAAAATACAGCCATCGCCTATAACAACTTTTCCTATCACACAAAAGGAACCGACAGACACTTCCTTCCCTATTTTGGCTTCAGGATGAATAATCGCCGTTGGATGGATGCCTGGTATCATTTTTTCCACAAAAAAATGGTTACCAATTTCTGCCAAAGCGACTTTCGGGTTTTTAACGGCAATTAAAACCTTATCAGAAATTGGTTGCACACTTGTATCTACAAGCAGAACTCTGGCAGGACTACTTTCGGCTATCTCCTGCTTATTGGGCTTCGATGGATTTATCCAGTCAAGAGTGGTTTCACATACTCGCTCAACCTCTGCTAAATTATCAATCCACACTCCTTTTGTGGAACCAGAAATATTTAATACCCGGTCACTAAGGAATGTTATTATATCTCTTAATTCTATTCTTTTTATAATCATTATCCTGTATTATTAGTCATCCGTTTCCGGATTAAACATTTGCTCTTGAGGAATCGGTGTACCTAGTTGAAAAAACTCAATTATTGACTTAAAGTTAGCAATTAAACGATCACCGTTCCCTTTATTATATTCGGCTTTTACCTCCTGATACTCCCGAGCATTCCTTGCAAGCTGTTCTGCTTTATCCGAATGCTCCATTAATGTAAGCATATGTTGCGCTAATTCTTCCACATTGCCCTTCTCTGCTATTAGAACACATTCCTTCTCTTGGTTAAAGGCTGGTGTACCTGATGTTTTATATACTACTAAAGGTAACCCCAACTGCATTCTCAACAGTGTTAGCATCTGGAATATTATCAATATACAAATCATCAGCCATTAATCCTAACACTGCAATTACCTCATCGTCAAGAAATCTGATAATATCAGATACTTTTACCATTCTATGCATCATGATAGCTTACGATTTATTCATCCTTTTTATGGTATTCAAATAATTGTTCTTGTGGAATGGGTATTCCAAAATAATAATGATTTATTACAGAACGAATCTGTTCGATAAAAATATTCGAGACATCACTATTTTTCTTTATTTCGCTCAAATATATTTGCATATTTGTTCTTAATTCCTGGGCTAATTCTGGTGAATCCATTAGGTCTATCATATTTTGCGCTAAAGCCTCATTATCACCAATATCCGAAATCAGAACTGTTTTCCGTTTCTCATTCAACAATGGCGTTCCAGTTGTCTTACATGTAACAATTGGTAATCCTAAATGCATGGCCTCCATTATTGTTCCCGACACCACGTCTAACTTTACGGGTAGCAATGCAAATTGTGCTTGTGTAACACACTCCAGCAAATCTTCAAACTCTGCTAATGGGGGTTGAAATATGATGTTCTTTTCTATTCCCAATTCATTAATTCGGTCGAGAAATATATGCTTATCCTTGTCAAAAGAGCCAATAGCCAATATTTTAATGTCGGGTTTGATCCTTGCCGCAATCGCAATGGCTTCGATAGCATTGTCAAAACCCTTTTTCATGCTCAAATAATGAGCAAAAAAAACAAAATCGTACTTTTTATGCTGATAGACAATTCGAGGGAACTGCTTTGATGGCCAACTTCTACGAAAAACTACCGCTTGCGGATTGTATTTCTTTATCAAATCATAATACATTGTACCATTGCAGGCATAATATAGAGTCTTCTCAAATATCTTTTGCTCTATTTCCCAACGATATGAATCAACATTACCCGATAACTGTATTCTTTGGGGATTTGAATATACAGTCTGGCACTGGAGAAAGATTGGTATATTATCAATATCCAATATTGAAATTGAATAATAGGGATTCTCTGCCCCTACCAGAAGTATAAGATCCGGTTGTATTATCTTAACTTCATTCTCTATAATTTTCCTATTACTACTATAATTTCTTCTCTGACTTATTTTAAAGAGACGGTCAACATAATTTAACGGAAACAATGGAGTGCCTCTAAAAAATATATATTTGACTGTACCATCAATATATTTATAAATCTTCTTTTTAAGCCCAAAGTGAGGTGAGACGACAAACAATTCCACATCATCACTTTTGGACAGGCATTGTATTATACCTTCATTCCATAGAGCAAAATCTAAATAACCAGTCTCTTTTGAAAACAGGAATTTCGACATTAAGTTTTCGACCCTGCGCGACATAAGGGGAAGTCTTGCCCGAATCTTGGAATTTGAGAAGTGGCATAACATGGCCACACGAATTTTATGCACTGATTCCATGGGAATTATCTTTTATCATATACAGATTTCCTTCTATACAAAAAACAGAATGAAGCTCTAATTCTTTTTTTTGCTCCTCTGAGCAACTTACTAATTGTATAAGAACAACTGCTGATGTTGAAAACAATTGACACTTTTCAAAAAACACCAATGCATTATGAATTCCAAAAGAACCTTTTGGGATAGAGTAATTTGGAATAACTACCAAATCAGAAGAAAGTCGGGATTCCGGGTATCTCCCTTTTAAGACAATACTATTGTTTAGCAACGGGAATTGAGTACAGCACACATTAAGATGTTTTGTTTTAAAATACAGATACTCCTTAATAGACCATTTTTCTGATTGGTGTATGGATACTATCTTGTCTATAGTAGAATGCCCCAATAAATACTCATATAATAAAGCATCTTCACAATCAATAAACGTGACTGATGATGCATTGGGACAACATTGCACCAATGACCCTATTAATGCATCGTGCCCTATACCACATTTTTTTTTAAAATCAACAAACAAATTCATTCTCTTAACCCTACATTCAATTCTATCAAGATTCTGTGAGGGTAATATCTTAATTTTTCTTACGACTTTTTGGATAAAACGGCAAATGCCACTTAAGGTTTTATTTTTATTATGTCTTTCCAAATACCCACTTATTTGTTCTTCACTAAAACATGCGAGCATATTAATACCCTCATATAAATATATAAGATTTTTTGCTATAGTGGGGAATAATCTATAGAAACGTTTTTTATACAAAAAATAATCCATCGAATTGAGCTCTACTCCCGGAGCCATCATTCTTTTTGCCAATTGTGAGGCACCATCTTTCCACATATCCAAGATATAATAATACGACCGCATGAAAGAATTGTAAGGACGCCATCCCGTTTCACCAGATCCTTTGGGCACGAAACTGCCCAAATCAACATATATGGGACGATTGTTCCTAAACAGTACGTTCAATTTGTGGCAATCCACCATATTGTAGCCATACTCCCATGCTATTTGGGCGATGTCAAGCACCATTAAAGCCGCGTCTTTTAGCATATAAAAATTCCATTCTGTGGCATATAGAACAGGGCTAATCATTTCATGTTCGAGAATCATACCAAACTGCTCATTCTCGAAATCCGAAATCCATGTTTTGGGAAACAATTGTTTCGAAACCACTTTGTCGATAAAACCTGATTCGAAATAACTTCTGGCCAGGTCAACCGCTGATGGGTAAATGCCCCTCAGAAAATGATTGTTCCAGATAAAGGTAAACCCTAACGTGTCGGCATGAAGTCCAGGCCTATTAATTTCATTAGAGGGAATTGTAGTCATAACACTAACTTAATCAATTGGATGCTTTTCTTTACCTGCAGTTTTTTGTTTTCTGAACCTTGACAGTAAAGTATCTAACACGGCTTTGAAATAGGTATATGCTTCAGGTTTAAATATAATCGACCACCCGCAATACATAGCCACATAAATTAAAAGTTTCACAATACCATCCGGATAGAGACTCAGATTCAATAAACGCCCACAAGTATAACTCAAAATGGCGGCAATCACTGAAGCAAGGGTGACTGGAAGCAAATCTTTAAGTTGTTGATACCATTTATAACCAACATAGCTGGACACCAAGCCCATATTCACAAAATATGCAAACCAGCTGTTGGCTACAGCTCCACAAAGCAGACCCTTCATACCCCATAATGCCAATCCTCCAACAATAAAACAAATACCTGCAAAACGTTTAATCAAAGTCCATCGAAAAGTCATCTTGCTTTTCCCAATGGCGGCTATTGTTTGAAAATTGACAGCTTGCAAGCATTCTGCCAACCCTGCCAAACACAGAACTTGAAAATAAGGTATGCTTTGTAGCCATTTTTCCGTATAGAGCAGTATAAATATGGGTTTTGCCACCAGCAGCAAAACAAACAATAAAGGAAACGTTAAATACGATAATGACATAGTGAGACGCTTTACCATATTTTTCATTCTATCCATATCGTCTTGCGCTTCTGCATATAACGGAAATGTCACTTGAGTCATTACCTTGGAAATGCTTTTAGAAGCCACAGCCTCTGTAACACTTGCCTTAGAGTAATATCCCATTGTTGTAGGATTATAAACCTTGCCAATTAACAAGCCCTGCAATTGGGAGGAAAAATTAGTGACAAGATGTGACAAAAACATGTAAAACCCAAAACTAAATAGATCCTTAAATGACGACCAAGAAAACGTCAAGACAGGACGCCACCTAATAATAAACCATAAAATCAAAGAAGCCAACCCTGCCGAGACCAAATTCTTCGCCACCAACGACCAAACGCCGTAACCATTATATGCCATAAAAATCGTTACGCAAATAGCAGCGACAGACGAAGTAACTGTAACAATTGAAAGTGCTTTGAAGTTCAACTTTTTAACCAATTGGTTCCTTTGGACGATGTTGAAAGCGAAAAAGAATAGCACCAACCCTTGTACTCTTAACACAGAAGACAACACTGGTATTTCGTAGAATCGAGCAATAGTTGGTGCACAAAAGAACAATACGACATAAAGGAGTGCTGCCATACCCAAATTCCAGAAAAAAATAGTAGAATAATCGTCTTGTGTGGGGCATTTCTTTTGTATTAAAGCCGTTCCAAAACCACCTTCAATAAAGGACTCAGCCAATACCATGAAAATGGCCAACATTCCAATACAGCCAAAATCATAAGGCGTGAGCAATCGCGCCAGGATTATGTCTGCAATAAAATTAATAAACATCATCGAGTAATTTTGGACACCTGTCCAAACCATACCCGAAGCGGCTTTATATTTTAATCCCTTTGTTTCGCTCATGAGATTACATAACAAGCAAAAAGAATGTATCTATCTCTTTTCATACAACAACATAAATGCCTCAGCATACATCACTCCAGCACGGCTACCACGAACACGAGCCAAAGCTTTGATGCTACTAAGGCTGCGCGGGTACGGCTCTGACATAACCTCTTTTTCATACAAAGACATTATCTCCAACTTCTTATCTATATATTCCGTAATGTCAACATATACATTAGGAACAAATGAAGTTGCAGGGACCGCAGGTGAAAATTCAGTTTCCGACAAGGCCTCAAGCATATAAATGCCATTAATATACGGTTTTCGAAAGCTTTTGGTGCAACTATATATGGCATCAAACGTTACCCTGTGATCCGAGTGAACATCTCCACGGAAGGGCATATAGATGATATTGGGTTGAATGCGTTTGAAAACGTCATCTGCTTTGACAACAAAATCTTTTAGATCTACCGCATGAAGCATTTGAGTGGGCAGATACATCTTTATTGTTTCATCAAAACCATACGCCTTTGAAACATCATCCACCAATTTGTCCCTTTTTTCAACTAATTCATCGCTAAAACAAAGAGGATGATTTTTGGTTGCATTGGTAACTACTAACCAATATATTTCATCTCCTTGTGTCTTATGCTTCAAAATAGTTCCACCGCACCCCAAAGTTTCATCATCTGGATGAACAGCAACAAACAATACTTTATTCATATATCTCTATATCCTAATAATTTATTTCGATTATGCTCATACTCCTTTGGGTATTGAGATTTCCACTGCTCAACAATGCGGTCATAAACTTCTTGATTATGCACACGCTTTCCTATCCAAAACTCGGTTTTCACTTTGGAGAAATTCTGTTTGAAAAGCAGCAACGAATCATTGTCGTCCCCAGTAGTACCACCACCAAAATGAAACCATTTACAGCCCCGGCTTTTTGCTTTCTTTATGCCATGCCAGAGGACTAAATTGTTGGCAGCATATTTCGAGTATTTCCTATCACGAGCAGAAAGATGGTAATGTGCATAGTCTTCACTGAACATAAACATAGATCCAGCAATCGCTTTGTCATCAAGCAAGGCAAAATAAAGAATGCTATTATCCTTAAAAGATGCCTTATAATCTTCGTAATAACTTTGTGGAAAAAAGTAGTAGTTTTCCGCATTGAGATCAGTCATCGTGCCATCGTATAGTCTTCTGAAAATCTCATAATTATCGCTTTCAACAATTGTCACACCTTCTTTTTCGGCCTTACGAATCATATTGCGGTTCTTTGAGCTGAATTGTTGCATCCAAATATCGTCCAAAGATAGTCTCAAATCCAAAGCAACAGTATTACGGCTGAAAAACGTCATCATATTTGGCGATGCTAAACGGTGGTTATTTATCAACGGATGAAAACGCATAAATTCGGCAATAATATCATTCGCTTGGCACCAGGTATCAAATTCCTTCCAAAACTCGGCAATAAAAACGGATTCATCTGTAGAGGCTATCAATCCATTGTAGCCGTATGCACCTTGTATATCGTAGTATTCCTTGTTTAATTGATAGCCTAATGGTGAAATTGGATTCTTAAGAAAAGGATACAGAGCAATGTTTCCGCCTTTTTCGAAGATAAAACACTGCGCTTCGCCGTCTCCATAGTTTTGGTATAGCGAATAGTAGGCGGGGGTGAAGTATATATCCTTGCACATTGACGGTAGCTTTTCAAGGCAGTCTTCCCAATCTTTGTAATCTGTCAACTTTAAAACCCTATACATAGTCTCATTAAGTGAATATTAAATGCTTTCAAATAACTTTCTCCATTCAATATACTCTGACTTCAAGATAGCTACAGGCGACTCATCGTGATATGCTCCGTTCTTGAAGATGCTTTGTCTATAAACGCCCTCTGATTTCCAACCGCATTTTGTATACAACTTCCAACTGGCAGTATTGTAATCCAAAATGGAACCGCACAATCGGTTCAGGTTAAGTTCTTCAAACGCATAGCGCATTGTGGCAAAAACAGCATCTGTTCCAATCCCGTGTCCCTTTGGCGCATCCAAAGTGAGACGGATACCATGGTCGGCTTTGCGGTTTTTCCAATCGATATTAGTCAATGTGGAAATACCGACAAACTTGCCTTCAAATTCAATGGCGAAACGGAAATTATTACGGTCGGTAAGAATACGCTGATACCAGTCCTCCTGATGCCTAACTGCTGTGGGAAAGCTCCATCCAATAATCAACCGCTCCTGTTCTGAGTCGTTTGTCATCTCACGGATGGATTCCAAGTCATTTGGTTCAATGAACCGAAGGACCACCTTTCTTCCTTTGATATTCATCAGGCAGTCCTCCTTTCGCAATACGGGAAGGGTATAACTTGCTGATAATCAATTACCCCCCCCCATTTGAATCACACAACCTACTCTTTTTTAGCACTTCATGTGCCATTTTCAACATAGGGGGACCTATGAACTTATTATCGACAACTGCAACTCCTTTTCCCGCTCTTACAGCTTCTTCAGACAAAAAAATCATTTCTTTTGCCCATGCTACTTCTTCTTCTGTCGGGGAATAATACTGATGACATAATGATAATTCCTTTGGGTTTAAAATCAACATTCCATCAAATCCCAATTTTTTCGAAAGAATAAGATTCTGCTCAAGGTCTTCCAAGTCGTGTACGCGGATATGAACTGTATCAATAGCGGCAACCCCACATTCATGCGCTCCATTTACAATCATGTTGCGAGCAAAGAATATGCTTTGACCTTCGATGTCGTGTTTCCCTTCCAAGTCAGTGACATAATCCTCACAGCCAAAAGCAACAGCCACAACCCTTGGACTCGCTTTGCAGATGTCTTGTATGTTCATTACTGCCCCAGTTGTTTCGATTAAAGGAATCAATTTGAAGGTGCCTGGGGTAAAGCCTTTGTCATACTCAATGGTTTCTAGAAGCTTGCCTATAAAGTAGATATCTTCACCACGACGAGCCTTTGGGTACATGAAACCTGCCACGCCTTCGATAGTGAGTTGATAGACATCTTTCAGCAAATGGCCGCTTTCACGGTCATTGATTCTCGGAAACAACACTCGGTTTTGGAAAAGACCTTCTTTAATGTATTGTACAATCTTGTCCCTTGCAATCTGCTTGTTCTCTTCTGGTTGCACCGAATCTTCAATGTCCAGCAACAGAACGTCAGCATTGCTACGCGATGCGCTCTGCATCAATCTGTCGTTATGTGCAGGAACAAACATTAGACTGCGGGTAAGGAAATCTGTTCTCATAGTTGATTCTGTTTTTTAACTAACACATTCCTACGAAATGAAATGACATCTTCGCCTTTTTGGTTATATCCAATGGTTTCCACATAAATGATACCTCTGTCATTTTTGGTCTTTGATTCACGTTTGTCAAGGATTCTTGTTCGTGCATAAATAGTATCTCCCACAAAAGTAGGAGCTAAGTGCTGGATGCTTTCATACCCTAAATTAGCAATGGCTTTCCCACTGATATCAGGTACGGTCATACCAACAACAAGAGAAAAAACCAGAGTACCTACAACAAGAATTTTTCCGTGTTGATTATGGCTGGCATAGTCTACGTTAGTATGAACCGGATGATGGTTCATTGTCATCAGGCTAAAGAAGTTGTTATCACTCTCAAAGATAGTTTTAGAGAGAGCATGAGTAATTTCCTCTCCAACAACGAAATCTTCGAAATACAAACCAAGTACCGATTGTTTCATTATTACAATAAATTATCTTACTACATGATTTAATTGCTCTTTCTCTTTTGCTGGATTTCCAAAGGCTATCGTTCCATTTTGAAGGC
>OCVV011282519.1_pt1 | contig 10188 bp, 4 predicted proteins | sample 1539721 | NCBI WGS metagenome assembly OCVV01 (sample SAMN02144230, study PRJEB22623) | gut metagenome | biome: sheep rumen | host: Ovis aries | place: New Zealand
CTCTTTTTTTGCCCGTTTTTGGCCCAAGAACGGCCTCTGGAGGGTCTAAACGGCTGTGAGACACAGCCCTGTAGCCCTCCTGACGCCCGATCACCTCCGGGTCAAGTCCGAGGTAAGTCCGAGGTAAGTCCGCGGTAAGTCCGCGGATGGTCCGCCCGCGGGCGGACGAAAGGCGGTCGATGGGCGGGGATGATCCAAATAGATCGCGCGCGATCTAATTTGTCATCCGGGTGCCTCGGCGACGAAAAAAAATGCGGGGTCGATGTCGGCTTTTCGGAAAAAAGTGGTTATTATGTTGGCAGATGAACCACACAAGGTAGCATGACTGACAGCAACGGGACACGGTACACGGACTTCGACGCTCTGGTGGAGCGCCACCGGGGGCTGATACGCAGCCTCTGCTGGCGCGGCGCCGACGGCGACGGGGCCCTGTGTGCCGACCTGATGCAGGAGGTGCTGGTGCAGCTGTGGCGGCAACGCCACCGGCTGCGGGCGGGGGCGAGCCGCGGCGAGGAGCGCGAGTGGGTGCGGTGGCACTGCCGCAGCGTGGTGTCGCACCACCGTCGCCATCCGCTGGTGCCGCTGGTGAGCCTCGACGAGGCCGCGCTGGTGGCCGCCGAGGCGGTGGACCACCGCGCCGAGCTCGAGGCGCTGGCCGCCGGCCTCAGCGAGCAGGAGCACCGCCTGCTGCAGCTGCTGATGGAGGGCTACAGCCAGGTGGAGATCGCCGCCCTGTGGCAGATGCACCCCGACAGCGTGGGGCGCCTGAAGCGGCAGATGATCGAAAAGATGAAAAAAAACATATAGACTATGGAAGAGAAGGACATACTGCGGATGCTCGACGAGACGGCGGCCTGGCAGCGCGAGGCCGACCGTGAGCACTTGGAGGCGCTGGGGCAGAAGTCGACCCAGGGCCTGCGGCGTTGGCAACGGCAGCGGACGCTGGCGTGGAATGTGGCCGCCTCGGTGGCGGTGCTGCTGGTGGCCGGCGGCTGGTACACGCTGCTGCCCCAGCGGGTGGACGACCGCCGCGTGCTCTGCAACATCCAGGGCGAGGAGCAGCTGGTGCTCAACCGGGCCTGCGCGGCCCTGGGCTCGTGCGACAACCCCGCCGTGGCACGCCTGATTCCCGATGGGGGGGGTATTTTATAAGGTTTAAGGTTTAAAGTTTAAGGTTTAAGGTTTAAAGTTTAAAGATATAATGAAAGTAGGTGTGGTAGGATCGAGTCCACGGAGTGGACGGCGGAAAGTAGCCGTGGGTGCCAACCCACGGCAGGCTGGACAAACGAGCCTGAGCCCCGTAGGGGCGACGGAGCGTCCGGGGTGTCCGTCGCCCCTACGGGGCTCAGGTATGGAGGACGCTCTCTCCGTGGGCTTTCGCCCACGGCTAAAATCCGTCGCCCCTACGGGGCTTGTTTAAGGTTTAAGGTTTAAAGTTTAAGGTTTAAAGTTTAAGGTTTAAGGTTTAAAGTTTACATTTTACAATTTCGGATGAAGAAGTCCATGTACATATACCTTGCGGTGCTGCTCCTGCTGCTGGCGGGGGCCACGGCGTGGCGGCAGCGGCCGGCGGAGGCCGAGGGCTCGGAGCTCTACCAGCGCTACCGCGACGTGGAGGGGGTGCGCGTGGGCTTCGTCGAGGACTTCCCCGTCAGCGACAGCACCAGTTGCGACGTCACCACCTTCGAGGCGCTGACCGACGAGGGGTGGGAGTGGTTGCTGGACGAGTTCCGGCTGCATGAGACGTTTGCCGAGTGGGATCGCATGGACTCCAGCACGCTGGCCGCCAGCGGCCACAAGCCGGATCCGGCATACAGCCTCAACCTCTGGGCCTCGGCGCCGAACCACCCCGAGGTGTGGGGCAGCCGCCTGGCCGACCCCGGGGCCGACAGCAACGACGTCGTCATTGCCTCGCGCGCCTTCCGCTGGATAGCCGCTTTCCACACCAACAACGAACAACAGTATGAGGATGTGATTCACGAGTACATTATGCGTGCCATCGACAACGGCCTCCATACGGCACCGGGAAAAGAAAATGATACAATAAATATAGAATAATCGCGTTATCAATCACGTAAAGCTATAAAAACATGAAGAAGATTCTACTATTGGGTTTAATGGGTCTGATGGGTCTGATGGGCTTGCGGGCTCAGGGGCAGGCCGTCGGTTGCGACGACACGGTGCGTTGGGGCACAGCGCTCTCGTTCGAGGGCAGCAAGTGTTGCTGGACGGTGCTGGAAGGTCCTACGGACTGTTTCAATGCCAGCTACAATCAGATTGACTGCAACTACGACACCCTCGCCGACCACCGTTTCCTGTCGCCGTGGGTGGAGGTTCCCTCGTTTGCCGCCACCGACTCGGTGGTGCTCATCTACGCCACCCAGCTGAGCTGTACGGCCGAGTATAGCGTGGCCATCACCACCGACGGGGTGACCTACGACACCCTTCGCCATCGGCTGGTGGACGCATATCAGCACGACACCATCTTGCTGGGTGCCTACGCGGGTCAAGTGATACGCATACAGTTCTGCCACTACGGGTTGAACAGCAGCTTCGACCCCTATGCCGGCGGCTGCTCCTATGCGGCGGACTATCACTGGCAACTGCTGTTCTCGGCGCTGCAATGGCGCAGCCTCGTCTACCCGGTGGTGAGCTGGTGGGTGCCCGCAAAGGCTTATGTGGGCGAGACCACCTGGCTGCGGGCCTCGCTTGCCGACGGCTCGTCCACGGGGCTGACCTACACGTGGCACTCGACCCTGACGGGGCAGACCCTGACGGGCGACACGGTGGGGCTGACCTACACGGCTGGCGGTGTGGACACGCTGACCCTCATAGCGACCAACGCCTACGGCAGCGACACGCTGACGCAGACGGTGAAGGTGGTGGACTGCGGCGGTGTCGTCACCGCCCATCCGTGGAAGGTTGATTTTTTGAATGAATACGACTGCTGGCGCACAGTAGGCACGGTAGGCTGGAGCTATGCAGGCAGAAACATCTCGGGCAAAACCTTCTATGGCATTTCAGCGGCACACAACAATGGCGGCGCCAATATCATCGCTTCGCCGGCGGTAGTGCTGCCTGCCGACTCGACAGGACTGCGCCTATACTGGAAAGACAGCCGGCTTAGCAGTGGCACTTCAACATACTATGTGCTGGTTTCCACCACCAGCCGCTACGACATCACGGAATACGACACCATCTTTACCTGCACTTCGCAGACCAGCAACGTGACACAGCGCAGCGTTTCACTGGCCGACTATGCCGGCGACACTATATATATAGCATTCTGTAAGATGCTTCAGAACGGCCGTACCGTCTTCATCACCGACGTGCAAATGTACAACGCACTGGCACCGATAGGCACGCTGGAGGCACCTGCCGTCGCCGTCGCCACGGGCGACTCGGTGCAGTGCACCGTGCATCTCGCCCAGGGTGACTCTCTTACCTATAGCTGGCACAGTGTTCTGCTGGACAGCACCATAGTGACTACGGATTCTGTACTGACCATCGTCTATCCCGAAGCGGGCAGCGAGACGCTGACCGTCACCGCCAGCAACGCCCACGGCACGCTGGAGCTGAGCAAGAGCTACAACGTCTATACTTGCAATGTTGTCAACACCTACCCATGGGAAGAGGACTTCAGCGACGCTGGCGGCAGCTACAATGTGTGCTGGGCCATCGACGGCTACAGCCACAACGCGCCCTATAGCAGCTACGGTGGACATGACGAGGAGACCGACGAGGTGTGGTCGTTCAATAACTGCATGATAAGTTCCACCTCGGGTGGCTATATGATTACACCCGCGTTGGCCATCCCGGCCGGCGAGACCAACATGGCTTTTATGGTCGAGTATATGACAGGAACCATGGACATTCGTGTGTCGCCCACCGCCTCGACCGACACGGCGCAGTTCACCGACTTGCTGCTCACAGAACCCAATACCTATAATATCAAGCGGAGGTGGGTCAACTTAGGCGCATACGCTGGGCAGACCATCCGTGTGGCCCTTGTCACCTCCAATCCGAACAGCCAGAGCGTCAACCGCGTGTGGGTGGGTATCGACACCCTGCCCTACATCGGTAACAAGGTCTCGGTGCCTGCCAAGATACACAGCGACTCGACGGCGCTCTGCACCGTTGCCCTCTACCACGGTGCCACCGACGGGCTGCACTACACCTGGACGTCGGCTGTGGGTGGCATCATCACCACCAACGCCTTGGGCGACAGCGCCTGGGTGAGCTACGGTGCCGGCTTCAGCAGCACCGAGGATACTCTCACGGTGGTGGCCGTCAACGCTTTCGGCGCCGACACCGTGCAGAAGCCGCTGCACATCATCGACTGCACGCCGGCCCTCACGCTGCCGTGGAAGGAGACCTTCGCCGACGGCCTCGTCTGCTGGTACAAACCCGAGGGGAGCAAGTTTGTCGACGTTGTTCCCTACAACATGTCCAGTTATGAGTACATGCGCCACCTCTACCTCAACGTGCGCTACGACACCCTGGGCAGCTGGCTCATGTCGAAAGAGATACATATTCCGGCCGACACCACCTTCTCGCCCCGCCTCTTCTGGAAGGTGGCGTCGAGCAACGGCAACTACCAGCACCTTTACAGTGTGTTGGTGACCACGGCCGTGGATTATACGGACACCGCCAACTACACGGTACTCTATACCGACAGTTCCACCCATGTCAACTTCTCCAACTACGACCTCCGCAGTGTGGACCTCACCCCATACGCCGGGCAGAGCATCCACGTGGCGTTCCACAACCACGGCAACCACCTTCCCACAGGTAGCGTCAGCCTCTATATCGACGATGTGGAGATACGGTCGTCGCAGGTGCCGGTGGTAAGTCTGTCGGCCCCCGGTACGGTCAACAGCCACACGCCGGTGACCTTCGCCGCCACCCTCGTAGAGGGAAGTTCCACCGGGTTGACCTACACGTGGTACTCGACGCTGATGGACAGCACGGTAGTCACGACAGCCCCTACGCTGACCATGGCTTACACCATGGGTGGTACCGATACTATGATGGTTATCGCCTCGAACGCCTACGGCGCCGACACCGCCACGGCGCCGATCTCGGTGACCGACTGCACGCCCATTGCCACTCTGCCGTGGATGGAGGACTTCAACAGCGTTGCTGCGGTGGCTTACAACGCTGCCAACGGCAAGGTGCCCAACTGCTGGAACCGTTATTGGAACGGTAGCGATGCCAATCTGACTCCGCATGTCATCAACATCTATCCCTACAACCCCATCGATAACTATGTCTTAACCAATAATGCACTACTGTTGCAGGCCGGTACCTCCAGTGGTTACGACAGCGTGGCCATGGTGGAGAGCCCCGCCTTTGATGTTCCGCTCAACGGGCAGCTGCTGTCGTTCTACTATATGCACGAGAGCGCCAGCTACGGCACCCTCAGTGTGGGCTACCTACAGGACGGCGTTTTCGTGGGTGTGGCTGACATGGAGCCGCAGGCTACGGGCCGCACCGATACGGTGAGCCTCCAGGCCATCCCCGCAGGGGTGAACCGCTTTGCCCTACACTGGAAGAAGACCGGCACATGGTACGGTGTCATCGTCGACGACCTGCGGGTCTTCGCCCGCGACACGCTGCCCACGGTACGCATACAGGCACCCGCCCAAGTCTTCGTGGGCGACCCCGCCACCTTCCGCGCTGCCATGGTCAATGGCTTGACCGACGGGCTGACTTACACGTGGCACTCCTCGCTCACGGGCAGCACCTGGAGCGGTACGGACGAGTGGAATGTGACCTATAGTGTGGGTGGTTACGACACCGTCAGCGTCGTTGCCGCCAACGCCTATGGCGCCGACACGGCTGTGGCGGTGGTCTATGTGGACAGCCATCCGCTGCCGCAGGTGACCCTCACGGCTCCCGCTTCGGTCTACGTGGGCGACAGCGTCACCATCAGCGTCACCCTCAACGACTGCTCGACCAACGGGTTGGCCATGACTTTGCACAGCAGCCTGCTGGACACCACCATGACTCTTAACTCCTCACTCATAACTCTTAGCTACACCGTCGGTGGCACCGACACCGTCACCCTCATCGTCAGCAACGCCTACGGCGCCGACACCGCCGTGGCGTACATCTATGCGGTAGACTGCAGCAACGCCACGCTGCCCTACGTCGAGACCTTCGAGGGCGTGTCGCCTATCCCATGGAACACGAGAGGCCAAAACAGTCTGCCCCTCTGCTGGCAGATGGCTTACAACGGCACCAATGCCAACATCCACCAGCCGACGGTCGTCAGCAGTTACCAGTTCATCAGCAACCTGCCCGACCAAGCCTTGCTGTTGATGGCTGGCAGCAGTGGCTACGCCACATGGGTGCAGGCCGAGTTGCCGCTCTTCAACGCGCCGCTGTCGTCGCTCGCCATCGCGTTGGACTACCGCTATGAAAGCGCCAACGCCGGTACCCTCACGGTGGGCTATGTGGACGGCACCCTCGGTTACATCCCCGTCGACACGTTAGCACCCCATGCTGGTAGCTATACCCGCGACTCCATCTACTTTGCCGATGTGGCCACTGCCGGCAATGCCCGTATCGCGCTGCGATATGCCTACAATTCCTCTTTCTACGCTGTAGTCATCGACAATATCGAGGTCTTCAGCAACAACGGCATCCTAGCCCCGGAGAGCCTGGTGGCTGAGAACATCACCGCCACCTGCGCCACCCTCCGCTGGTCGGAGGTGGACACCGCCACGGCTTACCGCGTCACTCTCAGCGGTGCCATGAATATCGACACCGTGGTGACCGACACCACCCTCACCCTGTGCGGTCTGGCGGACGATGCCGACTACACCGTCACCGTGGTGCCGCTGGTGGGCAGCGATGCCGGTCGGAGGATCTCCACTACCTTCCACACTTTGATGCTTTGCGCTCCCTTGGCCAATGTGAGCATCAGCCCCGAGGGCATCATCAGCTGGCAGTACGACACCGCAGTCGCCGAGCAGTCGCCCGCCGGAGTGGAGATTGAGGTGATCGACCAGCAGGGACAAGTGCTGGTGCTAACCGACACCGCCTACTTCAGCCCCTATGTGCCCGCCGGCCTTACCCCCGGCCACACCTACTCGTTCGCCGTGCGCACCCTCTGCGCCAGCGCTACGGCCAACACCGCCGACACCGTTGTGACGCAGGTGGCCCCGAGCGTCTGCGCCGAGGCGGCCAGCAACACCATCCCCTCCAACTCGCACTTCATGGACAACTTCTGGGAGAGCAACTACAGCCAGGTGATATATCCTGCCAGCTTTGCCGCCGGCATCGACACCCTCTACGGCATCGCCCTCCGCGTGGCCCAGTATGAGCCCTACTCGTGGCAGACCACCTCTGGCACCTGCCGCTACGACATCTATGTGGGTCAGACCAACGGCACGCACACCTCGCCGCTGACCTCCGACAGCCTCACCATGGTGGTGCAGAACAAGCACTACTCGCTCTCCGGCACCGGCTGGCATAACTTTGTCTTCGACACACCCTACATCTACGACGGTACCGGCAACCTCGTTGTCACCATCGTCAGTCGTCAGTCCAACACTGTCTACGATCCCGTCTACGGTGTCCACACCGACGCCACCTGCACACACTTTGTCCAGGATGCGGACCACGGCAGCAGCAACATCAACCCATCGACCTTCAACTTCCAGTGGGAGACCAACGCCAATATCCCCGACATCCGTCTGCTGGGCGGCTGCGGTGGCAGCACGAACACCTGCCTGGCTCCCGAGACGGAGGTCGTGTCCGTCGACACCCACAGCGTCAGCCTGCAGTGGACCCAGCGTGGCTCGGAGAGCCTCTGGCAGGTGGAATACCGTCCGGTGAACACCAGTGCCTGGCAGGTGGCCGGCACCACCAGCGCCACCAGCTTCACCATCACTGGTCTGGCACAGGCCACCCACTACGTGGTGCGCGCCGGCGCCGTCTGCAACGACAGCCTCATGGTCTACGGCTTCCCCGACAGTGCCACCACCCTCTGCGGCTACATGGAGCTGCCCTACACCATCAGCTTCCTCGCCGACGAGTACCCCTGCTGGACCCTCGGCAGCAACCTGTACCACAACAACTGGAACGGTGTCACCCTCAGCGGGTGGAACACCAACGGATTCCTCATCTCGCCCGAGGTGAACACCCCCATCGCCGACCTCCGCGCCACCATCACCTCCCTGCGCCCCGTGGCCGAGAGCTATGAGTCGCGCTTCGCCGTGGGCGTGTGTAATGCTGACGGCAGCAACGTGACCTGGATCGACACCATCGGCTTCCTGCAGCAGAACACCGTGCAGACCAACGAAGTACACTTCAACCACTACACCGGCAGCGGCCGCCACATCATCCTCCGCGGGGTGGAAGGAACCTGCTACATCCGCCAGTTCACCCTCGAGGCCTTCGCGGGCTGCGTACCGGTACACGACGTGACGGTCGACAACATCGGCGAGCACAGCGCCCAGCTGACCTGGGTGCCCGAGGTCGCCACCCACACCTGGGCCGTCTACCTCGACGGTGCCCTGGTGGCCACCACCTCGACGCCCAGCTACACCCTCACCGGCCTCAACTCCAACACTCAGTACACGGTCGGCGTGAGCGAGATCTGCGGTGCGGGCGACACCTCCACCGCCGTCACCCGCCTCTTCCGGACCCGCTGCGACGCCTTCGCGCTGCCTTACTTCGAGGAGTTCGACCAGGCACCTGAGATCGGCAACGATCACATACTGACCGACTGCTGGGTGCTCCACAAGGCAGGCAACTACGCCACCGCCTACTGCATCGGCGACCAGTGGAGCTACACCTGCCTGCAGTTTTACGACAACAATGAGGGCTACGACGTGGTCAACTACCTCAGCTCGCCGAGCCTGACGGTCGGCGCTGGCGGTGCCCTCGTAGCCTTCAAGGGCCAGACCACCTACTTCGACACCTTCACGGTGGGCATCATGCTCACCCCCTACGACACCTCCACCTTCATCCCCGTGCGCGAGATTACGGTCAGCAGCGGCGGCATGGCGTGGTACAGCTTCTCCACCGACACCATCGCCGGCGCTCCCACCAGCGGCACCTTCACGGTGGCCTTCCGCTTCACCGGCGAGGGCCAAGGCCTCATCGACTCGCTCACCGTCACAGCCAACCCCATCCCCACCCATGACCTCACCCTCGCGGTCAACGACACGGCCATGGGCACCGTCAGCGGCGCCGGCACCTACGACGAGGGCACGATGGTCACCGTCAGCGCCACGCCCAAGCCGGGCTACCGCTTCGTGCAGTGGAGCGACGGCGTCACCGTCGCCACCCGCCAGGTGAAGATGGACTACGACAGAAGTCTCACCGCCTACTTCGAGCCCATACCCACCTACACGGTCACCCTGCACCGCGTGCTTTCCGACGGCGGCAACCTGCCCGACGAGTGTGTGGTCAGCGGCGAGGGTACCTACTTCGACGGCGACTCCGTGACCGTGTCGGCCGCCAGTTACGGCAATTACATCACCCTCATGTACTGGCTCTCCAACGACGGTGAAGTCGTCAGCCAGGACAACCCCTACACCTTTGTCATCCACTCCGATGTCGAGCTGACAGCCTACTACGAGTACGGCGGCGGCATCGACGACGTGGAGTCCACCGCCTGGAGCCTCTACCCCAACCCCGCCAGCGGCAGCGTCACCATCAGCGCCGCGGCTGCCGCCGAGCTCACCATCCACGACCTGCAGGGCCGCGAGGTGCTCCGCACCAGCATTGGCAGCGGCGCCACGACGGTCGACATCAGCCGCCTCAGCCAGGGCGTCTACTTCGTGCGCCTCGGCGCTGGAGTGAAGAAGCTGGTGGTGCGGTAGTACCGTAAGCCGACATAAACGGGAGTGTCCCATGGGTCGAACCCGCTTTCTGCTGGGGGACTTATGGGACACTCCTTTTTGGGTCGCCCCTTCGGGGCTCCGGCCTTGCATCGTGCCCCCGTCAGCCGTGCATCCAGTGGGGCATTATGCAGAGATGATGCAGAGATGATGCAGAGATGATGCAGAGATGATGCAGAGATGATGCAGAGATGATGCAGAGATGATGCAGGGAAAAATGCCTAGTTGATGCCTAGATGATGCCTAGTTGATGCCTGGGGGAAGGGTAGAGGAGAGTGAGAGGAGTGTTAGAGGGGGGTAGGTGGGGGGGGGGTTATTTCTCCTCGGGCTC
>OCVV012825180.1_pt1 | contig 10187 bp, 9 predicted proteins | sample 1539721 | NCBI WGS metagenome assembly OCVV01 (sample SAMN02144230, study PRJEB22623) | gut metagenome | biome: sheep rumen | host: Ovis aries | place: New Zealand
AGTGATTAGAAAATCAAATTTCTATCTTTTATTTTATCAAAAAGATTATGGACATAAACGCCTATCAACAACAAATGGAAAAAGCTATTGTCTACCTAGAAAATGAATTTAAATGAATGCAAGTCTGAAGAGCAACTACATGATTAGTAGAAAATCTAAATGTAGAAACAGACTACTGAACTATGAAAATGAATGGAATCGCTCTCATTACAGCATTAGATCATTCAACTATAAAAATTGAACCTCGAGATAAATCTAGTTCAAAACATATTGCAAATGCAATTTATGAAGCAGATTTATGAGTATGAGTAGATAATCAAGGTTCTCACATCTTGGTAAAAGTTCCTCAACTCACACAAGAAAGAAGAGAACAAATCGCAAAAAACATCAAAGCTATGTGAGAAGAAACCAAATGAAACATTAGAAAAGTCAGACAAGATGCTATGAACGATACCAAAAAATCTTTCACAGCTAAAGAAATTTCTGAAGATGAACACAAAGCAAATGAAGCAAATATCGATGAATTAACTAAAAAAATGAATACAAAAATTGATGACTTGGTAAAAGCTAAAAGTGAAGAAGTTCTAAAAGTTTAAAAAATCAGATTTTATTTCATTTTATATAAATTATGAATATTTGGAGTATATTAGTAACTCAGATATTGTACCGCCCTGTGTTCAATATTCTTGTAATTTTCTTAGCAATTTCTGGAGGACAACTTCGAGTGGCTATCGTTGCACTTACTTTGCTCGTAAGATGATTAATGTATAAATCATCTGCAGCATCCAACAATATGACCCAATGAATGAGTAACATTCAACCAAAAGTGGAAGAATTACAAAAGAAATACGCTGATGACCCTCAGAAGCTTAGTGAGGAAACAATGAAATTATTCAAAACAGAATGAAAATGACCATTCAAAGGTTGTCTCACAATGCTTATTCAGATTCCAGTTTTCATCTGACTCTATAGAGTTATTTGGATGATTGCCCAAAACGGATGAGTTCCTGCTGATGTAAATTGGTTATATAGTTTCTTCTATAGCTTTGGACAAAAATATTTGGAGGCTGGAAACATAAATCACATGTTCCTATGAACTGATTTGTTTACAAGTGGGAACTGGGTATTAACTATTATAGTTACTGCTCTATACTACTTACAAATGCAATTAACACAACTCACACAAAATAAGAAAGCTATGCCAAAAGTTCCAGGTGCTACAATGCCTGATATGACAAAAATGATGTCAGGAATGAATATCTGAATGAGTCTTATGATGTGATTAATGGTATTCTGACTAAATTCAGCAGTTGGACTTTATCTTTTGACTTCATGTTTATTCAGCATTTGCCAATTCTCTCGAAGATATAGAGCTATTCTTAAAGCTAAATGGAATGAAAAATTTCATAAAAACGAGCCAACAATAATCGAACCAAGTAAATAATAAAAATCAGAATAATTTTATCTTTTCACCAACTCAACAATGAAAAAGACATTAGAAAATTTAGCTAAAGCTTTCGCATGAGAATCTCAAGCTAGAAATCGCTATACAATCTACGCAAGTGTAGCTAGAAAAGCATGATATCAACAAATTGCAAATGTATTCCTTGAGACTGCAGAACAGGAAAAAGAACATGCAGAATGGCTATTCAAAATGATGCAGGAATTTGTAGAAAAAGAATGAATAGAAATGCCAAGTATCGATGTAGAAACTACAACCATGATTAAATTCTGAGATACTTTAACTAATCTTGAAACAGCTATTGCTGGTGAGAATGAAGAATGGACAGATATGTATCCAGAATTTGCTAAAGTTGCAGAAGAAGAATGATATCCTCAATTCGCAGCCAGAATTAAAGCTATTATGGTTGCAGAAAAGCATCACGAAGAAAGATACAAAAAACTTCATGACTTAGTAAAAGATGATTTAGTATTCAATAGAGATGAGGAAATTTATTGGACTTGTACAAAATGTGGATACGTTTGGAAAGGTAAAGAACCTCCAAAGGTTTGCCCATTATGTGGACATGATCAATGATATTATATAAAGATGAACGAAGATTTCTAAGAGTTAAATTATCTACATATATAAAACCTTAGCTAACTACTAAGGTTTTTTTCAAATCTTGTTGGAGCTTTTGAGCTGTATCATATGATATCAAATATTTCAATTCAAAACGATTGAATTTCCTTATCGCTGATAGCTTTTCATTTCATGCCATTTTGAATTTTGTTTATATAAAAACGGTGGTATTATAATCACACACCTTAAATTAATCTTAAAAAGATTTTTAATCAGACTTTCCTTTGACTTTAATAGTTCAAATCATATAATTCACATCAGATTTTAATAATTTATCAGAAACACAATTATGAGTTATTCTTTAGATTCTATAGTTGCATGGGCCAAAAGAAGGGCTTTTGCTTTTCCTGGATCAGATATTTATGGATGACTAGCTAATGCCTGGGATTTATGACCATACGGTGCACAATTACGCAAAAATATTTTAGATGCTTGGTGGAAACACTTCGTTCAAGAACGCCAAGATATGGTAGGATTAGATGCCTCAATCCTAATGAACCCTAAAGTTTGGGAAGCTTCTGGACACGTTTCTTCTTTTTCAGATCCTCTTGTAGACTGTCGTAAATGTAAATACAGAGATAGAGCCGATAAATTAATTGAAAACCATATTTCCAAAAATAAATTAACATTAGATGAAATCCAATCAAAAATCTGAGCAGATTCAGTTACACCAGAAGCTTGGACTTTTGATCAGCAGACAGCCTTTTTATCTGAATTTAAAGTAAAATGTCCAAAATGTGGAAGTTGTGATTGGACAGAGCCAAAAAAATTCAACCTAATGTTCAAAACTCAGCAATGAGTTATCGATGGAGAGGGAAAAGATATCTACTTACGTCCAGAAACTGCTCAATGAATTTTCGTAAACTTCAAAAACATCTTAGATACTACTAGAATGAGAATTCCTTTCTGAGTAGCTCAAGTTGGAAAATCATTCAGAAATGAGATTACTCCAGGAAACTTCCTATTTCGCGTACGTGAATTTGAACAGATGGAAATAGAATTCTTCTGTGAAAATGATGAAAAAAAATGATTAGAATGGCTACAAAATTGGAAAGAAACTTGTGAAGAATGGTGGATAGAAAAGATTTGAATTAATAAAGATAAATTACGTTTCCGTGAACACGATCCAAAAGAATTAGCATTCTACTCAAAATGAACTCGAGATGTAGAATATTTATTTCCATGGGGATGGGGAGAATTACAGTGAATCGCATATAGAACTGATTACGATTTACAGCAACATATGAAATTTAGTGGAAGAGATATGCAATACACTGACCCAATGACTGGAGCTAGATATGTTCCTCACTGTGTAGAACCATCTTGGGGATTGACTAGAGCTGTACTCACAGCTATGATTGATGCTTATGATGAAGAAGAATATACAAATGGAAACGGAGAAAAAGAAACCAGAACTGTTGCTCATTTCCACAAAAATATTGCTCCAATCAAATTTGCTATTTTGCCTTTGGTGAAAAAAGACGAAAAGCAAGTAGAGATTGCCGAAAAAATCTTCCATGATTTATCCAAAGATTATTTCTGTGAATATGATGATAATGGAGCTATTGGAAAAAGATACAGAAGACAAGATGAAATCTGAACACCATTCTGCATTACAGTTGATCAACAAAGTTGTGAAGATTGAGAAACTGTTACAATTAGAGATAGAGATTCTATGGAGCAAAAAAGAATCAAAATTTCAGAAATTGCTAATTTTATGAAATAATTAATTTATTATTATATAACATATAATGAAGAAACTCATAAAAAAGCTAATTTGCTACGATAAAATTTATGAAACATTAAAGGATAGTTTTTTCTATCAAGCTTACAAAAAAGCACGTGCAAATATAGCAAACAAACTATATGAAAATCCATCCAAAGATTTTTTCGTTATATGAGTTACATGAACGAATGGAAAAACTACAGTTGTAAATTTATTACACAAAATATTAAACGATAATGTAGCTCCTACCGTAGCTATCAGCACTGCAAACATAAAAATCTGAAATGAAGTCATGGAAAATACAAAAAAAATGACATCTCTAGATTGTTTCGATTTACAGCAAGTTTTGGCTACAGCCAAAAATTCATGATGCAAAATCGCAGTTTTAGAAACTAGTTCTCAGTGATTAGATCAGTACAGATTTGAATGAATCAAATTTGATTTTGCAGTACTTACAAATATTACGATGGATCACCTAGATTACCACAAGACTATGGAAAAATATGCTCAAGCAAAGAAAAAACTGTTTAAATATGTACTAACAAACTGAAAAGATAAAAAATATGCTGCATTTTGCACTGATGATAAAATTGGGAAAAAATGGTTTGAAGAAATGGCTTTTGACCAAAAAGTTTCATATAGTATATACAATTCTGCAGTAATTAAGGCTACAAAAATAGAAGAATGATTCGAAGGAACTTATTTTGAATTCTCATATCTTTGACAAAAATTTTCATGAACTACTCAACTAATTTGATCTTACAATATATGTAATATAATGTGAGCAATTTCTGTTGCTACTGCCATTTGATTAAAAGTTGAACCTATACTAAAATCTATTGAATCATTCCCATGAGTTGCATGAAGGATGGAACCTGTATACACAAATGAAACTAAATATTTCGTAGATTTTGCACATACTCCGGATGGCTTAGAAAAAACTTTAAGTTTTGCTGCAAATAGAAAATGAGATGGAAGATTAATCACAATATGTGGTGCCCCATGAAATCGTGATAAAGAAAAACGCCCAATCATGTGAGAAATCGCTGTAAAATATTCTGATGTAGTAATATTTACCGATGACGATCCTGATACTGAAAATAGACTTAGTATTCTAAACCAATTATCAAAAACCATTCAAGAAAAATGATATCCATCAAGGAAAAAAGTATATATAATCCCTGAAAGAAGATATGCTTTACAGTTTGCAACTGAGATTGCAAAGAAATGAGATATTGTAGTTTCATGCTGAAAATGACATGAACAAGTTCAACTAACAAACTTCTGAAAACGTAAATGGAACGATAAAAAAATTCTGACTAAAATATTGGAGCTCCAACACAAAACGATTTTAAATATTAATGAAGTCAAAGCTGCTTATCTTCAAAATTTAAGAATTAAAAAAAGTGAAAATACCATAACAACTAAGCAATACTATTCCAACACAGCCACAACTCCAGAAATAAACCAAAATCAGATTCAATCTAGTACATGAATGTTTAAAAGCATAAACTAATTTAAATATTTTCGCAAAATGTTAGAAAAATTAAAAAATTATGAATATGTAGTACTAGATTTAGAAACTACATGATTGACTCCATATAGAGAATGAATTACTGAAATTGCTGCTATCAAATGTAAAAAATGAAAAATTTTAGATGAATTTCAAACTTTAGTAAATCCTGAAAGACACATCCCGAACTGAATAGTCAAACTCACATGAATTACAAATGAAATGGTTGCCAATGCTCCAACCATTAGTGAAGTAATGCCAAAATTTGACGAATTTTTATGAGATGCAATAATAGTTGGGCATAACGTAAGTTTTGACCTCAGATTTTTGAGTTATTATCACTATCAATGCATGTGAACTTATTTAGAAAATCAGACAATTTGTACACTCAAAATCGCTAGAAGACTACTTCCTGACTTACCAAATAAAAAACTCTGAACCATTTGTGAATATTTCTGAATTACAAATGAAAGAGCTCACAGAGCTATGTGAGATACCCGTGCAACTCTAAAAGTTTTACAAAGATATCAAATGATAGAGAGCCAATTTTAATATTAAATCACACATTTTTCTTAATAGCTATTTTTTACATCATTGTATCAAACATTATTTTAAATAAAAAATATTTGACATTTATATAAACTTTCATATAATAAAATTATCAAATAAAAAAGAAAGCGAGGTGTATTATGCGTAAGTGCAATTTAAGGCGGAAGGCCGAAAAAAGTATCATTAACCGCAACCGAAAACGGTTAAAGAGAGCCAACAAAATGAAAAAAAAGCTCTTAAAATCTTCAGATCAGGAGAAAAAAACTCTTAAATGTTCTTGATAGCTTAAAAAAAGCTATATAAAAATCGGATAAGATTGCTTACCCGATTTTTTTAATCACTAATTATAACTTTTTACTTATCCTTAAAGAAATCAAAATCTCCAGTTGATGGCTGATTTCATTTCACCAAATCAAAAGTATCTTGCGCAATCATCAATTCCTCATTTGTAGGAATTACATATACTGGAATTTTTGAATCATTTGCAGAGATTTCTCTAAATTCTCATCTAAAATTATTTTTTTCTTCATCAATCTTTACTCAAAGAGAAGATATCTTATCACATATCATTTTACGTGTACCTATACTATTCTCTCCAACTCATGCTGTCATAACTATAACATCAGCTCAATTTAGCATATTATTATACATTGCGATATAATTTGCAATCTTTTGAACGTACATTTCCTGAGTCAGCTTTGCTCTTTCATTTCCTTCTTTTATAGCATCTTCAATGTCTCTAGAATCTGATGAAATACCACTAATTCCTAATAAACCACTGTTCTTATTTAATTCTTTTGTAGCCTCAGCAATTGTAATTCATTTTTTAGAGCAAATATATTCAAGAATGCTTGGATCGATATCTCCAGAGCGAGACCCCATCATAATTCCTGGTAATGGAGTAAATCACATTGAAGTTTCAATAACTTTTCATGCATCAACAGCTGTGATACTTCCACCATTTCCTATATGACAAGTAATAACCTTTAATTTATCATTATTTAAATGTTTACAGATTTCTTGATAAACATATTTATGACTAGTTCCATGGAAACCATATCTTCTTACTCCATATTTTTCATACCATTCATATGGTACTGGATACAAAAAATGTTCTGGAGTCATAGATTGATGGAATGCCGTATCAAAAACTACCACATTTGGTACATTCGGCAAGACTTGCTGAACAGCTTCAATTCATGTAATATTTGCAGGATTATGTAATGGAGCCAATGGAATTAAATCTTTCAATGTTTGCATAATTTCAGGAGTTACTAGAGCTGATTCATGAAACTTTTCTCCCCCATGAACCATTCTATGTCAAACTACACCAATTTCGTCTAAAGATTTTATAGCTCCAGTTTCCGGTGAAACCAAAATATCTAGAATTTTTTTTAGTGCTTCTCCATGATTTGCCAAATCTCTAGGAAATTCTGTTTTATTTCACTCTTTATCTTTATGTGTAATAACTGATCACTCAATACCAATTCTTTCAGCCAATCATTTAGCTTCCACAGAAAATTTATTATCTGCATCAAAAAGTTGGTACTTCAATGATGAACTTCCAGCATTAAGTACAAGAATTTTCATGTTTTAAATTTTTAATAAAATAAAAAATCTAAATTTTCTTTCTCGCACAATAATATAAATAAAACCATGATAATTTCAAATGATTTGAAAAAAACAATAAATCAAAAAACTCTTGCATTCATTATCAGAATCTATACAAAATTATTGGGGCAGATTTTCAGTCCCTTTTTCTTTATTTGGTTTTGCTTAATTTATGAAACTAGACGGAAAAGCAATTCAAGCTGCAATGATGGAGCTTATCGATGATTACAAGCTCGATCCAAATCAACTTTTGGAGATTTCAATGCAGTGAATCAAAGCTGGATTCAAAAAAGATTATCCAGAATACAAAAAATCTGAAATTTTAGTGGATATCAAAGCTGACGGAGCTGTTGCAATTTATAAGGCTACAGATGTAGTAGAAGAAGTTGAAGATCCTGATACTCAAGTTTCTCTTAAAGATGCAAAAAAAATCAGAAAAGATGTAGAAGTTTGAGAAAGATTATTGGAGGAAGTGACTCCAGAATCTATGGAACTTAGTAGAATTGCTACAATGACTGCAGCTCAGACTATCAAACAAGCTCTCAAGAATATAGAGAAAGAAAAATTCTATGAAAAATTCCAATGAAAAGAATGAGAACTTCTCAAAGCTAGAGTAACTAGAGTTCATGGAGACAGTGTTGTACTTGATATTAATGGAACTACAGTAGTTCTTCCACCTGAGGGACAGATTCCATGAAAAAATTACGAACCAGGAGAAGAAATTGCAGTATTCTTAAAATGAGTAAAATCTGAATGAGGAGCAAGTAATCTGGAGATATCACAAGCAAATGCTGATTATATTGCTGCTATATTAGAAAAATGTATTCCAGAACTTGCAAATGGAACTGTAAATATTGAAAAAATTGCTCGTATGGCATGAGTAAAAACAAAAGTAATCGTTTCTACAAATGATGAAAAAATTGATCCTGTTGGAGCTATGGTATGATATAAATGAGAGAGAATCAGTGAAATACTTTCACTTCTCGATGGAGAAAAAATTGATTTCATAGAAATTGATGAAGATAAAGAAGTATTCTTAAGAGACTTACTTAAACCAGCTCAAATTCAATCTATAGAATTTAGTGATAAAAAGGCAATCATTAAAGTTGAAGAAGATCAAAAACCAGTTGCAATTGGAAAAAAAGCTTCAAATATCAAATTAGCTTCCCAAATTATGTGAATGACTTTAGAAATTGTTTAGATATAATACCAAAATAAAAGACTGACCAATCAACGGTCAGTTTTTTTTTAAGAAATATTGAATAAACATACGAGAACTTTATTATACCACAGACCTATTTAAATTAAAATCTCTCAAATGATAATCGATGCTCATACACATTTAAATACTGATCAACTTTTTTGAGATTACAAAAAATATTTAGAAAATTTTGAAAAAATTTGATGAAAAATCGTAGTTAATGCTTGAGCAAATAATGAATATAATGAGAAATGAATCCAAATTGCAAAAGAAGCAATTAAAGATTTTCCATGATTAACTGTAAAAACTGCTATTTGACGGCATCCGTGCGATATATCACATAATGAATCAGATTTTTTCCCACTTTTGAACGAATTAGAAAGATTATATGAAACAAATAAAGACCATATCATAGCAATTGGAGAATGTGGAATAGATCTCCATTTCCCAGAGAATCCAACAGTTGAGGTACAGCAAAACGCTTTAAAACTACAAGCAGAACTAGCTAGAAAGTTAAATCTTCCATTAATGATTCACTCTCGTGATGGATTTCACGAAACTATAGAAGTTCTCAGAGATTTTTCAGATTTAAAAATCTATTTTCATGCTCGATGATATTGAAAAGATGAACTTGAAGAATGTAAAAAAACTTTCCCGAATCTACGAATTGGCTGAACAAATGTAATTGAATATCCAAGCGCAGAAAAAATTCGTGAAGCGATTAAGAATATCAAAACTGCTAAAATTTTAACTGAAACCGATGCTCCATTTCTTCCACCACAAACTATGCGTGGTCAGCAAAATGAACCAGCTTACGTCACATATGTATATGAAAAATTATGTGAAATCTTGAATATTTCACAAAATGAATTAGAAAAAATGGTTGAAGAAAATACAAAATCTCTTTATAATATCTAAAAAGCTGGCTTAATGCCAGCTTTATTTTTATATTGTATCATCTTCTAATAATTTCACACACTCTTTACCAAAGGCTTCTGCTGCTTCTGGTCCATTTGCTGTAACTATATTTCCATAACGAATTACTGTTTCATCTTTCCAGACTCCCCCATAACTTTCTATAAATTTTTGCTGTAATCATTCATCATCTCGTGATGTTACGATTTTTCAGTTGAATACTCCACTTTCGCTCACCACCATTGGAGCTATACATATCGCTCAAAGTTTTTTAGCTTCCTGTGCTATACGTAAATAATTTGCATCATGTAAATACTGAGTCAAGCAACCTCATCATCAGATAAAAATCACCATTTCAAATTTATCTCACTTTATTTCTGATAATCCATAAGCCGCCTCTATTTTCTGGCCAAAAACTCAAACACACTGCCCTTTTCTTCATGCAGCGATAGTAACCTGAGCATTAGCTTCCTGTAAAGCTTCATAAGTCGCAGAAAACTCATGGTCCTGAAATCCATTATTTGCAACTATCATCACAGCAGTTTTCATCATCCATTGATTAAGAGATAAAATCTGACTATATTATTAG
>OCVV011227041.1_pt1 | contig 10186 bp, 7 predicted proteins | sample 1539721 | NCBI WGS metagenome assembly OCVV01 (sample SAMN02144230, study PRJEB22623) | gut metagenome | biome: sheep rumen | host: Ovis aries | place: New Zealand
TTGTTGTGGCAGAAGATGCCGGCGTTCTCCTTGTATCCGGGGGGATAGCTGGAGATCTCGCCCAGCTCGAGATGGTAGCGGGTGTAGGCGGGCTGGAGCAGTACGATGCCGTACTTGGTGTCGAGGCGCTCCTTCACGCTCTGCAGGGCCTTTGCGGCCTCGCCGGTCGCCTTGCCGATCCCGGCCATGACGCACATGCCCTGCGGCTCGATGAAGATCTGGCCCTCCTCGCATTCCGCGCCGCCGACCACGTGGCCGAAGGCGTCGAAGGCGCGGCGGAACCAGGCCCCGTCCCAGCCGGCGTCGAGCGCGGCGGCCTCGACTTTGGCGACGGCCGCGAGCGCCTCGTCCGCCTCCGCGGCGTGACCGAGGTGGCGCAGGATATCCGCCCAGGCGCGGCCGTACTTGACGAACATGCCCGCGATGAACACGCTCTCCGCCACGGGGCCTTCGCTCGGACCGGAGATCTGAAAGCTCTCGCCCGGGTGCTCGGAGAAGCAGTTGAGGTTCAGGCAGTCGTTCCAGTCGGCGCGGCCGATCAGCGGCAGGCCGTGGGGACCGAGGTGGGTCCGGGTAAAGGTGAAGCTGCGGCGCAGATGCTCGAGCAGGGGCTGCGCCAGGCTCGGGTTGTTGTCGAAGTCCACCTGCTCGTCGAGGATGGACCAGTCGCCGGTCTCGCGCAGGTAGGCGTCGGTACCCGCGATGAGCCAGAGCGGATCGTCGTTGAAGCCGCTGCCGATGTCGGAGTTGCCCTTCTTGGTGAGCGGCTGGTACTGGTGGTAGGCGCTGCCGTCGGGGAACTGCGTCGCCGCGATGTCGAGGATGCGCTCGCGGGCGCGCCCGGGGATCATGTGCACGAAGCCGAGCAGGTCCTGGCAGGAATCGCGGAAGCCCATCCCGCGGCCCATGCCGCTCTCGAAGTAGCTGGCCGAGCGGCTCATGTTGAAGGTGACCATGCACTGATACTGGTTCCAGATGTTGACCATGCGGTCGAGCTTCTCCTCGCCGGAGCAGACCTGGTAGCCACTCAGCAGTTCGCGCCAGAAAGCGCCGAGCGCCTCGAAGGCGGCGTCGAACTGCGCATCGTCGGCATAGCGGGCCATCATGGCCTCGGCGCGGGTCTTGTTGATGACGCCGGGGGCAGCCCATTTCTCGTCCACGGGGTTCTCGATATAGCCGAGACCGAGGATCAGACTCGTGCTCTCGCCGGGGGCGAGGGCGATGTCGAACTGCTCGGCCGCGATGGGCTGCCAGCCATGGGCGACGCTGCCGGTGCAGCCGCCGCGGCGCACGGCCTCGGGCATGGCCGGGCTGCCGTAAACGCCGAGGAAGCTCTCCCGCGCGGTGTCGAAGCCGTCGTTGGGGCGGTTGGCCCAGAACACGGCGTAGTGGTCACGCCGCTCGCGGTACTCGGTCTTGTGGTAGATCGCGGAGCCCACGATCTCCACCTCGCCGGTGGAGTAGTTGCGCTGGAAGTTCGAGCCGTCCTCCATCGCGTCCCAGAGACAGAACTCGATGTAGGGGAAGACCTGCAGCGATTTGGCCGCGGCGCTGTCGTTGCGCAGGCTCAGACGCATGAGCAGGCAGTTGTCGCCCTGGGGCACGAAGAGCTCCTGCGTCGCCGCGACGCCGTTCTTCGCGCCCTCGATCACGGTGTAGCCGAGACCGTGGCGGCAGGCATAGGAATCGAGCTCGGTCTGCGTGGGCTGCCAGCCGGGGTTCCAGACGGTGTCGCCTTCCTTAATATAAATGCGGAAGCCCTCGCTGTCGAGCGGTGCGTTGTTGTAGCGGTAGCGGGTGAGACGGCGCAGCCGCGCATCGCGGTAAAAGCTGTAGCCGCCGGCGGTGTTGGAGAGGAGCGTGAAGAAGTCTTCGCTGCCGAGATAGTTGATCCAGGGCAGCGGCGTACGGGGCGTGGTGATCACGTACTCCCGGCGCGCGTCATCGAAATGGCCGAACTGCATAACAAACCTCCTGTATTACGTAAACGTTTAAGTTCCACTTTCGCTCTTAGATTAGACCATATTGAAGCAAAATGCAAGCACTTCTTGCAAAAAAACAGGATTATTTTTCGGCTTTTCCGGGCAAGGCTGCAGGCCGGGAAAAGCGGTCAAAAGCGCATTTCGTCATAATGACTAAAAACATGGAATATAAGCTGTGCACTATTGCCGAAAAACAGAAAGTGCCACAAAAGGGGCTTGAAAAACAAAAGGAAAAGCGTTATCTTAGAACCACGAAAACGATTAAGCTCGTTTCCGGTCCCGGTGATCTGCAGGAGGATCCTGCATTAAGTTGTATCACAATTTTATTAGGAGGAACGAAAATGAAGAAACTGACCGCTATGCTTCTGGCGCTCGTCATGGTTTTCGCTCTGGCTACCGTTGCCAGCCCCATGGCTTCCGCCGCCGATGATGAGGGCAAGGTCCTCAACATCTACGCCTGGAACGAGGAGTTCAAGGGCTTCTTCGAGAAGTACTATGAAGTTCCCGAAGGCGTGACCGTCAACTGGATCATCACTCCGAGCGACAACGGCGCTTACCAGCAGAAGCTGGACGAGGCCCTGCGGAACCAGGCCAACGCCGCTGACGACGACAAGGTCGACATGTTCCTGGCCGAGGCCGACTACATCCTGAAGTATGTCGACTCCGACGCCACCCAGGACATCACCGCCATGGGCGTGACCGACTTCTCCAATACCTACGCCTACACCGTGCAGGCCGCTTCCGACGCTGACGGCGTCGTCAAGGGCGTGTCCTTCCAGTGCTGCCCCTCCGCTCTGATCTATCGCCGCTCCATCGCTGAGGACGTGCTCGGCACCTCCGATCCCGCCGAGGTCCAGGCCGCTCTCGACAGCTGGGACAAGTTCAACGCTGTTGCTGCCCAGGCCAAGGAGAAGGGCTACTACATGACCGCTTCCTTCGCTGAGACCTACCGCGTGTTCTCCAACAACTGCACCACCCCCTGGGTCAACGAGAACGGCGAGCTCCAGTTTGACGACCAGATCAAAGCCTGGCTCGCTCAGACCGAGGACTTCGTTTCCAACGGCTACACCCTGACCGCCGGCATCTGGGACGACGAGAAGAACGTCCAGATGTTTGCTGACGGCAAGACCATGTGCTTCTTCGGACCGGCCTGGTACTTCAACTTCTGCATGGGCAACGCTCAGGATCCCGATAAGGGCTGCTCCGGCGACTGGGCCATCTGCGAAGGCCCCGCTGCTCACTTCTGGGGCGGCACCTGGCTGCTGGCTCCTACCGGCACCGACAACGCTGCGCTGGTTGCTGACATCATGAACACCTTCATCAACGATGAGGAAGTCTGCTCCGCTCTGGTTGCCAACGAGTCTCAGTTCTCCAACAACCAGGCTGTCAACGCCAAGTTCGCTGCGGATCCCGACTACGGCAACGCCTTCCTGGGCGGCCAGAACGACGTCGCGGTCTTCTCCGAGATGACCGACAACATCGTCTGGGAGAACCACACCATCTATGACCAGCTGCTCAACGAGGGTCTGCAGACCTACACCCAGGAGTACTTCAAGGGCGCCGTCGACAAGGAGACCGCTCTGAACAACTTCTACAACTACGTTGAGGAGACCTATCCCGCCATCATCATCCCCGACTGAGGCTTGACGGCTGAATAGAAACGCATAGGACCTTTGACAGGGGCAAGGCGTTTGCCTTGCCCCTGTTTTCCATTGAGAGCGGTTCAGAGTCCGCCGGGGGCCGGCGGCCTGTGAAGCGCTTTTGATCCAGACCATTGTTATAGTAGAGAGGGGACACGCATGAACGAGAAAGTGAACCAGAAAAAGGGGAAGGGCATCAGCTATGCCAAATGGGGATATATCTTCATCCTGCCCTTCTTCATCGCCTACATCACCTTTACGCTGATCCCGCAGCTGATGACCTTCTACAACAGCTTCTTTGAAAACTACATGAACGGTCTCAAGCAGATCGGCCCGAACTTCGTGGGCTTCGGCAACTTTACGAAGCTCTTCTCGCCCGACCGCAGCGGCAATATCCTGATGATCAAGTATTTCGGGAACACCCTGATCCTCTGGCTGCTGGGCGCGGTGCCCCAGATCCTGGTGGCGCTGCTGCTGGCCGTGTTCTTCACGAGCTACCGCCTGAACCTCAAGGGCCAGCAGTTCTTCAAGACTGTGATCTACATGCCGAACCTGATCATGGCCTCGGCCTTCTCGATGCTGTTCTTCACGCTCTTCTCCCCGGTCGGCCCCGTGAACCAGCTGCTCCTGTCCATGGGACATGAGACGATCGACTTTCTGAATATCAAGGTCTCCGTCCGTCTGCTGGTCTCGCTGATGAACTTCCTGATGTGGTTCGGCAATACGACGATCCTGCTGATGGCGGGCATCCAGGGCATCGACCAGAACATGTTCGAGGCGGCGGAGATCGACGGCGCGAGTTCCCTGCAGGTCTTCTTCCGCGTGACGCTCCCGCTGCTGGCGCCGATCCTGGTGTACACCATCATCACGGCGATGATCGGCGGCCTGCAGATGTTCGATGTGCCGCAGATCCTGACCAACGCCAAGGGCACGCCGGACCGCACGAGCATGACGATGGTTATGTATCTGAACAACTTCCTGCAGACCAGCAAGAACTACGGCATGGCCGGCGCGGTCAGCATGGTGCTGTTCATCGTCTCGGCGGTGCTGAGCCTGTTCGTCTACAGCTCGCTGTCCAAGCCGTATAAGAAGTAAGGAGGGGTGGAAGTATGAATAACCATGAAAACACCAAGGGCCGCATCCAACTGATCGCCGCCCGCACCGTCGCCTACCTCATCCTGATTTTCCTCGCCATCCTCTGCCTTTTCTCCTTCTACATGCTGATCGTGAACGCCACGCGCTCCAATGCGCAGCTGCAGGGCGGCTTCGCGCTCCTGCCGCGTGAGAACTTCCTGGTCAACCTGAAAAACGCCTGGACCGACGCGTCCATCAACATCCCCCGGGGCATGCTCAACAGCTTCTTTGTGGCCGCCTGCTCCGCGATCCTGACCACCTACTTCTCCGCGCTGACCGCCTACGGCATCCACGTCTACGACTTCAAGCTGAAGAAGCCCGCCTTCCTCTTCATCATGGCTGTCATGATGATCCCGCCCCAGGTCTCGGCCGTCGGCTTCATCCAGCTCATGTACAAGCTGAAGCTCACCAACAACTATATTCCGCTGATCCTCCCGAGCATTGCCGCTCCGGTCGTGTTCTTCTACATGAAGCAATACCTGGAGAGCGTGCTCCCGCTGGAGATGGTGGAGGCCGCGCGTGTGGACGGCAGCGGGGAATTCCGCACCTTCAACCAGATCGTGCTGCCCATCATGAAGCCCGCCATCGCGGTGCAGATGATCTTCGCCTTCGTCTCCTCCTGGAACAACTACTTCATTCCCGCCCTGCTGCTGGATAAGGCCGAGATGAAGACCGTCCCCATCATGATCGCCCAGCTGCGTTCCGCGGACTACTCGAAGTTCGATATGGGCAAGGTGTACATGTTCATCCTCCTGGCGATCCTGCCGGTGCTGGTGGTGTACATCATCCTCTCCAGGTCCATCATCAAGGGCGTCACCGCCGGCTCCGTCAAGGGCTGATCGTTTCAAACGGGTAAGACCGACTCCCGGCTTCGGGGGCCGGTCTTGCCGTCAAGATCCCACAGAGAAAGGAGCGGAACGCTGTGGTATCCATGAAAGATATTGCCGGGCGCTGCGGCGTTTCGGTGGCGACGGTGAGCAAGGCGCTCAACGGCCACCAGGACATCAGCGAAGAGACGCGCCGGCGCATCACCGCCATGGCCGAGGAGCTGGGCTATATGGCCAACTCCGCCGCCCGGGCGCTCAAGACCAACCGCACCTACAACATCGGCGTCCTCTTTGTGGACCCGCAGCACAGCGGCCTGGCGCACGAGTATTTCTCCTCGGTGCTCGACAGCCTGCGCGTGGAGGCCGAGGCCAACGGCTACGACATTACCTTCATCAACTGCAACCTCGGCCGCAGGAGCACAAGCTATCTGCAGCACGCGCGCTACCGCGGCGTGGACGGAGTGGTCATCATCTCGGTGGACTTCCACGACCCCATGGTACTGGAGCTGGTCAATTCCGATCTGCCGGTGGTCACGATCGACCATGTCTTCAACAACCGCATCGCCGTCATGTCGGACAACACCCGGGGGACGGAGGCGCTGGTGCACTACGCCGTATCCCGCGGCCACCGCCGCATCGCCTTTATCCACGGCGAGATCACGGCCGTGACCGAAAACCGCATGACGAGCTTTTACCGCGCCTGCGAGGCGGAGGGGCTGCTGATCCCGGACACCTATGTGGTGGAGAGCCGCTTCCATGATCCGGTGAGCTGCTACGCCGCGACGGAGAAGCTGCTCGATCTGCCGGTCCCGCCGACCTGTATCCTCTTCCCGGACGACTACTCCTACATGGGCGGCTACTCTGCGATCCGAAACCGCGGCCTGCGCATTCCGCAGGATATCTCTGCCGTCGGCTACGACGGGATCCACCTCACACAGGTGATGAGCCCTCGGCTGACGACCTGGCGGCAGGATACGACCGCGCTCGGAAAACAGGCTGCCGCGCGGCTGGTCGAGTTGATCGAGCGCCCGCGCACGACGCTGCCGGAGCGCTTCGTGGTTCCCGGCGAGCTGCTGGAGGGCGAATCCGTCGCGTCGATCAACGGTGTGAGCTGAACGTGAGAACGACAGGGCCCCGACTTTGGTCGGGGTCCTTTTTTGCGTATTCCCGAAATCGTTTAATGAGGAGGAAACGTATGGGAAACGTGCGGTTTGTCGAGAATACGCGAACTATTGGAACAGGAACGCGGGAGATGGCATGGAAACCGATACACCAGGGTGGGCGCGGTTTTTGATCTCTCGGCACATTCTACAAACGACGCTGTGATCAACTGTGTATTACTTACTAAAATGTCAACTTAACGAAAAGAAACTTGCAAAAGCGGCGATACAGAGGTATCTTTAAAGTGCGAAAACGATTAAGCGAAGCGCCTTTTCCGAGGCGCGGAATCCCGGCCGCCGGTCCGCCCGGCCGCCGATTGGCTCCGTCGATTGGCAGGTATCCTGCAATCAAACATACATCAAATCAAGGAGGAACAAAAATGAAGAAACTGTTCGCAATTCTCCTGGCGCTCGTCATGGTGTTTGCGTTGGCTGCTCCTATGGCCTCCGCGGACGACCAGACCGTCCTTACGATGTGGTGCATCGCAACGGAAAGCGACGCCAACCGTCCCGCTTACGAAGCCGCCATCGCGGCGTATGAGGCGGCGCATCCCGACATCAAGATCGAATGGGAAGCGTTTGAGAACCAGTCCTATAAGACCAAGATCAAGGCCGCTATGAGCGATCCGGACTCCCTGCCCGATATCTTCTTCACCTGGTCCGGCGCTTTCCTGGGCGACTTCGTGGAAGCCGGTACGGTCTACTGTGTGGATGAGGCCTATGAGCCCTTCGCCGCGCAGCTGCCCGAAGTGATGCTGCAGAACTCCACTTACGACGGCCACCATTATGCGATTCCTCTGACCTACAACATCGTCGCTCTGTTCGCCAACATGGATCTGCTGGCCGAGGTCGGCTGGGACCATGTTCCCCAGACCTATGAGGATCTGACCGCCTGCTGCGACGCGCTGGTTGAGAAGGGCATCGTCCCCTTCGGCTGCGCCGGCAAGGAGACCTGGTGCGTCACCGAGTATCTGGAGCCCATCATTGAGAAGACCATCGGCTACGAAGCCCTCAATGAGATCTTCGCCGGCCGCGGCAGCTGGAACGATCCCGCCATCGCCACCGCCGTCGACACCTTCCAGGAAATGATCAACAAGGGCTACTTCGATCCCAACGGCATGGCGCTCGGCAATGACGAGGTCAAGGCCAACTTCATCGCCGGCAAGACTGCCTTCTATCAGAACGGCTCCTGGAACTGCGGTGAGGTCAACGATCAGGTTGCCAACGCGCAGGTCGCGCTCTTCCCCGTGATGGATGCCGAGAAGGCCACCTACGGTCAGGTCATCGGCGGCCCGTCCGATTCTCTGGCTGTTTCCGCCACCTCCAAGAATGTCGAGCTGGCTGCTGAGGCTGCTTTCGAGCTGGGCCGTGAGATCTGCCACTATGGCTATCTGGCCGGTTCCGGTCTGCCCGCCTGGACTCCCGATTATGACACCAGCGACGTGAAGCCTCTGGTTGCCGCCGTGGCTGACATTGTCGCCAACTCCGATGGCATGGTCCTCTTCGGCGATACCGCGATGAGCGCGGATCCCGCCAACATCTATCTGGACTATGTGTCCCTGGTCTACGGCTGCGAGGTTGACGGCGCCGGCTTCGTGGAAGGCCTGACGGCTGATCTCGGCTGAGACTTCGCGTAACCGCACTTTTACAGCAACGCTTAAGGCGGCTTTCATCCGGCAGCTAACGATGAAAGCCGCCTTTTTGATCGGGAAGGGGCCGTACTATGAAAAAACTCTACAGCAACAAGCCTGCCATTTTCGTTTTTCTGCTTCCGGCACTGCTCCTGTTCTGCGGCGTTTTGATTGCGCCGATCCTGATGTCGACCTACTACAGCTTCTTTGACTGGAAGGGGGTCGGCGCGGCAAAGACTTTCATCGGTCTGGCCAACTACAAGGAGCTGTTCACCAGCAACGCGATCGGCTTTATGCGCGCGCTGCGCAATTCTCTTCTGCTTGCGTTTTTGTCGGTATTCCTCCAGCTGCCGCTGGCGCTGGGCCTGGCGCTGACGCTGGGCCGGGGGATCCGGGGGGAGCGCCGATTCCTCTCCATCTACTTCATGCCGGTGCTGATCTCCACGGTGGTGATCGGCCAGCTGTGGCTGAAGATCTACAACCCGGACTACGGTATTCTGAACGTCGCCCTGCGTCATGTCGGGCTGGAGAGCTGGACACGGATCTGGCTCGGAAAACGGGAGACCGCGCTCGGGGCTGTGTTCGTGCCGACCCTGTGGCAGTACGTGGGCTACCATATGCTGCTGCTCTATGCCGGCGTCAAGAGTGTCCCGATGGAGCTGCGGGAGGCGGCCATGCTCGACGGTGCAAGCGAGCGGCAGGTCAACCGCCACATCGTGATCCCCTATATCAAACCGATTATCCGCATCAGCGTGATCTTTGCGGTGACGGGCTCGCTGAAGTCGTTTGACCTGATTTACGTTCTCACAAACGGCGGCCCCTTCCATTCCACCGAGGTGCCGAGCACGTTGATGATCAGTATGCTGTTCCTGCGCAACCGCTACGGCATGGGCAGCACGATCGCGGTGCTGCTGATCCTGCTCTGCTTTGGGTTTGCGCTGCTGATCAATGCCGTGTTCAGGGAGGAGGATTGACATGAAGTATACAAGCAAAGGCATGAAGATCCTGTCCTACACGGGCCTGACCCTGTGGGCGCTCGTGAACCTGTTCCCGGTGTACTGGATGTTCACCTTTTCCCTGAAGAACAACGAGGAGATCTTCGGCGCCAACGTCGTGGGCCTTCCCCGCAACTGGCTGTGGTCGAACTATACCGAAGCGCTGAAGACGGGGCACATGGCGAAGTACTTCCTCAACAGCGCCATCGTGGCGACGGCCACGATCCTCATCACCCTCGCGGTGGCGCTGATGGCGACCTTTGCGCTGACGCGCATGATCTGGAAGCAGCGGCGGAACATGAACCGCTTCTTCATGCTCGGCCTCACCATCCCCATCCACGCCTCGATCGTCCCGATCTATGTGACGCTCTCCCGGCTCCATCTGCTCAACACCTACTGGGCGCTGATCGTCCCGTATTCCGCCTTCTCGCTTTCGATGGCGATCCTGGTCTGTACGGGCTTTATGAACGAGATCCCGCGGGAGCTGGACGAATCGGCCTGCATCGACGGCTGCAACATCTGGGGGATCTTCTTTAAGATCATTGTTCCGCTGATGAAGCCGGCGGTGGCCACGGTCGGGATCTACACCTTCCTGCAGTGCTGGAACGAGCTGATGTTTGCCAACATCTTCATCAGCAAAACCGCGCTCAAGACGCTCCCGGTCGGCATCCAGGCGCTGTCCGGACAGTATACGACGGCCTGGGGCCCGATCGGCGCCGCGCTCGTGGTGGCGACGTTCCCGACGCTGTTCATCTATATGTTCCTGAGCAGACGCATTCAGGAGAGCTTTATCGCCGGCGCCGTGAAGGGCTGAGCC
>OCVV011118473.1_pt1 | contig 10185 bp, 7 predicted proteins | sample 1539721 | NCBI WGS metagenome assembly OCVV01 (sample SAMN02144230, study PRJEB22623) | gut metagenome | biome: sheep rumen | host: Ovis aries | place: New Zealand
GAAAGAAGATCATAAGATGTTAAATGTTCCTTTAAAGGATTTAAAATTAAAGAAGAATGTTTTGATCGGTGGAATTATTCGTGAGGACGATGTAATCATTCCTAGTGGTATTGATGTAGTAAAGCTTAACGATAGAGTTATCGTTGTTTGTGCTGATCAATATTTGGATGATTTGAGTGATATATTGGCGTAGATTATGAATTATCAAATAATAAGAAATGTAATTGGTAAAATGTTAATATTGATTGCATGTTTATTGTGTTTACCACTTTTGATAACACTGATAAACAAGGAGGGTTGGTTAAACTTCTTTGCATTCCTTATTCCAATCGTTTTACTAGTTTTAATTGGTGTTTTATTCACAATTAAAAAAGCTAAGGATAATACATTGCTTGCTAAGGAAGGCTTCGTCATTGTTGCTTTATCTTGGCTAGTAATGTCACTATTTGGATGTTTACCTTTTATCATTTCAGGACAAATACCTAATTTCTTTGATGCACTTTTTGAGACTGCATCAGGATTTACTACTACAGGAGCATCTATATTAGATGGTGATAAAGTAGAGTTGTTAACAAAGAGTATGCAATTCTGGCGTTCATTTACTCACTGGATTGGTGGTATGGGTGTGCTTGTATTTATTTTAGCGATTATTCCTGAAAGTGATAACGGTTCTTCAGTTCATATTTTAAGAGCTGAATCTCCAGGACCTCAAGTAGGTAAACTTGTTTCTAAAATGAAAGTAAGTTCAAGAATTTTATACATTATTTATATTGTATTAACTTTGATTGAATTTATATTCTTGTGGGCTGGACCTGACGCTAAGATGGATTTCTTTAGCAGTATTATTTATTCATTAGGTACTGCTGGAACAGGTGGATTCGGTATTGTTTCTGAAAGCTTAGGTTATTATGGCGTTTATTCACAATACGTTGTTGCTATATTCATGTTCATATTTGGTATTAATTTTAATATTTTCTATTTTGTGTTAATTGGTAAGTTTAAAGAAATTGCACATAATGAAGAATTAAAATGGTATTTAGGAATCATCGTTGTAAGTGTACTAACAATATTCTTAAATGTTAAGTTTACTTTGGGATTAGGAGTTGAACAATCATTTAGATATGCCTTGTTTGAATCAACATCTATTATGTCAACAACAGGATATGGTATTGTGGACATAAATAAATTACCGGTATTATCTCAAGCAGTAATCGGAATATTGATGGTATGTGGTGCTTGTGCAGGATCTACAGCTGGTGGTGTCAAGGTTTCAAGAATTGTTATTTTATTTAAATCTTTAATCAGTAAGATTAAGAAGATGATAGCACCTCGTAAGGTTTCAACTATTACAGTTGATAAGAAGTCTATACAAGATGAGGTTGTGGACGGAGTTGAAGGCTTCTTTATCGCTTATGTAGTGGTAGTAGTCTTTTGTGCTTTGCTAGTTTCCTTTGATGGAGTTGGTGACTTACTTGGTAATTTATGTTGTTCATTATCTTGCGTTAGTAATGTTGGACCTTATTTAACAAGTCATTTAGGCGGACTTGATGGTGTTTCATTTGCAGCTTATTCATCATTTTCTAAAGTTGTTTTCACTTTAGAAATGATTGCTGGTAGACTTGAATTGTTCCCTATTCTAATTCTACTTAACCCTAGAACTTGGAAGAAGAGATCATTTTAATAAAAAAGTTAATTTAAATAACCTAAATAACCATAAAAAAAGGATTAGTTCAAATGAACTAATCTTTTTATTTCCTCAAATGATTGTAAATCACTTTGTAGTTTTTCTATGATTTCTCCCTTTTCATTAGTGTAGATTATTAAATCTCTTTCTTCAGGAAGTAAGCAGTGGTGAACTCCACCTTTACCATTCATGCTATCTTGATAAGATCCAGTACCCATGATGGCAATAAATAATCTTTCACCTTTTTTAATAACTGGCATTTCAATGAAGCCTTTATCTTTATCATAGAATACATCATCACAATCACATGTTATTCCACAAAGTCTCGTCTTAATCTTTTCGTTTTCTTTTAAGTTTATTGGAACAATCTTCATTGGTTCGCCTAAAGCATAATATTCAGGCATTGCAATTAGTAAGCTTCCGTCCACAATATACCAAGGTATTGCTGGGTCAGTGTACTTCACTTTAATAACTTCATAGATGTTAATGATGCTATTTTTGTGATTGTATTTTCCGTTTTCACTGATGATATTAGGGTGAGCTACATTATATTTATCACATAAATCCTTGATAACCTTAACTGTTAGGTTAGCCCAATAGTCGTAATCAAAATCATTTGATTCAGGTAGTGGAGTTCCTCCACCCATGTCAAAGTTTTTAAGACTTGGGAAAAACTTTTTAGCTTTTAAGTAATAGCCTTCTAAAGCTTTAGTCAGATTTATGATGTATTTATCTTCCTCGAAGTTGAATCCTCTTTGATGGAAATGGATTGTGGATAGAGTTAGATTTGGTTGATTCTTTAAATCTTTTAAAATATCATCAAATTCATCTTCCATAACTCCAAAACGATCATCAGTTATTGGATTTCCTTCTTCAGGATATTGACTGCATAAATGTACTCTAATTCCAACTTCTAATGGTTTAGGGAATTTTGCATTTTTATATGCTTCATATTCTTCGTAACAATCGATAATTGGGATGATATCCCAGCCATCGCATCTCAACTTGATGATTTCGTTGACATATGATTTATTCTTATATCCATTACATAATAAAACTGCTTTGTTTTTTAAATTTAATTTATTTAGAATTTCTACGGTTAATAATAAATCGTAATAACTAGAGCACTCGACTCCGTCACCAGCTAGAATGGCACATTTTACGCCTTCTGACTCGTAATTAGCTTTATTAGCGTTAACGGTTAGAAATGAACCAGTGTAGTTATTATTTTTAATTGCTTTATCAAAAGAGTTCTTTAAATTTACAACCTTTTCAGTGATATTATCAAGAAAAGTAATTCTTAATGGAGCACCATATTTTAGTACATAATCCATCAAATTGATGTTTGATGGAACTATCGAATGGTCAGTGTTTATTGTCATGCGTTTATCAATTTCCTCATTATCTAATACATATTATCTATTATTAAAATAGACTATAAAGATTATATACTTTTTTTCAAATTATTCAATAGTTTTGATTAAATTAAAAGAATAAATTTTATATGTTTTAATTGTATTTTATGATATAATCAATACATATAATACATGTGGGGAATAAAGAGATGAAAATTGGCGATAAAGTGTTAACTGATGAGCAATTAATTGATTATTATGAGAAGTTTATTAGCGTTTGTTTGGGAAGTGCGATGTTACCTTGTATTGAAAGTGGAGTTAACTCTGTAAAATTGATTAAGGTTGGCAGTAATTATAAACCAAAGCTTTGGAGCTTGGTTTTATATAAGAGTGATGATAGTGTTCAACTCAGACGAATTGTAAAGATTAAGAATCGAAAGAACAAATTATTTGTCTGTGGAGACAATGAATTTGATAGTGAATGCATTAAAAAGAGTGATGTAATTGCAATTTGCGTTTGTATTGTAAATACAATTGATAATACTTATGTAAATACTATTAGTTTGAAGTTTAGATGGTATTCTTTGATTAGGATGTTAACTAAGGGCTTTAGGCATAGAAAATACCTTAAAATTAAAGAAGGGGTAAGCGAAAATGAAGTTAGCCAAGCTTAATAATGATATTAAGAAGACTGAATGTGCTAAGATAAAAATAAGTCTTATTTCACTTGGCTGTGAAAAGAACCTTGTTGATAGCGAGATGGTATTGGGACTTGTCAATAAGATGGGTTCATTTGCAATAGTTGATGAAGTAAATGATAGTGATATAGTGATCATTAATACTTGTGGATTCATTAAAAGCGCTAAAGAAGAAGCACTTGATACTATTTTTGATTGTATCAATATAAAAAGCGAAAAGAAAAGCCAAGGAATTGACTTTAAAGTTGTCGTTTGTGGATGCTTAGTTCAAAGATATTTTGATGATTTAAGCGTTAACGAAGATTTAAGGGATGTTGACTTGTGGATTCCAATTAAGGATTATGCTTTCTTTGGCGAAAAGTTGATGAGTATTATTGATAAGAAGGATGAACCTTGTAGTTGCAATAATCTTGATTTTAAGGATAGACTGATAAGTACTGGTAATAGACTCGCTTATGTTAAGATAAGCGAAGGTTGTAACAATAGATGCACATATTGCGCAATACCTTTGATTAGAGGTAATTTTGTAAGTAGAAAGCATGAAGATATAGTTAATGAAGTTAAGAATTTAGTTAATCAAGGATATTATGAAATATGTTTGATTAGTCAAGATTTGTCTAATTATGGCTATGATACTAATGATTCACTTGCTGCTTTAGTGAGAGATATAGATTCTATAAAAGGTGATTACGTAATAAGGTTATTATATTTATATCCTGATGAGATTACTGATGACTTCATTTATGCAGTTAGAGATAGTAAGCATGTTCTTCATTATTTTGATATTCCTTTGCAACATGCATCTAATAAGATGTTAAGTTTGATGCATAGAAGAGGAACAAAGGAAGAAGTTACAGCACTTATTAATAAGATAAGAAAAGAAATGCCTGATTCAGTTTTGAGAACAACGATGATTGTCGGTTTTCCTCATGAAACTGAAAAAGATTTTGATGAGCTAATGGAATTTGTTCATAAAATGCAGTTCAATCATTTAGGTGCATTTATGTTTTCTAAGGAAGATGATACTATTGCTTATAGTATGAATATGCAAGTAAGTAAAAAAGTTAAGGCTGAAAGATACAATAAATTGATGGAAGAACAGAGATGGGTATCGCTATCTAAGAATAAAGAATTCATTGGTAAGAGATTAAAGTGTCTTGTGGAAGACTATAACGACGAAGAAGATGTATATGTTGCAAGAAGTTACGTTCAAGCTCCCGATGACATTGATGGTGCGCTTTATCTAACCAGCTCAAAAGTTTTAGAAATTGGAAAAGTGTATGAAGCAACAATTACTGAATGTGCTTTTTATGACATGAGGGGTATTGTATAGCAATGGCGTTACTTGATAAGAAATATGTTTTAATTGATTTAGATGATACTTTATTCGATTTTGGAAAAGGTGAAACAAAAGCTTTAAAGAAATTATTTAAATATTTTGGCATTAGTTTTAATGAAGAGAATGTTAGAACATATAAAAGAATAAACCTATCTTATTGGGAAAAATTAGAACGTAAAGAAATGACTAAGGACGAGATCTTGGTCAATAGATTTGTGGAGTTTTTTGATTTAGTTGGTGTTACAAATTATGATCCAGTAAAAGCTAATAAGATGTTTTTAGATTCTTTATCTTTAAAGGGTTATTACATGAAAGGTGCGATAGGAACTTTAAAGTATTTAAAGAAGAAGGGCTATATCGTTTATTTAATAAGTAATGGTATCGAGTATGTTCAAAAAGGTAGACTTAATTCTAAAAAGAAAGTGCTTAAATATTTAGATGAGATTTTTTTATCTGACTCGATTGGTTATACTAAACCTGATCCATGCTTTATTGATTACATTATAGAAAATCAAAATTTAAACGATATTAATAAGAAAGAAATGGTTATTGTCGGTGATTCGTTGACTAGTGATATATTATTAGGCAAGAAAGCGGGAATTGATACAATTTGGCTTAATCATAAAAATAAAGATTTAAAGGATGTAGTTCCTGATTATACCATTTTTAAGTTGTCTGATTTAAATAAAATTTTATAAGAGAAGTAATTTTAAGAAAACTTTTTTTAAAGTTTTCTTAAATTTTTTTAAAAAATTAGCACTCAACACTTGACAGTGCTAATTTTCAGTAGTAAAATGTTAATAGAAAATAAATATTAAATATATTAGTCTTTAGAAGAGTCTATTCTAAAAGCATAGGAGGCGAGATTTATGCAAGAAATGGAAGATTACAGTAAAGATGAAAAGGTGTTAGAGAAGTTTGGTAGGGATATCGTAGAAGAGGTTAAGAAAGGTAAGATTGATCCTGTAATTGGTAGAGATGAAGAGATTAGAAGAATCATTCAAATCCTAGCAAGGAAGACAAAGAATAATGTTGTATTGATTGGTGAACCAGGTGTTGGTAAGACCGCAATTCTTGAAGGTTTAGCTCAAAGAATTGTTAGAGATGACGTGCCACTTACACTTAAGAATAAAACTATTTATGAGCTTGATATGGGTGCGCTTGTTGCCGGTGCTAAGTTCCGTGGTGAATTTGAAGAGAGATTGAAAGCTGTTTTGAATAAGATTAAAGAGAGTGAAGGAAGAATCATTCTATTTATCGATGAAATCCATTTGATTGTCGGTGCTGGTAAAGCAGATGGTGCAATGGATGCTGGTAATATGTTAAAGCCAATGCTAGCAAGAGGTGATATCGATTGTATTGGTGCAACTACTTTGAATGAATATAGAATGTATATTGAAAAGGATAGAGCCTTAGAGAGAAGATTCCAAAAGGTTATGGTAAACGAACCAACAGTAGAAGATACAATTAGTATTTTGAGGGGTTTGAAGGATAGATTTGAAACTCATCATGGTGTAAAGATTACTGATGGTGCTATTGTTAATGCGGCAGTTTTATCTAACAGGTATTTAACAGATCGTTTCTTACCTGATAAAGCGATTGACTTAATTGATGAAGCTTGTTCTGCAATTAGAGTTGAGATTGACTCAATGCCAACTGAACTTGATGAGGTAACAAGAAAGATTACTCAATTAGAGATCGAGAAGGTTGCATTATCTAAGGAAAAGGATGCTTCAAGTATCGAAAGATTAAAGGCCTTAGAGAGTGATTTAAGCAAATTGAAACAAAATGAAGCTGATTTGAGAGCTAAATGGGAAGCTGAAAAGAAGATCATTAATGATGTAAAGGATGTTAAGAAAGAACTTGAAATTAAGAAGAGAGAACTTGATAATGCTTATAATAAGAGTGATTACAAGACTGCTTCTGAAATTAAGTATAGAAGTATTCCTGAGCTAGAACAAAAATTAGCTGATTTGGAACAACAAGAAAAGAACAATTCAATTCTTAGTGAGATTGTTACTGAAGAAAGTATCGCAAAGATTATTGCTAAGAGTACTAATATTCCAGTAACTAAGATCATGAAGGGTGAAAGAGAAAAAGTTCTTCACTTGAAGGAGACTTTGCAAAATAGAGTTATCGGTCAAGATGAAGCAATTGAGCTTGTAAGTGATGCCATCATTCGTCAAAGAGCTGGTATTAAGGATCAAAATAAACCTATTGGTTCATTCTTGTTCCTAGGTCCAACTGGTGTTGGTAAGACTGAAGTAGCTAGAAGTTTGGCTGAAGCTTTGTTTGATAGTGAGGATCATATCATCAGAATTGATATGAGTGAATACATGGAGAAGTTCTCTGTATCTAGATTGATTGGTGCTCCTCCAGGATATGTTGGATATGAAGAGGGTGGACAATTAACTGAAAAGGTAAGAAGAAATCCTTATTCAATAGTCTTATTTGATGAGATTGAAAAAGCTGATAATGAAGTATTCAATTTGTTATTACAAGTTCTTGATGATGGTAGACTTACTGACTCACAAGGTCGTGTAGTTGACTTTAAGAATACTATCATTATAATGACATCTAATATCGGTGGAGACTTGTTACTTAATGACGCGAATGCTGATATAAGTAGTATTTTGAAGAGTAAATTCAGACCTGAATTCTTAAACAGAATTGATGAGATTGTAACATTCAAACCACTTGATAAGACTACTCAAGTTAAGATTGTGGAGAAGATGTTAAGACTTCTTCAAGCAAGATTAAAACAAGAATATATCAGTGTTGAATTCACTAATAATGTTAAGGACTATGTAATTAGTAATAGCTTTAGTAAGGAATTTGGTGCTAGACCAATTAAGCGTTACATTAGTAGGGTTATAGAAACAATGCTTGCAAAGGCAATTGTAGCTGGTGAAATTGATCAAAATAGAAAGTACATTGTTGACGTGGAAAACGGTACTTTAGTAATTAAATAATAAAAATAGTTTTTAGGAGATAGGAAATTATGGCTAAAAAAAATAGCGTTGAAACAAAGCAATTTAAGACTGAATCTAAGAGATTACTAGATTTGATGATTAATTCTATATACACAAATAAGGAAATCTTCTTGCGTGAATTAATATCAAATGCTAGTGATGCAATTGATAAGTATCATTATATGTCACTAACTAGTGATGTACTTCCTAAGAAGAATGATTATGAGATTGATTTGTCTTTTGATTCAAAGAAGAGAACTATTACTATTAGTGATAATGGTATTGGTATGACTTATGATGAATTAAATGATTCATTAGGTACAATTGCAAAGAGTGGATCTTTAGAATTCATGGAAAAGTTAAAAGAAGAAAAGAAAGACGAAGAAGTTGATATCATCGGTCAATTCGGTGTTGGTTTCTATTCAGCTTTTATGGTTGCTAGTCGAGTTGAAGTTAGAACTAGATCATTATTTAGTGATAAAGGATATTTGTTTACATCAACTGGAGAAGATTCATATACTGTTGAGGAGATTGATAAAGAGACAAGCGGAACCGAAATCACATTATTCTTGAGAAAGAATGAAAAGGTTGATGGTGAAGTTGAATTCGATTATGATCAATTCTTAGATGAATGGAAATTGAAGAACTTGGTTAAACAATATTCTGATTATGTAAGATATCCAATTAAGATGGAAGTTACTAAGAGTGTTTTAGAAGAAGGTAGCAACGATAAGTACGTTGACAAGAAAGAAATTGAAACACTTAACACAATGATTCCTATTTGGAAGAAGAATAAGAATGAAGTGACTGATGAAGAATACGATAACTTCTATATTTCTAAATTCTATGATTACAGGAAACCTCTTGTTCATATGATTTATAACGTAGAAGGTAAAGTAGATTATACTGCACTTCTTTATATTCCAAGTGAAGCTCCTTATAATTTGTATTCTGAAAAGTTTGAAAAAGGATTACAACTATATTGTAAGGGTGTATTCATTATGGATAAGTGTAAAGAGTTGCTTCCTGACTATTTGAGATTTGTTAAGGGTATTGTTGACTCTAGTGATTTAGATTTAAATATCAGTCGTGAAATGTTACAAAAGAGTAAGGACTTACAAAATATTGCTAGTAACATTGAAAAGAAGATTGTTAGTAAGTTAGAGAGTATGCTTAAGAATGAAAGAGAGACTTATCTAAAGTTCTATAAGGCATTTGGAATTAACTTAAAGTTTGGAGTTTATGAGAACTTTGGTGAAAAGAAAGAAATGCTTAAGGATTTAGTTCTTTATAATACTGTTAATAAAGATGAGATGGTTACTTTCAAAGAATACGTTGAAGGTATGAAGGAAGACCAAAAATATATCTATTACGCTTCTGGTAAGAATAAAGAACAAGTTCTTGCAATGCCTCAAATGGATGTCATTAAGAAGAAGGGTTATGATGTATTAATCTTACCTGATGATGTTGATGAGTTCTTGATGAATATCTTAAGAGAATATGACAAGAAAGAATTTAAGTCAATTAATCAAGGAGATTTAGATTTACTTGATAAAGATGAACAAGATAAGTTAAAAGAATTAGCAGATCAAAAGAAACCTATGTTAGATGCTATTAAGGAAGCACTTAAGGGTGAAGTAAGTGATGTTATTCTATCTAAACGTTTAACTGATTCAGCTGTTTGTCTAGTAAGTAGTGATGGATTAAGCTTTGAAATGGAAAAGGTATTATCTAATATGCCTAATAGTGAAGCGCGTGATGCTAAAGCTAATAAGATATTAGAGATTAATCCTAACCATGAATTGTTTAAGGCTTTAGAGAATGTGTTCATTAATAATCCTAATGAATTAGGAAATTATGCTGATTTGTTATATTCACAAGCGTTGTTAATGGAAGGATTTAGTATTAAGAATCCAGTAGCATTTTCTAATAAGATGTGTGAATTGATGATAAAATCAATTAAATAAGGGTCTGTCAAAATTTCTAGTGAAATTTTAAAGACTAAAAATTAATTTTTAGTCTTTAACGGTAGCTGTCAAAATTTATGGTGAAAATGATATGACCTGTTAAAACTTATAGTGAAAAGCATTCTGTCTATTGTGACAGAATGCTTTTTTCATTTCTTTTTATGTATTTT
>OCVV012836071.1_pt1 | contig 10183 bp, 1 predicted proteins | sample 1539721 | NCBI WGS metagenome assembly OCVV01 (sample SAMN02144230, study PRJEB22623) | gut metagenome | biome: sheep rumen | host: Ovis aries | place: New Zealand
ATATATTTAATCTAAGTTTATTTATTTTTTAATAATAAATCTAATAATTTAAAAATAAACATTTATTTAAATATTTAAATATACATACTTAATTTTTAATACTTTTATTTAAATTTTAATTTTATTATCATCATCGTCATCTTCATCATTATCATCCTCTTTTTCATTTTCATCATCTTTATCCTCCTCTTTTTCTTCTTCATTTTCAGCATCTTTTTTCAACTCGATATTATTTATTAAAGCATCATCATCTCCTTCTTTTTTATTTTTCTTCTTTTGTTTATATTCTTTAATATTAATAAATATACTAAAAGCAATAACACAGCATAATACTAATAAAACAAAAACTAAAGGAATAAACCATTTTTTTTCGAAAAATGTTGGCTCATTAAGATACAATCTGAATTGTTGAGATACATATGAAAAATATTCTATTGAATCATATAATTTTACAGCTCCTATGAAATTTACATAATACATTTCACGACTTATATTTCCAAAATTAAGGGTATAATTAAAACTTTCATTTTTGGAATAATTTTTGTCAAAATCTATATTAAAAGACATATTGCCATTAAACGGTATTAAAATACTCATTACTTCATTTCCTTCATATATACTCAAATAACTATAAAGTCTAGTGAAATAAGATATTGTATAATCGGTAATATTACTATTGACCTCTGGTTCTATATTATTTTGGGTTATATTATAAATTGTCGAATTATCAGGTGGATCCCATTCGATCGTGATTTTATTTAATATAAAATTATGAATATATTCATTTATGCCTAAGCTTTTTTTTGTGAAATATTTAACTAAAACAGTGACTGGGTTATTCGGATATAAATGAATTAATTTTTCTCTGCTTTCTGTTAAATTATTTACAAGCAAAATACTTTTCCCATAATCCAAATAACTTTTCATATCAAAATTAAATTCATTTTCATTCGTTATATTCACAAAAGTTGAATTTGCTAAATCTATCTGATAATTGATGTATTCAGGATCTTGTTCATAAAAGGATAAATTATATATATGATTTATTCTATTTAAATCAAATTGAACATAGGCATTTTTAGGTATATATATTTTTTCATCTTTTTCGTTATTTATAAATATTGGAGCAACTTCTAAAAATATTGCTTTATATTTAGCCTTATTATCTTTTGATTTATTAAGAATGAAATGAACATAATCTAATTCAATATCTTGTTCTGAATTTATTTTTATAATTCCTCTTTGGAAATCTGGGTAATATGTACTTTCGAAATTTGTTTTATTAAATTCAGGATTTTTTTCATTATCATTTAAATCTGCATAAAAATCAACAAATGTTGAATTATATATTTTATTTTTTGGGTGGATATATTCATCATTTTCATAATGTTCTAATTCAATAAAACGATAACTAATAAAAGCGGTATATCCTTTTCTAAAAGGGACCTTGAAATTTAAAGGGAATATATCTGACTTTTCTTTTTCGTCAATTATATATTTTATTTTATACACTTGATGATTATCGAATTGTTCTTCGATGTTTTCATATTTATCTAATTTTGTCACATTAATGAAAAAAGTGAAATTTTTATCGTTATTTAAATTCAATGCGGAAATATTATAATTTTCTAATTTTATTATCACAGATATTGATGGTCTATGTTCATAATTTAAATAATATTGATATATTTCTTCATCATCTAAATAAATTGTTCCTGCTCCTGAAATTAAACTAAGACTAATTTTATAAAAATTATCTGAACCTTCATTATTTATTGTCATAATATTTTTCTTATGTTGCCCTTGCTTTAAAGAAATTATTTGTTTTCTGTATTTTATCGTGTCTGTGTTTATTGATGAAATAAATTTACTCATGATGAAACTAAATATTTTATTGTTATCTTCGGATACTACATGTATTCTTAAATATTTTTCTTTTTGTAAAATTTCATCCGTATTTAAATCATAAAATAATCTATTTCTAAATTTGTTATTTTCATCATTTTGAATTTCGGTTATATTTATTAAATCAAAATCTTCAAGTGGAAAAGTGTCAATTTCGGATTTATCTACTAATTCAACACCAATATTAATTCGTTCAAAATCAGGCGAGTAAAATATAATTTGTGTTTGTTTAGTTTCGTTTTTGATATAATTATAATAATTAAACAACGGAAAAACAAATTTGCAAGAACCATAGCATAATTCAGGGATTGATTCTTCGATATATTTTGGCAAAGATGAATCAGTAAAACTGAAAAAGTAATAGCCTTTTTCCCCAGTTATATCAAAAATGATATAATTTCCTTGCCCAAAAGATGAACTTTTATCGAAAATATAACTATTTGTTAAATCAATTTCTTCACCTGAATACTCTGAAGATAAATGCATTTTGCATTTTTGGCAATCGAGATTTACTATCAAATTTCCTTGCATTTCTCCAGTTGATGTAAGGAAATAATATGTTTCGGAACCATCAGAATAAAAATTTCCGAATATATTATTATTTGATTCAACCAATAAAGGTACTCCATTTTGAGAATGCCTATATATACTAAATAAATTGTAATTTCCATTTGCATTTTCATCACTTCCATTTAGATAAACTTTTATATAAACTAAACATCCATAAGAACAAAATCTGTTTTTATTTAATAATTTAATATGATTATTTTCAGAGTCGATATCATAGTAATCGAAATATGATTCTTCATTTGCAATAATTTCATACATATCATAAGTATTATAAGGATAATCTTTTGAATTTTTTAAAAGAGCTGCTTTCATTCTTACATTTCCTTTGTTATATAAAATTACTTCTTCATAATTTTCTGGTGTATCTTTCGTTTGAGCTGGGAAATAATTAAAATAATAATATAAGAATTCATCGTTCATTAAAGAACCATATTCAGAATCATCAAGACTTAAATATGTTGGGACATTTTTTATATTTATTTTTATTTTAAAATCAGTGCTTTCTTTTGAAGTTAGTTTGAACATCAAATAATTATTTTGATTGAAATCATTTTTTTTGTTATTATTTTCATTTATTAATTCTTGCAAATTAATTCTAAACATATCATTTTTTTTAATGATATCTTTGAAATTTTTGAAATTGTCTTCTGTATTAAATCCATAATAAATTGTCAAATCTTCAAAATCTAGTTTTTTAATGGTGACAAAAACTTTTTCTTGCATTAATTCTTTTTCTGTTAAATTATAGCGAAGATATACATTTTTAATCAAATTTTTTTCATCAAAATTTTCATATTCTTGTTCTTTTTCATCTCCATATACATCATTTAAAACATAGTATTGATAAAATCCATCAAATTCAATATTTTTTTTAATAGTATTATCAACTAATTTAGCAAAAGAAAAAATAAATTCACATTGATAGGTTAGTTTTTCATTATAATCCTCAAGATAACATTTTATATTAGTATAATTGCGATCTAATATGTATAGACTATATTTGGATATATCATTTATATAAGAATTAATTCCACTTAAGGAAGCGACATAAATATCTTTTGATGTATCAGCCTCAGGATAATAATAAGTAAAATCTTCATTAGCTGGTCCTAATAAATTATAATGCATTTCATTTTCATACATGTAATAGAAATTATCGGTAATTTTTCCCTCATAATAAAGTAATAATATTGATCGATATGTTATATAAAATAGAGTGTTTTTTTCAGCAGTTATTTTATTAATTAAATAATAGAATTCTCCGACTAAAAATCTATAACTTGTTGTTGCATAATAATATGTTTTGTTATCATAATTATACAAACTTGTATTATTATCGTTGTTAATGCTTATATTTGATTTGTTAAAATCACCTTGGAACGAATGAACTTCGAAATAATATTTTCTAGGATCATTATTTATATACTCCTTATTATATTTTTCTTGATAAAAATCAGTAGAAAAATAAAAAGTTTTTTCTTTTGTTAAGTTGAAATAATATTTTCTTTTTTCATTTAATTCCAAAGTACTATTTTCATTATTCATCCCTAAATAATAAGAACAATCTTCTTTTGAAGCCCTATCGCAATATACTATATATACAGAGAAATATTCTTTATTATATATATCTTTTTCATTATCTTCTAATTCTTGTTCATCATAGAAATAATTTTTATAATAATAATTTATTATATTATCAAATTTATCAGGTGAAAAAGAGCAATCAGGATAATTATAGCATTTTGATCTATTTAATGCAATATCTCCACTTAAGCTTTGGAAATACATTTCTAAATATATGCTTTCTACTTTATATCGATTTAATCGATAATATATCATTTGTCCTTTTTGTAAAGTGTGTTTTATCGAAAAGCCATTTATTAAAGGGGCATTTAAATTTTGAGTAATCTTAGAATTTTTAATTCCTAATAATTGAAAATTAACAGCTCCAAAAATATCGCCATAAGTAACCTTTTCAAGTTCACCATCTCCTCTAAGTTCTAAACAAAATTGCTTTACATTAGAAGAGTCAAAAAATATAGTTCCAGTTTCATCAAAGAGATAATAAAATTCACTCGTATTTGTTCCTTCATTATATATAACGAGTTTAACATTTTGTGTTTTGGATATATAATTGAACATATATTGTTCATAATTTTCTTCATTTTCTATCTCGAAACAATCTTTTAATGAATACATTTTATTTTTTATAGCCGAATAAATATTTTCTCCCACGGAAATAGGTCTAAATCTTCTTTCTTCATTTTTTTCTTCGCCAATAATTCTATGACATATTTTAAACAAAGTTGTTATATTCGGCTTAATCATAAAAGTATGATATTCATAATAATCATCGGAATAATAAAACAAGAAAGAATAACCGTTATAAAATGTTTTTTTTAAAGTTTCGGATTCTGAGCCTGAAGTGAATAATTCATAATCGTTATTGATATCATCTGTTGTTAAGGTAATTAAAGGTACATTTGTTTTATTTATAGTATAAACGAATCTATAATTATTATTAATTTGACTATCTGTACTTATTATATTTTCTAAAAAAATATCAAAGCATGTATTTTCATGTATAGTTATTCCTTCCATTTTCCTTCCATCTTCGATTCGATATTGTAAATGAAAATCGCATTGATCTTTACAAGGAATATTTATATATATTTTTTTAGCAGTGTTTTCATTTAATGGAATTGCTAAAACAGTATTATTGAAAGAATCTATTGATTTATATTCGCTTTCTTTATAAAGATTTTTTTTTAATACATTATAAAATGACTCCTCAGTGCTTGCATATATCTCGAATTTTTGGCGACGATGAGCCTCGTTGTAATCTATTATTACCAATTTGATAAATTTATACTGAGTTATTTCTGAATCATATAAAGAAACTGTTGCATTAATTTTAACGTTGTTTGTACAATCATACGACCTATCTTGTTTGTTTTCGGTAATTGTTATTTCAGTTTCAAGAGTTTCTGAAGTGACTCTAATTTCTGAATATTTATATAATAAATATTCATAATTATCTATTGCTTCATTTTTTAACTTACCTTCGGTCAAAATATTTAAATAATATTTCCCAAATTTATTATTTAAAGCCTCAGTTAAGTCTATTTTTATAACTTCACTTGAAGACTTAGACTCATTATGCTTCATACTTATTATTGGTTTTGTTTTTTCTATAAAACTATCGTAAAGAATTTGAGTATTGTATATGAGAATATTATATATAATTGAATAATTTAATTCACTGGTTTCTGATTGATAAAAGGAAATTAATTTTGTTGCATCATCATAAGTTATACTACTATCTTTTATATTGAAATAGGAATATTCATCTTTTGATGAGGAAAAGCCATATTTAATTAATAGATTGGGTATATTTATAGATTCATATGAATTTATTGTAAATTTAAAATTAAATGTTTTTTCTTTAGTTTTTAATGCGAAAATGGTTTTTCCATTTTTTGTTATACTATCCAATTTAGTATTATCATAATTAACTTTTAAATTATTCTCATTAGAAATTTCCACAAATGGAATTTTGGCTGTTTCAATATTTTGTTTTATTTCAAAATCTTTTTCATTTTTTATAAGCATGAATAAATATATATCTTTAGGCATATCATAATTTGCACTAAAATCTGTCACAGTTATAGCCAAATCTAATTCTTGTTTTGGTATTTCATTAATTTTTATAAACAAATAAGGATTATTTTCATCTATAATTTTATTCTTATTTAATAAAGCATATCCCGCACCCATATCTTTTTGATAATATGTAATATTAGTTATATTAATATACGCTAAATTATTATTGCCTAAGCCTTCTTTTTCGTTTATGATATAATCTTTATTAACTAAAAATATTTCGATTTTTATGTCATCTGGATAATTTTGTTCAAGAATATTTAATAATTTATAATTTAAATGTATGTCTTCATTTACTATATTTACATCATTTAAATTTATATAATAACTAAAATAAGAAGTTTCTAACTGATTTTCATATGATAAGTAATTACTTTTTCCGAAATATATTTCTTTAATATTTGCTTTTTTTCCGTATTTTATTTTCCTATAATAAATAATCGATTCTGTACTTTTTACATTTATTGGAATAGTATAATTTTTATCTAATGAAGAAAATAAATTTAAATTATCCTTAAAACCTTTTTCTAAATAATACTTTTTATTTTCGATATCAACCTCAAATTTATTATTTCCAGTTAATAAATTTAAATCCAAAATATTATATTCATCATTTACATTTATCAAATCTATATTCATATCAGAATTGATCAAACAAAAATCATCTTTATAAATATTTTTCATAGAAGAATAATTTCTTTTAAACATATCATAAACCAAATTTACTTTCAATTTATTTTCATCATCAGAATTTAATACGAGTAATATATAATATCCATTACTATGTTTTACATTTGTAAATTCTAAATAATGTTTTGAAGTTATATCATATTGAGTTATTTCACCTTTTTTTATTTTGGTATAAATATCTTGTTCCTTTTCGCCATTATTAAATTTTTTTAAATTAATAATAACATTTTGGCCATTTTGAGCTAAGAATGTTAAATTATCTATATCATTATAATTTTCAATGAAAGCCAGATAATAACAGGGATTAGTTTTACTGATCTCACAATAATGATGATTTCTTACTGAATTTAAATGATATAAGATAATATTTTCTTCATTATAAAAATTAATTCTGAAATTATAATAAGTTTCAGATATTCCTTTTGGTATTTTAATACTAAATTTTATCTCGTCATCATCTTCGTTATTTGATTCTTCTAGAATGCAAAAATCACAGTCTAATTCGTAATTATGAAAATTACCTATTTTTTTAATTGAATATTTATTTTCTGGTAATAAATTACTAATTAATTCGCCATATATCGTTTCAAATGGTGGAATCAAAATTGATGAGCCACGATCTTTTAATAAGACATTATATTTATATTTGGTATTAATGTTATCACCAGTATATTTCAGAGTTAAGGTGAAATTACAATTATTTTTATAACAACTAATTTCATTTATATTAAATTTTTTATTATAATAATCAAAATCAAAATTTTTTTCTTTTCCGGAATCATCATTAAAACGCATTGTCAAAAAAGCTTCTCCTTCTCCTTCTAAGAAATCAACCAATATTTCATCATTATATTCATAAATTCCACTATATTTAATTTCATTATCTTTTTCTAAAACACCACTCGTGAAAATATTTTTATATAAATCAAAATTTTCACCAAATTTTAATATTTCGAAATTAAAATCAATATCTGCTTCTGCGTTTTCTTTATTATCTGTTTCGATTTTTATTAATACTTCACAGTTATTATCAGAACATTTTGTTTCAAAGTTTATTAATTCAGATAATTTACTTATTGGTTGCAATATATTATTTATTGTTATTTTAACATCATTCATTGAATATTTTCTGAAATTAAAAAGATATTTTGCATCATTTGGTAAATATATTAAATAATTTATCTCACTATTTTCTTTGGTTAATCTATTATTATATATATTTCCTTCTTGGATTAATATTTTTGTATCTATGGATGGTTCGTATATATATAAATTCATATATTTATTTTTTGGAGCTATGTTTCGTTTTATTTTTAAAGCATATTCCTCTACTGATGTTTCATTTAATTCGATATATATTAAATTATTCTTAGATGTATAACTTTTATCATCTAATGTTAATGTTAAATTATTACTGAAACTATTCGCATTTATTATTAATTTAGAATCACTATCTTGTTTTATTTTAAAATTGTTTTGATTGATTTCTGTGTCTAAATTAATGATATATACTGTGTTTTTTTCTAGATACATTTCATTATTATTTTTTGTTATTTCATAACTTATTCCATAATAAATTCCTTCATCTTTATTTGTTGATATGTTTATTATAATATTTTCCGGATTAACATTTTTTAATATTTCTATTGGTATATTATAATAAAGGACATTTTCTGTTAAGTCGTTTTTATATGTATTTAATTCGCTAAAATTATCAATTGTAACATCTGGCTTTTCTTTTAGATAATAAACATTAATCAATAAGTAATTATTACTCTCAATATCTTTAATATCTATTTGATGTTTGTCACTATTTGAATTATCTAATAAAGAAAATACTTTATAATCTTTTTTAAAATATGTAATTTCCTCTGCTCCTTTCATCTCTAAATCAAAAACACATTCATCATTAAGACATGTAACCTTTGCATATATTGGGTTATTTTCTTCTATTTTATTTTTATAAGAGGCATATCCATTAATAATAGGAATATCAATATCTGATAATGCTAGATTATCTTTGGTTATAGAAAAACTGAATTTTCCTTTTATAATATGGGAATTTATAACTACATTTTTTGATTCACTTGAATAAATCTCAGGTTTATACATTGCAGTCATACCATTATATAAAATATTTCTTTGAGGTAATCCTCTAATAACTTTAAAATTATTATTATTTTCTAATTTCAGGACATCAAAAGATAAAGCTGCGAAATCTTTATTTCCAGATTTAGCAAAAGTAACTTTTTTATAATTTCGAGTACTATTTAATATATAATAAGTCGATTCTTCATTTATTTCAAACGTGTCTTGATTATTTTTACCATCAGTAAAAATAGCTTTTATGTTTTTTGTATATGTGGTAAATTTAAAGATATATTTATCTGAATTTTTAATGCTCAAATTAATATTGAATATTTGGGATGTATCTACAATATAAATATCGAAATGATTATTTATATTATTTATTTTTTTCTGAGTGTTATCTTGTAAAGAAGTTGATATATATAATTTTTCTTTATAATTTTCAAAATAAAATTTTATTGTTTTATCATCACTCTTAAAAATACTATTATCGATAAGTAATGAATATCCATTAAAAAAGCTTTTAGATATTGTATTAATTTTATTATTTATTTGATATTTAACAATAAAATCATTGATACCATTTCCTAATACTTTAAATAATATTTTTTTATCTTGTGAAAGACCATATTCATATATTATATCTTGTTTATTACCTGTATTTAAAACATATTCATCGTTATCTTCTAATCGTTTTGTATTTTGATAATTACTAAAAGAATGTTTTAATGTAAAGTTATCTAAAGTTCCATTAAATCCAAAATAAATTTTTATATAATAATTTCCAGAAATTATATCTGATATTTTCACTTGAATATTTTTATCTCCTTCAATAAAAGCTTCAGTACCACTTTCACTTAAAAAAAACGAAATTTTTGGATCTTCCAAATATTCATCGACTAATTCAAAATCGAGTAAATCATATTTAGTTTCTGGAATTTCAACATTTAATTTAATTTCATAATTATTGTATTCATCTTCACACTTTTTTAACTCTATTTTATTAATATTTTCTGTTGTCTCTATAGATATTGGCTCTCTAAATTTATCAATTATACAATTACCATTTGCAATTGACTCTAATTCATCAACTGATAATGTAAATGTGCTTTTTATTGATGTTAAGAAAAATAATATAAAAATGTTTAAAATAAATATAGACTTCATTTTTTTTATTAGTATTTATATATAAAATAAGATTTAATCAATATATTTGAATATATATTTAATTAATAATTATGTAATATATTATTTTGAATAATGCTTT
>OCVV011355010.1_pt1 | contig 10181 bp, 8 predicted proteins | sample 1539721 | NCBI WGS metagenome assembly OCVV01 (sample SAMN02144230, study PRJEB22623) | gut metagenome | biome: sheep rumen | host: Ovis aries | place: New Zealand
CACCGCTCGCATAACCAGCCGGTAAGGTTGGTGGGGACGGACAGGTGCTTCATTACCTCACAGAACCACGGGTATGCAGTGGATGCCAATACGCTTCCGAAAGAGTGGGAACCTCTGTTCGTGAACATGAACGATGGTTCCAATGAGGGTATCCGTCATAAGTCGGAGCCTTGGTTCTCCGCGCAGTTCCACCCGGAGGCATGTTCCGGTCCGGTAGATACGGAGTTCCTGTTCGATGAATTTGTAAAGCTTCTCAACCAGTAAATGGATCGATATGAAATTAGAGAATATTCATAAAGTATTGGTACTCGGTTCCGGTGCACTGAAGATCGGTGAGGCCGGCGAGTTCGATTATTCGGGTTCACAAGCCCTCAAAGCCTTGCGCGAGGAGGGAGTAGAGACCGTATTGATCAATCCGAATATTGCTACGGTACAGACCTCCGAAGGAGTGGCGGATCATATCTATTTTCTGCCGGTCACTCCGTATTTCGTAGAACGGCTGATTGAGAAAGAGCGTCCCGACGGCATTCTGCTTTCTTTCGGCGGTCAGACCGCACTGAACTGCGGCGTGGCGTTGTACCGCTCGGGCGTATTGGAGAAATACAACGTGCAGGTACTCGGAACGCCGGTGGAGACGATCATCAACACCGAGGATAGAGAGTTGTTCGTCCGTCAGTTGGACCAGATCAATGTCAAGACCATCAAGTCCGAGGCGTGCGAGACGATAGAAGATGCGCGGCGTGCGGCTGCGGAATTAGGTTACCCGGTGATTATTAGAGCCGCTTATGCTTTAGGCGGGCTGGGCTCCGGTTTTTGCGACAATGAAGAGGAACTCAACCTCTTGGCAGAGAAGGCTTTCTCCTTCTCGCCGCAAGTGCTGGTGGAGAAATCGCTGAAGGGATGGAAGGAGATTGAGTACGAGGTAGTGCGCGACCGTTATGACAACTGTATCACGGTCTGCAACATGGAGAACTTTGACCCGCTGGGAATCCATACCGGCGAGTCGATTGTGATCGCTCCTTCGCAGACGCTGACCAACTCGGAATACCATAAACTGCGTGCGTTAGCCATCCGTATCATCCGTCATTTGGGGATTGTCGGCGAGTGCAATGTGCAGTACGCTTTTGATCCCGAGTCGGAGGACTACCGCGTGATTGAGGTGAACGCGCGTTTGAGCCGTTCGTCGGCGTTGGCATCCAAGGCTACGGGCTATCCGCTGGCTTTTGTGGCTGCCAAGTTGGGATTGGGTTACGGCCTGTTCGAGTTATCCAACTCAGTGACTAAATCGACCTCGGCGTTCTTCGAGCCGGCGCTGGACTACGTGGTGTGCAAGATTCCGCGCTGGGATTTGGGCAAGTTCCGCGGTGTAAACCGTGAGTTAGGCAGTTCGATGAAGTCCGTGGGCGAGGTGATGGCAATCGGTCGCACCTTCGAGGATGCCATCCAGAAAGGTCTGCGTATGATCGGGCAGGGTATGCACGGCTTCACGGAGAACAAAGACCTGCGTGTGGATGATCTGGATGCCGCTCTCAAGGCGCCGACGGACAAGCGTATTTTCGCTATCGCGCAAGCGATGTATGATGGCTACAGCGTGGAGCGGATTCATGAGCTGACGAAGATCGACAACTGGTTTCTGCAGAGACTGAGACATATTATCGAGTTAGATACCGAGCTCAAGAGTTTAGGCGGTTTGGAGCACCTGCAACACGATCTGCTGCTGCGCGCCAAGCAACTGGGATTCTCGGATTTCCAGATTGCCCGTGCAGTGGGGTTGGGAAAAGAGATGAGCATGGACCAGGCGGTCCTGAGGATGCGCAAGTACCGCAAAAAGATGGGTATATTGCCGGTGGTGAAGCAGATAGACACGCTTGCCGGAGAGTTCCCCGCGCAGACCAATTATCTGTATCTGACTTATAGTGGGACCAAGAACGATGTACATTATACGGGTGACCACAAGTCGATTATCGTGCTGGGGTCCGGGGCATACCGAATCGGTTCGTCTGTTGAGTTTGACTGGTGTGGCGTGCAAGCGCTGAATACCATCCGAAGCAATGGTTTCCGGTCGGTCATGATCAACTACAATCCGGAGACCGTTTCCACGGACTATGATGTATGTGACAGACTCTATTTCGATGAGTTGACGTTCGAGCGTGTAATGGATATTATCGAGCTGGAGAATCCGCATGGCGTGATTGTCTCCACCGGCGGCCAGATACCCAATAACCTGGCTATGAAACTCGATGCGCAGCAAGTGCCTATCTTAGGTACTTCCGCCAAGTCGATTGACAATGCGGAAGATCGGGACAAGTTCTCCGCCATGCTGGACCGCATCGGTGTGGACCAGCCGGAATGGAGTGCGCTGAGTTCGATGGACGATGTGGAGAAATTCGTCAACCGGGTGGGGTATCCTGTTCTGGTGCGTCCGTCGTATGTGCTGTCCGGCGCCGCGATGAACGTTTGCTCCAACGAGGAGCAGTTGCATAAGTTCCTGCAGTTGGCCGCCAAGGTGTCCAAGGAACACCCGGTGGTGATTTCCAAGTTCATGACCAATACCAAGGAGGTGGAGATGGATGCCGTGGCGCGCGACGGCGAGATCATCGCGTATGCTATCTCCGAGCATGTGGAGTTCGCCGGAGTCCATTCAGGGGATGCCACCATTATGTTCCCAGCGCAGAAACTGTACGTAGAGACGGTGCGCCGAATCAAGCGTATCTCCGGTCAGATCGCGCGGGAGCTGAATATCTCCGGTCCGTTCAATATCCAATACTTGGCGAGAGAGAATGAGATCAAGGTGATTGAGTGTAATCTGCGTGCCTCCCGTTCGTTCCCGTTTGTGAGCAAAGTATTGAAAATAAATCTGATAGACATTGCCACGCGTATCATGCTGGGCTTGCCGACCGAGAAACCCCACAAGTCGCTCTTTGACTTTGATTATGTAGGCGTGAAGGCCTCGCAGTTCTCGTTCAACCGGCTCCAGAACGCGGATCCTGTACTGGGTGTCGATATGGCTTCCACCGGCGAGGTGGGCTGCTTAGGCGAGGATGCCAACTGCGCGCTCCTCAAAGCGATGCTGTCTGTGGGAATGCGTATTCCGAAGAAGAATATCCTGTTCGCCATCGGCGGTCCGAAACAGCGTGCGCACCTCTTGGACGTGATCAAACGTCTGGTACAACGCGGGTACACCATCTACGCAACCGGCGGAACGAGCGAGTACCTCAACGGGCTGGGCGTACCGAATATACGCGTGTACAAGAAAGAGCATATGGACGAATACGGACAGCTCAAACAACCGATTGTATCGGATTTGATGCATAAGAAAGAGATAGAACTGTTTGTCGGTATTCCTGTAGATACGCTGGCGGATTCGGTGCATGACAGTTATTACAAGATGCGCCGCACGGCTGTGGATCTGAATATCCCTCTGATCACGAATGCCCGATTGGCAGAGGCATTCATCAACGCTTTCCTCGATGTGCCGTTGGATTCACTGGCAATCAAAGAATGGAACGAATATAAATGATACTAAACAAACTCAAATAGTATGAACGCTTTAACATCAACCAACTTTTCTTTTCCCGGTCAAACGAGTGTCTATCACGGTAAAGTACGTGACGTCTATTTCATTGGCGACGATTTGCTTTGCATGGTAGCAACCGACCGTATTTCAGCTTTTGATGTCATTCTGCCGGAGGGTATTCCTTACAAGGGACAGATCCTCAACCAGATTGCAGCCAAGTTTCTGAATGCCACGCGTGATATCGTGCCTAACTGGCTGTTGGCAACTCCCGATCCGATGGTGTCGGTGGGCTATCGCTGCGAGGGCTATCCGGTGGAGATGATTGTGCGCGGGTATTTGTGCGGCTCCGCATGGCGTGCCTACAAAGCCGGTGTACGTGAGATCTGCGGGGTGAAACTGCCGGATGGTATGCGCGAGAACGAGAAGTTCCCCACGCCGATTATCACTCCGACGACCAAAGCGGAGATCGGTACCCACGACGAAGATATCTCCCGTGAAGAGATTCTTGCTCGCGGTTTGGTGCCTGAAAAGGAGTATCTGCAGATGGAGCAATACGCCTTGGCGCTTTTTGCCCGCGGACAGGAGATCGCGCAGAAGCACGGGCTGATACTGGTGGACACCAAATATGAGTTCGGTAGCTATAAAGGTCAGGTAATGCTCATGGACGAGGTACACACGCCGGACTCCAGCCGCTATTTCTACGCGGAGGGTTACGAGGAGCGTTTTGCTGCCGGCGAGGCGCAGCGCCAGTTGTCCAAAGAGTTCGTACGCGAATGGCTGATGAGTAATGGTTTCCAAGGCAAAGCCGGACAGCAAGTACCCGAAATGACACCGGCTATCGTGAAAGATATCACGGATCGTTATGTAGAGTTGTATGAAGGTATCACCGGCGATTCGTTTGTGCGAGAAGAGACCGATGATTTGGCGGCGCGAATAGAGAATAATATCCGTTCATATTTGAGAAAATAGGTATAAAAGGTAAGTCTGTTAATTTAGTACAATTATGGCTGGTTTTTTCGGATCCATTAGCACAGGGCCTTGTGTCACGGATGTCTTTTATGGTACCGATTACCTCTCGCATTTAGGTACACGCCGGGGGGGAATGGCTACGTATGACGCCGAAACGGGACATTTCAAGCGTGTGATTCACTCTATCTCGCAGGCCTCGTTCCGGAGTAAGATGGAGGAAGAGTTGCCTAAATTCCTCGGTAATGCGGGTATAGGTATCATCTCCGATACGGACGCCCAACCGTTGCTGTTCAATTCGCATCTGGGACGTTTTGCTATCTCGACAGTCGGTAAGATCGCCAATCTGGAGGAGTTGGCAGCCGAGGCTCTGGAAAACAACATGCATCTATCGGAATTTTCGTCCGGTAAAGTGAATCCCACTGAGTTAGTGGGGCTGATGATAATTCAGAAACCGTCGCTGGAAGAGGGTATCCGGTATGCGCAAGAGAAGATTAAGGGCTCACTGTCCATCCTACTTTTGACGGAGAATGGCATCGTTTGTGCCCGCGATTTATGGGGGCGCACGCCGGTTATCATCGGTTCCAAAGAAGGAGCCTACTGTGCCGCCAGTGAGCCCTCCGCGTTCTATAATTTAGGATATTCCATCGTACGGGATTTAGGTCCGGGCGAGGTGGTACGCCTGTTTGCGGACCGAATAGAACAGTTGGCAGAACCGCTGCCGGATCACATGCAGATTTGTTCTTTCCTCTGGGTCTATTACGGTTTCCCGACCTCTGTTTTCGAGGGCCGCAATGTAGAGGATGTACGGAACTACATCGGTTTTGCGATGGGTAAGGAGGATGACACGCAGGTCGATTGTTGCTGCGGTGTGCCGGATTCGGGAATCGGTATGGCGATCGGTTATTCCGAGGGACATAATGTGCCTTACCGTCGGGCAATCTCCAAATACACCCCCACGTGGTCCCGCTCCTTCATGCCGGTTAACCAGGATATGCGGGCGTTGGTGGCTAAGATGAAACTGATTCAGAATAATGCCATCTTGCGCGACAGACGGGTCTTGCTCTGCGATGATTCTATCGTCCGCGGAACGCAGTTGAGAGACAACACCCGCTGCCTGCTTGAGGGCGGTGCCAAAGAGATTCACATGCGCGTAGCATGTCCGCCGCTGATGTACGGTTGTCCGTTCATCAATTTCTCGGAGTCCAAGTCCGTGATGGAATTGATAACCCGGCGGACGATAGCCGAGTTGGAGGGTGAAGAAGCAGCATTAAATGAGGAACGCGTGCGCGCGTACACGGTAACCGACTCACCGGAATACAAGCGTATGGTAGATTGTATAGCCGATAAGTTCGGGCTCCACTCCTTGCGTTTTACCAAACTGGAGACGCTGATCCGCGCTATCGGTCTGCCCCGAAGTCAGGTGTGTACCCATTGTTTTGACGGTTCCTCCGCACATACTATATAATTGATAATTGATAATTGATATTTTTCCTATGCAACTATCAGATCGTGTATTGAAAATTGAAGCCTCGCAGAGTTTGGTAATGACGGCGCGTGCGAAGGCAATGAAAGCCGCCGGAGTGGATGTGATTAGCATGTCTTTGGGGGAGCCGGATATGGACACCCCGAAACATGTGCGTGTCGCAGCTCAAGAGGCCGTGGATAACCACTGGTCGCATTACGGTCCCGTGGCAGGAATTCCGGCTCTTCGTGAGGCGGCGGCGAACTACCAGAATAGTTTGAACGGAAATGCTATTCCGTGGATTGCGGACGATGTGTTGATTTCCGTGGGAGCCAAGATGGCGATTTACAATGCAATCCAGACGGTAATCAATCAGGGCGACGAAGTCGTTATTCCCATGCCTGCGTGGGTGTCGTACAGCGAGATGGTGAAACTGGCGGAAGGAGTGGTAGTGCCCATCGAGACGAGATATGAGGATCGGTTCTGCCTGACGCCGGAAGCGCTACGTAAGGCGCTCACACCCCAAACACGCATGATTATCCTTTGCTCACCCAACAACCCCACAGGAGCCGTTTATACGGCGGAGGAGTTAGAGGCATTGATGAAGGTTTTGCGTGAGTATCCGGATGTCTATATCCTGGCAGACGAGATTTACAATGAACTGAACTATGGCAAGTCGTCCATTACGTTCTCCTATTTCTCAGATTTTGCGGATCGCCTTATTCTTATAAACGGGGTGAGCAAAGCATACGCGATGACGGGTTATCGAATCGGATGGCTGATGTCCAAGAACAAAGCTTTCATCAACGCTTGTATCCGTCTGCAGGGTCAGCAACTCACCTGCGCAACGATGGTGGCACAGAAAGCGGCGGAGGCCGCTTTGACAGGATCGCAGGAGTGTGTGGCGGAAATGCGGAATGTCTTTGCGTCCCGTCGCAAACTGATTTGCGAACTGGCGGCCCGGATTCCCGGGTTGAAGTTCCATAAGCCGGAAGGAGCTTTCTATCTCTTCCCTGATGTGAGTGCCTGGGGAACGGGCGATGAAGTGGCAGAGCGTCTGCTGGATGAAGCCCATGTGGCAGTCGTCCCCGGTTCCGCTTTCGGCTGTCCGTCTTGTATCCGTTTGTCCTATGCGGTCAGCGAAGAGGATATCCGCAAGGCGATGGCACGTATTGCAGCACTACTAACTAAATGACAATATGGCAAAATCCATTTTTGCAGGAATCCTCATCGGTATAGCAGGGTGGGGGTTTCTCGCCAACCCGGTATTGGGTATGTTTCTGTTCTGCGTCGGCTTGATTGCCGTGGTGAAGTATGGTGCGCGGCTGTACACCGGTACTGCCGGTTTCCTGACGGGTTGGCGGGATCTGCTTCCTCTGCTACTGATACTGCTTGGAAATATCATCGGATGTCTTGCCGTGGCTTCGATTAGTCTTTTCTCGCCGTTGCACTTAGGCGAGGCGGCAACGGGAATCATCACTGCCCGGTTGCAAACAGGCTGGCTTGGTACGGGGTTGCTTGCCATCGGTTGTGGATTATTGATGTCTTTAGCGGTGGATTTCGCACGGAAGAACAGGGATTTCTCGGATTGGCTGCCGCTGCTCTTCGCTGTGCCGGCATTTATCCTATGCGGTTTTCCGCACTGTGTGGCGGATGCTTTTTATTGCTGCGTCTATTTGCTGAATGCATCTTCTGTGAGTTGGGGGGCTTTGGCGGCTTATTATGGTGCTATCGTTTTGGGGAATTTTATCGGATGTAATGTCTATAGGATTGCTCAAATTGGCATAAAAGAGACCCAAGAAGCAAAAAAATGAGGGGTAAAGTGCATTTTTTTGCAAAAATATTTGGTCATGTCAAAAAAAAGCAGTACCTTTGCACCCGCTTTTGAAAAAGAAGCAATTTTATCGCCGAACGCGATGGTCCATTAGCTCAACTGAATAGAGTACCACACTACGGATGTGGGGGTTGCAGGTTTGAATCCTGCATGGATCACAAAGGCTAAAAAACTGTCTGTCCAAGTTTACTTGAACAAGCAGTTTTTTTGTTGACTTGTAAGACGTTACACAGAAGGGAGTCAGATTACGAAGAAATCCAGCCTATCTACGAAGAAATCCTGCATACCCACTCAGAAATCCTGCAAAAATTGCCTAAATTTTCATTTTCTTGCTAAAAAATTTGCACAATTGAAAAAAAAGTTGTACCTTTGCACGATTTTTCGTGTAAGTATGCGAAGAATACCCGAATTGAAAATAATATAAAATATATAATACAATGTCAAAAATTTGTCAAATTACCGGCAAGAAAGCCATGGGCGGCTGTAATGTGTCGCACTCGAAGCGCCGTACAAAACGCAGCTTCGATGTGAACCTGTTCCGCCGCAAGTTCTACTGGGTAGAACAAGATGTATGGATCGAGCTGAACGTGAGTGCAGCAGGTCTGAGAACGATTAACAAGATTGGTCTGGACAACGCTTTGAAACAAGCGGCAGAGAAAGGCTATCTGTATTAAACGAAAGGAGTTGAATTATGGCAAAGAAAGCAAAAGAAGCCCGCGTTCAAGTGATCCTTGAGTGCACCGAGCAAAAAGCCAGCGGCGTTCCCGGAATGTCCCGTTACATTACCACCAAGAACCGTAAGAACACTCCGGACCGTTTGGAACTCATGAAGTACAATCCCTATCTGAAGAAATACACGCTTCACAAGGAGATTAAGTAATTAACCCTAATTAGAAAGGCTTAGAACTATGGCAAAGAAAGCGGTCGCAACACTGCAAACCGGAAACTCCGGACGTGCGCACTCTAAGTGCATCAAGATGGTTAAGTCGCCTAAAACGGGTGCTTACATCTTCCAGGAGGAAATCGTAGTTAATGAGAAAGTAAACGAGTACTTCAAATAAAATCACTCGTCTTTTTGTAGAAAAATGCACAAACCCTTGCGTATGTGCATTTTTTTTTGTACCTTTGCACTCGCGTTTCCAAATGACAGAATGGGAAACGAACAAATCGTAAATGGTATCATGTTAGGCATTATAATTAATCCGAAATCGGGCAAGAGAGCCTTTCGCGCGCAGCGTATATATTTATGGAAACTGCTGCGCAAGAGGCATCAGCCGTTTGCTTACCGCGTGACCAAATATGCGGGGCACGCCATCGAGTTGGCGCGCGAGTTGGTAGAAAAGGGCTATGACGAGATTCTGATTTTAGGCGGTGACGGTACGCTGAGCGAGGCGGTGAACGGCATTATGCGGTCGTCGTTGACGGCGGAGCAGAAGGCGAAGATACAGGTCGGTCTCATGCCGCGCGGCACAGGTAACGACTGGGGCCGATACTGGAACTTGGACAAGAACTTCAAGGAGAGTCTCCAGCGGTTCTTCGAGGGCGAGGGACATCCGATAGACATCGGCTGCGTCACCTACTGGCGCAATAACATTGAGCACCACCGCTATTTTATCAATTCCGTTGGTTTCGGCGTCGATCCGCTTTGTTGCAAGAAAGCGGAGACGCTGAAGTATTATCTGGGGAGCCACCATGTGAACTATCTCTTCGGTTTGATTGCCGCGATTGTGGAGCATGAAGCGCAGCATATGATTCTTAAAGTTGACGGCAAAGAGGCTGTGAATGATGCGTTGTTCACCATGAATATCGGCAATGGTCCGTTCTCCGGCGGAGGTATCAAGCAGAATCCGGAGGCGGATCCGACGGATGGCGTTTTCCACTCGATGTTTGTCAAGAAGCCGACTTTCAAACAGATTATTCAGGCGTTGCCGAAACTCTACAACGGCAAACTGACCGAACTGCCGTTCGTCTATCCCATCTGCGGCAGCGAGATAGAGATCAACTACCGCAAACATATACTCTTTGAGGCAGACGGTATATTGGAGAATATCATCGGTCCGTGCAAGGTGAGCTGTGTTCACCACGCATTGCAATTCAGGGCGTGATTAATGAAAAGTGAAAAATGAAAAATGAATATCGCCAAGCAAGGATCCAATAGAGTTTATAGCCGTGAGACAGATGCGGAGGGAAAGAGTATCATCCGCGTGGAAGGCACCAACCGCGACGAGAACCGCGCGTTTGTCTATATGTCGCGTCATTTTGCTGAAAAGGGGCTTCCTGTGCCGCGCGTGTTGTGGGTGAGTGAGGACGGGATGAGTTATACCCAGGAGGACTTGGGTGACACGCTCTTGTTCGAAGCAATCAAACATGGCCGCGAGACGGGAGAGTTCAATCAAGAG
>OCVV010874095.1_pt1 | contig 10178 bp, 9 predicted proteins | sample 1539721 | NCBI WGS metagenome assembly OCVV01 (sample SAMN02144230, study PRJEB22623) | gut metagenome | biome: sheep rumen | host: Ovis aries | place: New Zealand
TAGTTAAAGCAATTAATAATAGATTTAATGATAATACTATTCTTAATTATATAAGAGTATTTAATGATGAAAAGAGTTTATTAAAATATATAGAAAGAAGGAAATAAAATGAAAGAAATAAATATGGATGATTTAGTTAATTATTGTAAACAATATGGATATATATTCCAAGGTAGTGAAATATATGGAGGACTTGCTAATACTTGGGATTATGGTCCTTTGGGAGTAGAACTTAAAAATAATATTAAAAATAAATGGTGGCAAAAGTTTATTAGAGAAATACCTAATAACTATGGACAAGACTCAGCAATTTTTATGAATCCTGAAACATGGGTAGCATCTGGACATGTTACTAGTTTTACTGATCCATTAATTGATTGTAAGCATTGTAAATCTCGTTTTAGAGCTGATAAATTAATAGAAGATCATTCAGAAGGAAAAGAAACTGGTGATGGATGGAGTAATGAACAATTAGAAAATTATATTAAAGACAATGAAATTAAGTGTCCAAAATGTGGAAGTGTGGACTTTACTCCAATTAGAAAATTCAATTTATTATTTGAAACTAATATGGGAGTTACAGAAGATACTAAATCTAAAGTATATTTAAGAGGAGAAACAGCACAAGGAATATTTGTTAACTTTATTAACACTCAAAGAGCTATGAGAGCAAAAGTACCATTTGGAGTAGGTCAAATTGGTAAAAGTTTTAGAAATGAAATTACACCAGGTAACTTTATTTTTAGAACAAGAGAATTTGAACAAATGGAATTAGAATATTTTTGTAAACCAGGAGAAGACTTAGATGAATTTAAGTTTTGGAAAGATTACTGTATGAAATTCTTATATAGTTTAGGAATTAATAAAGATAATTTAAGATATAGAGATCACGCTAAAGAAGAATTATCATTCTATAGTAAAGCAACAACTGATATTGAGTATAAATTTCCATTTGGATGGGGAGAACTTTGGGGAATTGCAGATAGAACTGATTATGATTTAGGTGTTCATATGAAACATTCAGGAAAAGATTTAAGATATCTTGATCCTGAAACTAATGAAAAGTATTTACCATATGTAATAGAACCTTCAGTAGGACTTGATCGTATGTTTTTAACAGTTTTAAGTGATGCCTATACTGAGGAAGAATTAGAAGATGGAGAAACTAGATTAGTTCTTAAATTAAAACCTGAGTTAGCTCCATACAAAGTAGTAGTTCTACCACTTATAAAAAAATATCATGGAGATAAAGCTAAAGAAGTATACGAAAGTATTTCTAAATATTTTATGACAGATTATGATGATACTGCAGCAATTGGTAAACGTTATAGAAGAGCAGATGCTGTAGGTACACCATTTGCGATTACAATAGATGATAATACAATTAATGAAGGTACTGTAACAGTAAGAGATAGAGATACTATGGAACAAGTAACTATTAAAATTGAAGAAATAGTAGATTATATTAACGAAAAATTAATTTAGATAAAAAACTTGATTTTTAATCATATTTATATTATATTATCTATGTACTTTTTCTTAGTATTTGAATATTCCGACAAGTACTCAGATAAAGCGAATATTATTTATAGGAGGAATTTATTATGGCATTAACTAAAGAAGAAAAAGCAAAACTAATTAAGAAATACCAAATAAATGATAAAGATTGTGGTTCTGTTGAAGTTCAAGTTGCTATTTTAACTTATGAAATTAATAACTTAACTGAACATATGAAAGAACATAAACATGATTATCATTCTAATCGTGGACTTCTTAAAAAAGTTGGGCAAAGAAAAAAATTATTAAACTATCTTATTAAAACAGATGTTAATAGATATCGTGCTTTAATTAAAGAATTAGGTTTAAGAAAATAATATATAAAAGTAGACACTGTTTTTGGTGTCTTTTATTTTTAAATTGGAGGATATATGGAAAAGAAAGTATATGAATTAGATTTTGGGGGAAGAAAGTTAGTTGTTGAAAATGGAGAATTAGCTAAACAAGCTCATGGATCAGTATTAGTTAGATATGGAGATACAGTAGTATTATCTACTGTAGTAGTTGGAAATGATGCAAATATTTTATCTGACTTTTTCCCATTAATGGTTTTATATCAAGAAAAGTTATATTCAGTAGGTAAAATACCTGGAGGATTTATTAAAAGAGAAGGAAGACCAACAGATGCTGCAACACTTGCTGCTAGAATGATTGATAGACCTATGAGACCATTATTCCCAGAAGATTTTAGAAATGAAGTACAAGTAGTTAATACAGTTTTATCAGTTGATCCTGATAATTCACCAGAACTTACTGCTATGTTTGGATCATCTCTTGCGACTTGTATTTCTAAAATACCTTTTGGAGGACCAATAGCAGGAGTTAAAGTAGGACGTGTAAATGGAAAATTAGTTATAAATCCAACTCCAGCTGAATTAGAAGAATCAGATATAGATTTAACAGTAGCTGGAACTAAAGACGCTATTAATATGGTTGAGGCAGGTTCTAAAGAGGTATCAGAAAGTGATATGTTAGAAGCATTAATGTTTGGACATGAAGCTGTTAAAAAACTATGTAAATTTCAAGAAAAGATAATTAAAGAATTAGGTGTTCCTAAAATGGAATATGAACATCTTGAAATAGAAGATGAATTAAAAGAAGAAATAACAAATAAGATTTCTGATAGACTTGATAAAGCATTAAGAATTAAAGGAAAACTAGAAAAGTATGATGCAATTGATACTATTAAAGAAGAAGTAGTAGAAGAATATACTGAAAAATACGCTGAATTACCTAAAGAAGAATTAGAAGTTTTATTAACTAAAATAAAATTAATAATGGAAGCAGTAGAATATGATTTATTTAGATCTATTACTGTTAATGAACATATAAGAGCTGATGGACGTAAAATGGATGAAATAAGACCATTATCTGCAAGTATTGATTTACTTCCAAGAACTCATGGTTCAGCATTATTTACAAGAGGAGAAACTCAAGCACTAGCAACTACAACATTAGGTGCTTTAAATGAATATCAAACATTAGATGGATTATCACTTGAAAGTACTAAGCATTTTATGCTTCATTATAATTTCCCTCAATTCTCAGTTGGATCAACTGGAAGATATGGTTCACCTGGAAGACGTGAAATTGGACATGGTGCTCTAGGTGAAAGATGTTTAAAACAAGTTATGCCTTCAGAAGAAGAATTCCCATATACAGTAAGAGTTGTATCTGAAATACTTGAATCAAATGGATCAAGTTCTCAAGCTACTATTTGTGCAGGATGTCTATCTCTTATGGCAGCAGGAGTTCCAATTAAAGCACCAGTTGCTGGAATTGCAATGGGACTTATTACAGATAAAGATGATGAATCTAAATATGAAATATTAACAGATATTCAAGGAATGGAAGATCATCTTGGAGATATGGACTTTAAAGTTGGTGGAACAAGAGAAGGAATTTGTTCTTTACAAATGGATATTAAAATTAAAGGAGTTACTAAAGAAATACTTGGAAAAGCACTAGATCAAGCTCATAAAGCTAGACTTGAAATATTAGATGTTATGGAAAGTGTTATAGATAAACCAAGAGAAGATGTATCTCAATATGCTCCTAAGATTGAAACATTTATGATTAAACCTGAAAAGATAAAAGATGTTATTGGTAAAGGTGGAGAAACAATTACTAATATTATTCTTTCATCTTCAAATGTTGATAGTGTTCAAGATGTTAATGCTGTTAAGATAGATGTAGAAGAGTCAGGACAAGTTATTATTTATCATACTGATAGAGAAGTTATTAATAAAGCTGCAGAAATGATAAAAAATGTTGTTCGTGAAGTAGAAGAAGGACAAGTTTATACTGCTAAAGTAGTAAAAATTGAAGAATTTGGATGCTTTGTAGAAGTATGGCCTGGATGTGAAGGATTAGTACATATTTCTAAATTAGCTAAAGAGAGAGTTGATAAAGTATCAGATGTAGTATCAGTAGGTGATGAAATACTTGTTAAAGCAATTGGTACTGATAAAAAAGGAAAACTTAATTTCTCTAGAAAAGACGCTATGTAAAAAAATAAAGAATGATATTTTAAATATCGTTCTTTTTTATTGATATTCTATATGATATAATAGAACACGAAAGAATGTGATGATATGTATACGTTTACTGATGATTTAGATAAGAAAGAATATGATAAATTTATAGAAAATTATCCTATGGCTAGTTTTATGCAAGAATATAACTGGTCTAATATTAAAAGTAATTGGGGATCATTTCATTGTGGGTTATATAAAGATAAAAAACTAGTAGGTATTTGTTTAATACTTGTTAGAAAAGTATTTGGTAAAATTAAATTATTTTATATACCTAGAGGTTATTTAATAGATTTTAAAAATTATGAAGATCTTGAAGCAATGACATTAAATATTAAGAAACTTGCTAAAAAGAATAAAGCTTATGTCGTTAAATTAGATCCTAACTTTTGTATAACTGATAATAGTTTTAAAGATGAAGAAATAGAACATAATTATTCTAAAGATTATGAAGTAAAACATAATAATTTACTTAAGCTAGGATATAAAAGTACTGGAATAAATAAAAGCATGCATATTAATTTTCAACCACAATATAATGTTTTTGCTCCTCTTTGTGATAAAGATTCTAAAATATTAGATGAAAAAGAGATATTAAAAACATATAAAAGACTTAAATCCTATTTTGGTAATTATCAAGAAAAAAGAGGAATTACATTTGAAATAACTGATGATATAAAAAAAGTAGATGTACTTATGGACTTGCTTCATCAAACTGAAAAGAAACAAAATATTAGTTTAAGAAGTAAAGAATATTTTGAAAAAATAATGACTAGTTACAAGGGTAATGCCTATCTTGTATTTGCTCATATTGATTTAGATAAGTACTTAGAGTTTTTAGAAAGTGAAGATAATCCTAAAGAAGAATCAATTAATGAAGCTAAGGAATTAATAAAAGAAAATGGAAAAGAATTAGTTTTATCTGGAGCTTTAATACTACTTCCAAGTAACAAAAAAGGAATTAGAACTAGTGAATATTTATATGCTGGTAATAATCTTCATTTAACTAGATTACATGCATCTGCTGCTCTTGTATATGAAATAATTAAATTCTCAATTGAAAACAAATGTCACTATTGTAATTTGGGTGGAGTAGATGGACATTTAAATGATCATTTAACTAAGTTTAAAAAACAATTTAATGGAAGAGTAATGGAATTTTGTGGAGAGTATGATTTACCTATTTCATGGATTTATAAACCAGTTAAAGTTTTATATCCAGTTTTAATTAAATTATATAGATTAATAAGAAAATAAATATAAAGAACTATATTATAGTTCTTTTTTAGGTTAAAATAGAATTGGTGATGATATGAAAGAAACTAAAAAAATATATGTTGGTAATGTTCAAATAGGTGGACAGGATAAAATAGTTATTCAATCTATGTGTAATACTAAGACTAAAGATGTAGAAAGTACTGTTAAACAAATATTAGAACTTGAAGATGTAGGTTGTGAAATAATTAGAGTAGCATGTCTTGATATAGAAGACGCTAAAGCTATTAAAGAGATTAAAAAAAGTATTCATATACCAATTGTAGCTGATATTCATTTTGATTATAGAATTGCACTAGAAGCTATTAAAAGTGGAGTAGATAAAGTAAGAATTAATCCTGGTAATATTGGAGATAAAGAAAAAGTAAAAAAAGTAGTTGATGCTTGTAAGAAAAAACATATTCCAATTAGAATAGGAGTTAATGCTGGATCTTTAGAAAAAGATTTATTAGAAAAATATGGTAAACCAACAGCTGACGCTATGATAGAAAGTGCTAAAAGACATATTAAGATATTAGAAGATTTAGATTTCTATGATATTTGTTTATCTCTTAAATCATCTAATCTTAATTTATGTATTGAAGCATATGAAAAAGCTAGTAAAGAATTTAATTATCCATTACACATTGGTATAACTGAAGCAGGTACTAAATTTAGTGGTACTATTAAATCTAGTATTGGAATTGGTATTTTACTAAATGAAGGAATAGGTGATACATTAAGAGTATCTTTATCAAGTAATCCAATAGATGAAGTAATTGTTGCTAAAGAAATATTAAAAGATCTTAATCTATACAAAGGAGTACCTTCATTAGTTTCATGTCCTACATGTGGAAGAACACAAATTGATTTAATACCTATTGCTAATGAAATAGAAGAGTTTTTAAAATCAATTAATAGTGATATTACAGTTGCAGTTATGGGATGTGCTGTAAACGGTCCAGGTGAGGCAAGAGAAGCAGATATAGGTATTGCTGGTGGAATAAAAGAAGGAATAATATTTAAAAAAGGAAAGATTATAAAAAGAGTTCCTCAAGATGAAATAGTAGAAGTATTAAAGCAAGAAATTATTAAGATGGTAAATAGTAAAGAAGGATTATTATGAATGAATTGGAAAAGAAAATAGATGAATTATCAACTAGAGTAGAAAGATTAGAAAAAATAGAAAAGAGAAGAACGATTTTTAAAATAATTGGTACAGTTATTGCAATTACATTAATTATTATATTTATAATTATGTCTTATAAATTAATAAATGATATAGAACCGTATATGGATATTATTAATGAAAACTTATAAAAAAATAGTACTATTTAGTACTATTTTTTAATGCTTTAAAATAACATGCTGGACACATTGATTCATAAGTAACATTATCGAATCCATCTATAGCTACTTGTTCTCCCTCTGTTGCAATTTTCCCATTTACGAATCTTAAATTTAAAGTAGCTTTTTTACCACATCTACATATTGTTTTCATTTCTTCAATGGTAGAAGCTAAAGTAAGCAATCTTGGTACTGCTCTAAATGCTTTAGTTTTGAAATCAGATCTTAATCCATAACAAATAACTGGTATATTTTCTAATGTAGCAAATTTAAATAATTGATCAACTTGTTCTTCTTCAATGAAATGTGCTTCATCTACTAAAATACAAGATAGTTTCTTATCATTTTTCTTATAATTTTTTAATATTTTATATAAATTATCTCCATCTTTTATTAAATAATCTACTTTTCTTCTAATTCCAAGTCTTGATTCAATAGAATCAGCTGCTTTCTTATCTATTATTGGTTTAATAATTAAGACACTCATTCCTCTTTCTTCATAATTATGAGCAACTTGAAGTAAAGCAGTTGTTTTACCACAGTTCATTGCTCCATATCTAAAATATAATTTTGACATATTATTCACCCTAATAATTATAACATAATTTGTGATATAATATTAATGGTGATTATATGATATTAATAGATGGTAAAAAAATACAATTAGAAAGAATAGAAAAAATGAAAAAGGAAGTATCTAAACTTAAATCTATTCCTAAACTTGTAATAATACAAGTAGGTAATGATGGACCAAGTAATAAATACGTTTCTCAAAAACTAAAAGTTGGTACTGAAATTGGAATAGAAGTACTTCATCTTCATTATCAAGAAGTATCTGAAAAAGAATTAATAAATAAAATACAAGAATTAAATATAGATAATTCAGTAAATGGTATTATGGTTCAATTACCACTCCCTAAGGAATTAGATGAAGATAAAATAATTAATAGTATTTCAGCTTTAAAAGACGTAGATGGACTTACTACCGAGAATATTGGTAAGTTATTTGATAAAGGTAATTGTTTTATACCTTGTACTGCATTAGGAGTTATGAACTTATTTAAAAAATATAATATTGATTTAGCTGGTAAATACGTTGTTTTAGTAGGCCGTAGTAAGTTAGTTGGTAAACCATTAATATCATGCTTATTAAATGAAAATGCAACTGTTACAGTTACTCATTCTAAAACTAATAATTTAAAAGATATTACTAAAGAAGCAGATATCTTAATAGTTGCTATAGGCAAAGCTCATTATATAACAAATGATATGGTAAAAGATAATTCAGTTGTAATAGATGTTGGTACTAATTTAATAGATGGACATTTAACTGGTGATGTAGATTTTGAAAATGTAAAAGATAAAGTATCTTTTATTACTCCTGTTCCTAATGGAGTAGGTAGAATGACTGTTATATCATTAATGGAGAATGTAATAAAAGCGTATAATGAACAAAATAGTAATTGATTTATATTCAAATAAACATTAAAATATAAATAGAATAGGGAGTGGGCCTAAAATGAATGAAGAAATGAATGGAAAAAAGAAAATTTTATTTTTAGCAAATGGATTTGGTATTGAAGCTGCTAATTCATATTCACTTGGAGATGATTTAACTCCTAATGTAGTTAGACTTAGTCAAGAATATATGTATAGTAGTATTTTATCTAGTGGTAAAGAATGTGGTTTCTTACCTAATCAATCTAGTACTTATCAATTCGGGTATCAATGTTTTTCTAACGGAGGTTATACTGATTTAGCTGTTAAAAGTATGGATAAAAGAATAAGTGAAAAGAATTTTATAAACAATGTAATGGATGAAAGTATAGATTTTGCTGCTCAAAATAAATCTAAAATGCATATATTCTTCATGATCGGAGATAAATTCTCTTATACAACTGGAGATCAATTAAAAGCTTTTGTTGATGAATGTATTAAAAAACAAGTTAAAGAAGTATGTATTCATTTATTTGTTGGTTATAATAGTGAAAAAGGCCTTCATACTGCAAAAGATTCTATTAAAGCTATAACAAGATCAATTGCTGGATATGAAAATGTAGGAGTAAGTCTTATAGTTGGAGTTGATATGGTAAGTGATTCAACACCAATATCTAATTTAAGTAAGTTATATAAGATTTGTACTACTAGTGTTTCTGAAACATGGACTGACTGGCAATCATTATTTGAAACTCGTTATAAAAATGGTATTGCAGATGAAAATATGTCTCCATTCTTATTAAAAAGAAGAACTTTATTTGAAAGTAATGATAGTATATTTATATTTAACTATACTTATATGCCTATAAGTAGATACTTAAGTATTATAGTTAATCCAAAACAATTATTTACAACAGATGATAATCCTACTAATATTAAAATTACATCTTTACTTCCAATTAATGAAAAAGGAACACTTGCTCATGCTTATGAATATGATTTACCAACTGATTACTTTACTCAAAAATTAGAAAAGTTAAATAAAAAAGTAACATTAATTGCTGATAATACAAGAGCAACATATATAAATAGTGTATTAAATGGAAATAAAAATGAAGTAAGTCCTTATTTAAATACTAAATCAGTTAAAATAAATAATGATTATTTTGCTGAAATGACTCAAATACTTATTAATGAAATAGATAATGGAGTTAATGATACTATAATTATTGATTATGACTTAATGCATGATTATAAAAAAGGTGATTTAGAAGTACTTAAAAATAATTTTAGAGAGATGGATAAAGCTTTAAGGAAAGTTTATGAATACACTTATAAATTACATCATATGTTAATATTTACTTCTTTATATGGAGTTAAAGAATCATTGCTTATAGATAATAAAGATGTAGTAGTTAATTACTCTAATAAAGTACCTTATATAGTTATAGATAATGTTTATAGTAAAAATACAGCTTTATTTGACCCTGTATCAATTAGTTTTATATCTACAACTATGCTTTATTTACTTGGAGATACTACTGCTAGAACTATGATTATGTTAAATAAAAATGGTAAAAAGAATCAAAATATTTTAATAATATTTGGTGGAATAGTATTTGTAGTTCTATATCTATTATGGTTTATATTCTTAAAGAAATAGGTGATTAAATGTTAAAAGATGAAGTTAGAAATTCTTTTTACATTAATTTAGTTATATCTATATTAACTACTATATTTGGTATTTGGCTTTTATATAAACCATATGCCACTATAACATTTATATCTATGTTTATAGCTATGATATTAATGGTAGTAGTAGGATTTTCGATATATAAATATTTTACTAGAAGTGATAAAAAGAAAAAGTTTGATTTTAGTATAATATATGGATTAATATCTTTAATAATTGCACTATTTCTATTTATAAAGCCTACTTTTATAAAAGAAGGAATTCAAGAAGTAATTTCTATTATTATGATATTGTATTTATTCTCTAAATATACATATACTATGATTATGTATAAGAGTAAGGATAAAAATATAAAT